>OJNR01000424.1_pt1 | contig 29940 bp, 27 predicted proteins | sample 1597901 | NCBI WGS metagenome assembly OJNR01 (sample SAMN01915223, study PRJEB22387) | human gut metagenome | isolation source: stool | host: Homo sapiens | place: USA | reverse complement strand
GCATTTTATCCGCTTATGCAACTTATAATCAGGGATTTAATTTATAGAAGTCCCCATAATTCTTTTCGGCTCCAGACCGTCGGGATGGCATTATGTTCTATAACACAAAAGGCTGCCTGCGGGCAGCCTTTTGTGTAGAATTTATGGAGGAGCTTATTGGGCCTCTTTGCGGATAAATACCAGTCCCGAGGTGTCGTTGCCGCCTTCGCCCCAGGCTTCGACTTCGATGAAGAAGGGGGTACCGGCCTCGAACGCGTCGACCGAGAAACGGTATGCGGTGGTACCATCGTTCGAGTCGGAGGTCGACGATTGGGCTACCTCGGCCAGCAGTTCGTCACGTTTGTAGAGTTTCAGTCCGCCCAGTTGCAGCGAGTTTTCGCCCTTGGTAGGAATGAAGGTGATGACGTAGTCGCCGTTCCCGGCAATCTTGCCCGTGCACTCGAATCTCCACGGGGCCTTTTGGGTCTGGACGATGAGGGGTTTCCATTCGGCGGTGAACTCGCCGTACGGCTTGTAGGCTGAGTAGTCGGGGGCAAAGTAGATGGGCAGCGAGTAGTGGGTGTCGGTCACTACGGTGATGGCGTGGAAGTCGCTCTTGTCGGCTACCGTTACCGGGCCGGTGTAGATGGGCGAGTGTACCGTGGGATAGGAACCGTCGGTGGTGTAGCGTATGACAGCCTGGTCGATGGCCGGAGTCAGGGTGAATCGCAGGGCTCCGTTATCGACCGTCTCCATCTTCTCGATATGAGGTTCGGGTACGCGGTAGTGGCACCCCTTGGCATCGAGCCGGGCAAAGTGAGTGGCCAGGCGGTAGCTGAAGTCGGGGTAGCTGCGGGCGGCTTGCGGGGTCCAGGCTACCTCGGAGAGGGCGAGCAGACGGGGGAAGGTGAGGTATTCGGCATAGTTCTCAGACCGGTTCTCGTCGAGGCAATCAATCTCTTGCAGCACGGTTCCGTGGATGAACTGGTCGCTCCAGAAGCAGCCTTGCACACCGAGTACGGTCGACTCGGGGGAGTAGTCGTTGACCTCCATGCCGTAGCACTTCTCGACCGAAATCGGGGGCATCCAGGTGGCCGCTTTCACCTCGCCAGGAGTCGAGCTCTCGGGGAAGTCGAAATACATGTGCGTGGCCGGTGAGAGTATGGCCTTGTGGCCGGTCTTGGTCGCCTCGATGGTGTCGGCCACATTGTGCCAGAACACCCCTACGACAGGCGTTTTTACCTCGCCCCGGAGCAGAATCTCTTCCCACCCTACGACGGTGCGGTTCTTCTCTTTCATCATCTCGGCCACGACATTGGTCAGATAGCCTTGCAGGTCCGAGGCCTTTTTCAATCCTTCTCGCTGGATGATTGCCTGGCAGTGGGGACACGATTCCCACCGCACATAGTTGGCCTCGTCGCCGCCGATGTTGATGTAGGCGCTGGGGAAGAGAGCCACCGTCTCGTCCAGAATATCGCGCAGGAACTGGATAGAGCTCTCTTTGCCCACACACAGCAGGTCTTTGCTGATGAAGTGTTGCGTGGGCACCTCGTGTTGCAGGCCGGTGCAACTGAGCCAGGGGTAGGCCACGATGGCCGACAGGATATGGGCCGGGAACTCAATCTCGGGGATAATCTCGACATTGCGCACCTGGGCGTAGGCAATCAGCTCCTTGATATCTTCCTGGGTATAGTATCCGCCCAGACGCTTGGCATCGGTACCGGCCCAGGCTCCCACCTCGGTGAGGCGGGGATACTTCTTGATTTCGAGGCGCCAACCCGAGTCGTCGATGAGGTGCAGCTGCAGTTTGTTGAGCTTGTACATGGCCATCATGTCGATATACTTCTTTACAAACTCCTTGTGGTAGAAGTAGCGGGCCACGTCGAGCATCATGCCCCGCCACGGACGGTTGGGAGCATCGAATACCGTTACGGCCGGAGCCGACCACACGACATCGTGCTGGCGACGGTCGCTGTACACCTCGGTCGGGAAGAGTTGCAGCAACGTCTGTATGCCGTAGAAGACACCCCCGCGGTCTTCGCCCGTCACGGTGATGCTCTTGGGTGTTACGGTCAGGCGGTACCCTTCGGGGTGACCCACCTCGCCCGGTTTCAGTTCGAGGCGGATGGTCGCCTTGCGGGCCTCGGGTTTCAGCGTCAGGTCCCAGCCGGTCGACTGGCCGAGCTGCTGTTGCAGATATTCGGCTTGCTCCTCGAGTGCGGCATCGTAGCCGATGGTCGCCTTGGCGGTGAGCACGAAGTGGCCTTCGCCCTCTTCGACCCGGAGTGGTTTGGGTATCAGGTTGAGTTCGCCGGCCCAGGCCGTCGAGAGGGAACAAATGGTTACCAGCAGGGCTACCAGTCGTTTCCCTCGCAGGATGATGTCATGTTTCATAAGCACTTTATGGTTTTTAAATTTGAAAAATCGGGAGATAACGGTATCGTGTAGAATGTTTTTCAGATGATATTAACTTGTTGTTTCTTATGGATTTACGTTTGTATTCTTTCTTGCGGGGCTTTCTGAGCAAGTAAAGATACGTAAATATTTTTATTCCCCACGCATCGGTTGGGGAAAAATGGAGATGTTGCTTTATTCTATTCGAGCTAAAGGTATTTTTTTTGTAGAGTATGTGAATAAGTTTTAATAAATTATATATTTGCATTTATAATGAAACAGATAGGATGAGAAGAGAAGACCTTAAATTTGATAAAAAGTCTCTGAAAACCGTTTGTGGAAAGACTGCAAACTTTAATGAGATAGCAAAAGATTGTGTAGCGTTTGCCAATGCTCGAGGGGGAGAATTGTATATAGGTATTGAAGATGACGAAGAATTCCCACCTATTGGACAAACAATACCTGAAAATTTATCATCAGAAGTAGTTAAGCGTATTACTCAACTTACTATCAATGTGCATATGCAAGGTCGCAAAGAGATTGCGAAAAATGGTGGTGAATTTCTTGTAATTGATGTCGCTCGTCAACAGTCAACCATAGCCAGCACAACTAAAGGACAGTATTATCTTCGTGTTGGTGATGAAAGTCGTCCGGTACTTCCAGATGAACTGGTCAGATTTATTGAAGATAGAACGGCTTTTTCCTGGGAAACAAGAACCGATGGAAGTATCAATAGTAAAAATTGCGATACAGAAAAACTGTCATTGTTCCTTTCGGATATACGCCATTCGAATCGGGTATCTTCTTTTGTGAAGTCTATGCCTGATCAAGAAATATTACTTCATTATCTTTTGATAGATGAGAGGGGTATGCTCACCAATCTGGGTATCCTTTGGTTGGGGAAAAAAGAGCAGAGGGCTCGGTTGAAGTTTAGTCCCGTAGTTCAGTATATCAAGTATGATCATCTTGAACAAAAAGTGAACAAAATACTTTGGGACGATTATAGTAAAAATCCTAAAGAACTCATTGAATCGATATGGAGTACGGTTCCGGATTGGAGAGAGTTTACTGAAATTTCAGAAGGCTTATGGCGTAAAACAATACCGGCTTATGATGAGAAAGTGGTTAGAGAAATATTGTGTAATGCGCTGGTTCATAGATCGTATACAACGGGAGGAGATATATTTATCAACATGTATGTAGATCGTATGGAAGTAGTTAACCCAGGATTGTTCCCCATAGGAGTGACAGCCAATAATATTCTTCAGAAAACTCAACCAAGAAATGAACATCTGGCTAAGATATTTTATGATTTGCATTTAATGGAGCGAGAAGGCTCGGGCTATGATTTAATTTATGAGACTCTTCTTTCGGCTGGGAAAGATACTCCAAAACCATACGAAGGTGATGATTATGTGTGTGTTACAGTATATCGAAATGTAATCAATCCGGAAACAGCTCGACTGGTAGATTATATTCATGATAATTTTACCCTTTCTCAAAAGAATTTTATTGCTCTTGGTCTGATTCTTAAAGCGAATGTAATTAGGAACTCTGAGTTAAACGAACAACTACAACTTCCGAATAATGAGAGACTGCGTGGTTATATAGAACCTCTCTTGGATAATGGTATTATTGTTTCTTCTGGAAGGGGAAAAGGTACAAAATATAGTATCAATCCCAAATTGGTCAATTCTGCAAAATCCAATATACCTACTACACTGAAGACTATTGAACCGTATCGTCTTAAAGAGTTAATAAGAGAGGATTTAAAATATCATCCTTTTAGCTCTGTGGAAGATATAAGTAAACGTCTTCCTGATGCGGATTTACAAGAATTGACAAGATTGGTCAGAAAGATGGCAAATCATGGAGATATAGTCAAGACAGGAGGGAGGAAGTATAGGAAATACAGGTTACCATAGATGTTTCTTGAAATAATTAAATAAGGACAAGGTGAATTTGAAAGAAAGAGAATCTTTGTTGGTTTTTAATGATTTGAAATACAGATTATTCCTTTCTTTTTTTAACTTTGTGTTTGTAAAGAAAAAGATAAAAGAAAAGATTCTGGAGAACAAAGTAAATTAGCCACTATTTTTCTATATTGAAAAAGCTACAACTTGGGGGCCTTAACATTGTAAATTTGATAGTATGAAAACAAAATCACCTGTCTATATTCATTTGGGCGAGGCGGTTGAAAACCCGCCGGTGGGCAGCAGCCACTGGTTTGGCTATCCCGACCTGCCGCCCGATATGGAAATTCCGCAAATCGAGGAGGATGGGGAGTCGTATGCGTTGACTCTGGTCTGCCAGATCAATCTGTCGGACCTCCCGTTGCAGCCGGCACAGAAGGGGCTTCTGCTCTTTTTTGCCGATATTGCCTACTATGGCGGCCATTGGGACGAGCCGTCGATTGGCTCGGATATTTCGGACAACCGGGTCTGCCGGGTGGTCTATGTGCCGGCCGAGAAGATGGGTACACTGGTGAGTTGCCGCGAATACTTTTTCGAACAGGACGAGCCGAAGTCCATCGGCCTGACGTTCAACCGGGAGAAGCCGACGTTGGCCGAGCCCGAGCTGCAGCTGTTCGGGCGAACCGATCATCTGGAGTGGGAAGACTGGCCGAGCCCTTGCGAAGGGTGGCAACTGCTCTTGATGATGGACTCGATGTCGGGAGCAGACTATTCTTATAATTTCATCGACTGGGGTGTCTTGTGTTTCCTGATTGAGTGTGAGGCTCTCGAACGTAAAGATTTTTCCAATGTTAAAACCATAATTTTATCCACATGATACTGTTTGTTACTCTTGAGACCGATGCGTTGGGCACTGTTTCGCGCGACCATTACAGTGTTTCGCCCGACGCCGTAGACCGGGGCATCTATGTGAATGCTCTTTTCCCGGAGAGTTATGGCGATTTTGTCAAGGCTATCCGTGTACAGACCGTAGACGAGGGGGCGGCGGTGCAGATTACGAGCGAGTATGGCTCGTGCAAATATTCGGCATATGAACACGCCCAATGGGAATCGGGCTCAATCGGGTTGAGCTATGCTTCGTGCAAGGTGTTCATAAGTTTGGTCCCCAAGTATATGCCCACCTGGGACATCTTGACCGTCAAGCACGAGGGGGCTATCCTGGTGTTCCAACGCGAAGACATTGTGGCCGGAGCTCATCTCGGGACTGTCCGTCCTCGTGTAGACGGCAGCCAGATTCCTTGGTTGGATACGCGGGTTGAATTTGCCGGCGACGACAGGGTTATGCTCAGCGCCTCCGAGCGAATTATGGTTGTCTTGGGGGGAGAGCCTGTCGTGTCGGGTGAGGAGACGTATGAATTGTGCTCCTTCTCGACCATCGTCTACGAATGGGACGACCTGGAGAACAAACCCGTGAAGTTCGTGGTCGATACCCAGGACCTGACTGCCAGTGCCGACGATGCCGAGGCTGCCCTCCGGGTGGCCGACTCTATCGAAGAGCAGCAGCCCGAGATGCTTGAGATTGTGGCCCGCTATATGGAGCATGCCGCCGACCTGGGCTCGGCCGAGGCCTTGGCCTGGTTGCGCGACTATCACGAGGTAGACGACTCGCGGCATCACCCGTATGTGTAGCCGACCCGATTAGTTGGATATAGTTTTATCTATTTCTTCTCATGTTTATAAGCGATATGATAGGCAATATCTTTTGCAATAAGCCATCGCTTTAAAACCACCGGCGCGACAAACAAACCGCACAGTCTGAGAGGGAGTAGGGATGAGGTAGGGATGAGGAAGCAAACAGATACCATGCTATTCTGGGAGAGTAGAAGGCAAACTAAGTTGTTTGCCCTCTACTCGATTATTGTCCATCGAAAGATGTGCTCTTTTATGGCTTGACCTTCAACTGTTTGATGATGTCGTCGCAGGCCCTAAGCACTTTTCGGTCAATGAAATACTGGATACAGATACCGGCAAAGATAGCCACGCACATGAAGGTGATGGCAGCGATGCCCCGCTCCGGGACGCGGAATGTGTTGTAGATTGTCGGAAATATGAAGCACATGAGACCTATCGTCAGAACCCACGAGACTGTATTGACAATCATGTAGTTCCGTTTGAATTTCCGTAATCGGGTTACCGTCGAGAGCAGGTCGTCTGCGCCGTATTCTATTTTCCCGAGTTTGTGGTATATGAATACATAACCCATCAGCAGCAGTACATAGAACGCTGCAAGCATGCCGGCAAGGCACATGTCAAGTCCCTTGATATAGGAGGCTGCCAATATAATCAGTATCGCTGCACCTACACCGGCCAGGGTGGTTCTCCTGTTTGAATCCAGCACATCGACATGGTTCCGCAAAACCAGTTCCATAAGTTGCCGGTTGATAATCAACTGTTTGTCCATATCTGCCTTGAGATAGTCATAGTCCGACTTCATTTGCCGGAGTTCATCATACATGGATAAATTGTCGTTCTGCATAGCCTTTTACTTAATTGTTCATTTTCTTAAGTTTCTCTTTAATCCTGTAGAGTTGGAAGGAGACATTCTTTACGGAAATGCCTATGACCGCCCCGATTTCTTCATAAGACAATCCTTCAAGCCACAGGAGAATCAGAGCACGGTCAACCAGTCCGAGGCGGTTTATCCTGTCATACAGACGTCTTACTTGCAGGGTCCTGTCGCTTATTTCTTCAAAGAAATCGACATCGATGCTTAACGGGATATGTTTGATTCCCTTTCTTTTCCTTTTCTGTCCGTTAATGCAGGTGTTGAGGCTTACACGGTAGATCCAGGTTCTGGCATCTGACTCTCTGCGGAATGTGTCATATCCTTTCCAGAGCCTGACCAGCACATCTTGAAAAAGGTCTTCCGCCTCCTCTCTGCTTCCGGAAAACATATAGCAGACGGTATAGATAACGGTCTTGTGCTGCTCTACCAATCGGGTGAATTGCTGTTCCTTCTGTTCCATCATGATTTCAGATTTCTACCCTATTAGACAACAAAGTATCTGAAAAACTATAAATCATCGGTTATATTTTCGTCGTTTGAGGCTATCAAACACGTTTGGATAAACAAATAAATCCCTGCTAATCTGTTCGATTAACAGGGATTTATTTGTTATCTTGCGCTTAAGAACGCATCAATATTCTTCCTCGTTGAAGAAGAAGTCTTCTTTGCTGGGGTAGTCGGGCCAAATATCTTCGATACATTCATAGGTCTCCCCTTCGTCTTCCATCTCCTGCAAGTTTTCGATAACTTCAAGAGGTGCCCCGGAACGCATAGCGTAGTCGATCAACTCCTCTTTTGTTGCAGGCCAAGGTGCGTCTTCGAGTTTCGATGCTAATTCCAATGTCCAGTACATAGTGTTAAATTTTTAACTTGTTGATATGTCTTTCTATAAAATGTTCGCAAAAATAGCTCATTTATTTTCATTAGCAATCTTTATCCCAGAAAATTTCGTCCTGTTTTTTGACATAATTGTTAAATCGCGCTAAAACGAAGAAGTAGTCGGAGAGGCGATTGACAAATTTCAGGATGTTTTCGTCGACCAGAACCTCTTGAGCGACCTGGCAGATGCGGCGTTCGGCCCGGCGGCATACGGTGCGGCACACGTGGGCTTGAGCGGCGGCGGCTGTCCCGCCGGGCAGCAGGAAGGCGTGGAGCGGCGGCACGGTGGCATCGAGGGTGTCGATGCGGTTTTCGATGCGCTCGATGTCGGCGGGGTGCAGTCGGCTGGCATCGCGCAGTTGGGTGAACGAGGTGTCGGTGGCCAGGTAGGAGCCTACGACAAAGAGTTTGTTCTGTATGAAGAGGAGCAGGGCGTCGTCGTCGGGGTCGTTGCCCATCTGGCGCAGCAGGCCGATGTGGGCGTTGAGTTCGTCGATGGTGCCGTAGGCTTCGAGCCGCGGGTCGTTTTTCGAGATGCGCAGTCCGCCCACCAGCGAGGTGGTTCCTTTGTCGCCGGTGAGGGTGTAGAGGTTGCTTTTTTTCATATCGCTGTCAGTTTGGGTTATTAACGGTTTTGTTGCTCCAGTAGTTCGCAGCAGGCGCGGGCGTCGGGCACGACCTGGTAGAGGTCGGGGCGGTCGTATCGCAGGAAGCCTTGCCGGCGCAGCAGGTCGAGCTGTTGCACGAGGGGTTCGAATATGCCCTGTGTGTTGCAGATGACGATGGGCTTGTCGTGGTGACCGAGCATCTTGGTGGTGATGGCATCGAAGAGTTCGTCGATGGTGCCGATGCCGCCGGGCAGAGCCACGATGATGTCGCCCTGCTCGATGAGGCGCCGCTTGCGGTCGCCCATGTCGTCGGTGGTGATGAGCTCGGTAGGTTGCTGGCTCGACCGTCCCAGGTGGGCGATGTGGCTGGTGATGATGCCCAGCACGGGGCTGCCGTTGTTGCGGGCCCACCGGGCCACAATCTCCATGAGTCCGCCATTGGCCCCGCCGTAGACCAGCCGGTAGCCGTGGGTCCCTATCCATTGGCCCAGCTCCTCGGCCTCGTGCTTGTAGTCGGGGGCGATGGCATCGGAGGCCGAGCAAAATACGGTAATGCTTTGCATAGTGTCGTTTGTTTTTTCAAAGATAGTGAAAGGTGAGCGCAGAGGCAAATGAAAACCATGTTTTCAAATTTGACTATGCCGAACTGCATCCTATCTTATCCAAAGATAGTGAAAGGTGGCTATCGAGACAAATAGAAAATGAAATTTTCGATATATGGCCTCTTGTTCTATGAACGAGAGTAAGAGGCGAGATTATAAATTGCGCTATAAGGTGTAGGGAAAATCCAGGATTTGCATATATTTGCCACAGATGATTCCAGAACGAGTTGGATATAATGGTTATGAGATTGAGCCGGTATTTGACGCTTTTATTTGTTTCCGTATGGTGCTGTGGACCTGCAGGGGTGTATGCGCAAGACGAGGCTTCGGCTTTTACGGCCGATTTGTACGGGGGGCTGTACCTGAATAATGAACCGGCCTGGCAATTGGAGCCTTCCGTCAGCTGGCTTTTCCATAAGTATTTGGGCGTGTCACTTGGACTGGAATTGACCAGCCAATACAATCAACCGAGCCGTCAGACTGTGATTGACGGGCATGAAGCCGAGCTTGCCGACAATGAGCGAAACATCGGATGGCTGATATTGAAGCCGTCGTTGGTCATTAAATCTCCTGCTATCTGGGCGAGTGCGGATAACGACTGTCGTCTTTGGGTTCAGGCCGAGCCGGGGCTCAGTCTGGCGTGTCCGTTCCGAAACTCTTTGACCTATGAAATCAAGCAGTTTTCGGGAGCCGTCAGCCAGACCGTAGATTACCGCACATTTCCCAATAAGAGGCTCCAGTGGTTCTACTGGAATGCCCGGGCCTCGATCAATTTTGCCATTGGTCGTTTTATATTCAGGGGCGGGTATTCTGTCTCGAATCTCGACTATTATTCCGGGCGGAGGAATATTATGCTGGACAACGGGCAGAAGTTCTATGTGCCCAAGAGAGAGTTGAGCCAGAGCATCTTCCTGTCAATCGGTTATGCGTTTCATCACTTTTGAAGGTCGATGATAAATCCCTTCCTACGAACAGTTTCTTGTCTTTCTTATTCAAAAAAGAATACGGAAAGAGGGTTCACCTGTATAGGGGCAGAATAATATCGCCGTTTTTTGTGGAACGGGCGGGAATGTCGTATTTTTGCAGCTCCTAACAGAGGACGGTTTATTTATGGAAGAATATCAGATTTGCACCTTGCCCAACGGTTTGCGGCTCATACACCGGCCCACGCAGTCGGCCGTTTCGTATTGCGGCTTTACGGTCAATGCCGGTACCCGCGACGAGGAGGAGGCCTACAACGGGCTGGCCCATTTCGTGGAGCATACGTTGTTCAAGGGTACGACCCACCGGCGTGCGTCGCATATCCTCAACCGCATGGAGGTGGTGGGGGGCGAGCTGAATGCCTACACGGCCAAGGAGGAGACGGTGGTCTACTCGATTTTCCCGGGCGTGCATCTGCCCCGGGCCATGGAGCTGCTGGGCGACCTGGTGGCCAACTCGCAGTTCCCCGAGCGGGAGTTGAACAAGGAGCGAGAGGTGGTGGCCGATGAAATCGATCTCTACCTCGATACCCCTACCGAGCTGATATACGACGAGTTTGAGTCGCTGCTCTTCGAGGGGTGTGCGCTGGGTCGCAACATTCTTGGTTCGGCCGAGTCGCTCAACCGCATGACGTCGGCGGTGGCCCGGCAGTTCCTCACCGACCATTATACCCCCGGCAACATGGTGTTCTTTTCGATGGGGGCTACTCCCTTTGCCCGGGTGAAGGCTCTGGCCGAGCGCTATCTGGGCGGGCTCATCCGTCCCACGGCACCGATGAATCGCCAGTTGCCCCACCCGGTGCCGGCTTTCACGCGCACCATCAACCGGGATACGCACCAGTCGCACGTCATCATCGGGGCCCGGGCCTACGACCTGCACGACCCGCGCCGCCGCGCCCTGCTGCTGTTGAACAATCTGCTGGGCGGCCCCGGCATGAACAGCCTGCTGAATGTGAGCTTGCGCGAGAAGCGGGGCTATGTCTATACGGTAGAGTCGTCGGTGACCTCGTATACCGATACCGGCCTGTTTACTATCTATTTCGGTACCGACCATCACGATACCCGCCGTTGCATCGACCTGGTGCGTCGCGAGTTGAAGCGGTTGCGCGAACAGCGGCTTTCGGCTTCGAAGCTGGCCTCGGCCAAGCGGCAGTTCATCGGGCAGCTCGAGGTATCGACCGACAACTCGGAGAATGTGGCCCTGGCTCTGGGCAAGAGTTTCCTGCGTTATGGCCGGTTCGACTCGCTGGAGGAGGTTGCCCGACGGGTCGAGCAGATTACGGCCGACGACTTGATGGCCGTGGCCAATGAGCTGCTGGCCGAAGAAAGGTTGTCTATGTTAATTTACGAATAGAATAATTGTTAATTTTTATAACTATATAGCGGCGAGGCAGATAGTTTTTTGTATATTCGTCTTGTCAATCAGATGCAGACATGAAAATAGGTAATCTCGATTTTGGCCGGTATCCGCTGTTTCTGGCCCCGATGGAAGATGTGACGGACGAGTCGTTCCGCCTCATGTGCAAGGAGTTCGGGGCCGATATGGTCTATACGGAGTTTGTGTCGAGCGATGCGCTGGTGCGCAATATCAACAGCACTACCCGCAAACTGAACATACATGACGAGGAGCGTCCGGTGGCCATCCAGATTTACGGCCGCTTTGTCGATGCGATGGTCGAGGCCGCCCGCATGTGCGAGGAGGCTTACCCCGACGTGCTCGACATCAACTTCGGCTGCCCGGTGAAGAAGGTAGCCGGCAAGGGTGCCGGGGCCGGCATGTTGCGGGATGTACCGCTGATGCTGAAGATTACCCGGGCCGTAGTCGATGCCGTGAAGATACCCGTCACGGTGAAGACCCGTCTGGGGTGGGACCAGGAGTCGCGCATTATTGTCGAGCTGGCCGAGCAGTTGCAGGACTGCGGTATCGCCGCCCTCACCATACACGGGCGCACCCGCAGTCAGATGTATACCGGCGAGGCCGACTGGACGCTCATCGGCGAGGTGAAGAACAACCCCCGCATGCACATTCCCATCATCGGGAATGGCGATGTGACCACTCCGCAGATTGCCAAGGAGAAGTTCGACCGCTATGGGGTCGATGCCGTGATGGTGGGGCGGGCCAGCTTCGGTTGCCCCTGGATTTTCAAGGAGATGAAGCACTATCTGCTCACCGGCGAGGAGCTGCCGCCGCTCACGATTCACGAGAAGATGTCGGCCCTGCGCCGGCAGATGCTCGAGAGTGTGGCCCGGCTCGACGAGCATCGGGGCATCCTGCACATCCGTCGGCATCTGGCCGCCACGCCTCTGTTCAAGGGAATCCCCAACTTCAGGGAGACCCGTATCGCCATGTTGCAGGCCGATACCGTAGAGGCGCTCACGGCTATCCTCGACAGGATAGAATATGAGATATTACCCAACCAAGTTATAAACGAGAAATGAGTATGAAGAAGATAGGGATGTGGGCCGTTTGCCTCCTCTCGGTTGTGGGGATGCAGGCTCAGACGGTAGAGACCTCGGTGAAACAACTCGCGGTCGACGATTTCTACAAGATGAAGGTGTACAACAACTTCGACGTGTCGTACCGGCAGAATGCCGACTCGGCCGGGGTGATTGTGGTCATGGCGGCTACCGACGATATAGAGAATATCGAGTGTGTCTCGAAGAAGGGGCAGCTCACCATCAAATACAAGGGCCCGCGCGACAAGGAGCAGATGCAGGGCTCGATTATCGTCTACTCTACGGCGCTGGAGTATGTCGAGAACAACGGTATAGGTTCGGTGCAGATTACATCACCCGTTTCGGGGGCAGCCTTCCAGGCCAAGGTGATAGGCAATGGCTTGATTGCCGGGCGTCACATCGATTACGGTATTGTGAAGGCATCGGTGCTGACCGGCAGCGGCAAGGTGGTGCTGGCCGGTAAATGCCGGGAGGCCGAGCTCTCGGTAACCGGCACGGGACAAATCGAGGCCGACGGTCTGGTGGCTCGCGACGTGAGTTGCCGCATTACGGGCAACGGTGTAATCGGGTGTCATGCCCAGAAGAAACTGACAGCCTGGGCTACGGGCAACGGCGAGGTCTATTACCGGGGAACCCCCGAAATCAAGAAGAACTCGCTGGGCGAACTCTCGGTCCGCTCGCTCGAGGGGCTTTAATTTCCTTCGCTCCCCTGGAAGGGGGCTTGTTCCTTTGTGACTTATTTGTATCGGGCGTGGTCGCTGGCTACGGTGGTGAAGGCACTGCCGGCGCCCAGAGCCTGCTGCATGTAATCGGCCGATATGCGGTCGTATTGCGGATTGATGCGGTAGCGGCCGTCGGTGTCGACAAACCCGTATACGGTGCCGGCCTGTACCAGAGCCAACCCGTCGAAGAAGGGGAGGGCTTCGGCAAACTGCCGCTTTATCTTCCACTTGCCGTGGCGGTCGATGTATCCCCATTTCCCTTGCAACTTCACCGGAGCCAGTTCGGCCGAGCCGAAGGCGCGGCTGTCGTCGAAGGCGGGGGCGATAACCTCTTTGCCGCTGGCGTCGCACCAGCCCCATTTCCCCGCCTTTTGGATGCGGAAGAGGGTACCGTCTGAAACCAGGTTTTCACACTCGGTTTGCCAGATGGAGTCGCCCTGCATGCCGATGACCCGGAAGGTGCCGGGCTTTACCTGCACGACAGCCTGTCGGTGAGTCGAGAACGATTCGGCCGTTTCGTACCGGGGGGCTATCGTCTCTACGCCCTGGGCGTCGATGTATCCCCACATTCCCTCTTCGTTCTGGACTGCGGCCAGTCCCTGGGTAAAGGGCTTCACCTGCCGATAGGCGGGTTTGACCACCGTGTTTCCGCTCTTGTCGATAAATCCCCATCGCTCGCCCCGTTTCCCCTTTTGGGCAAAGGCGGCCATCCCCTCGCAGAAGATCATCGCCCGGGAGGCCCGGGTGAGGGTGAGTTGCAGGCGCCCCTTGGTGTCGATGGCACAGGGGGCCTCGTCGGGGCGTACCACCCAGGCGCGGTTCTCGTGGAATATGGTTGCCTCTTTGTAGACGGCCGGGTAGATGAGTTCGCCCGCGTCGTCGATGTACCCCCACTTGTCGTCGGCCCGGTTGCACACCAGCGCCATGTCGTCGTAGAAAAGCGAGGCGTCGGTGTAGGGGCCGGCAAAGCGCAGGTCGTCGTCGCGGTCGATGTAGAGGCAGGAGTCGCCGGCGAAAGCCGGCATGTAGTCGGTTTCGGTGAGGATATACGATTCGTTTCCGCCGCACTGGCTGAACAGAAGCACAAGTGCCGCGGGCAGTAGAGCGCTCGGTTTCATGGCGAATATCTATTTATTCACCCGATAAAAAGGGCGGAACCGTTCCGCTACGAAATTTTTATCGGAGGCAGTTTGTCGTAAGTTTCGATGTATCGGCTTCGTTTCTCCGCAATGATATCCTTGATAGCGATGAGGATACCCGACTCCTCTACGTTGCCGAACTCGTCGTTGATGGCTGTGCCAAACATCTTCATTGTGGGCGAGAGTCCCATGTAGGCGTTGACCAGCGGAGGAATGTTGTACCCGAGTTTGCGTACCTCCTGGTTCAGTATCTTGTAATCTTCCTTGAAGTCGTCGTGAATGAAAAGCCGGCTCATCTTCTCCTCGTCGGTATTGGTTTGCAGCGGGTACCGCGGCCACACCAGATGCTCGGGGTCGGGGAAGTGCTTGTTCAGGAAGTAGAGAATCATGTTGCGCCCCTCGTGCGAGTAGGTGGGGTACATGGTCACCTTTCCGAAGAAATATTCGATTTGCGGATAGTCGACCGTGAGGGCACCCAGACCGTCCCACAGGTTGTCGAGGGCAAAGAGGCCCTTGGCTCCGGCACGCGACGACTGGTATTCGAGCGTAACGAACGAGCGTCCCAGCTCGATGGTGCGAGGCAGGTATTCGTGCAGGAACTTGTCGGAGAAGTCGAAGAGGTGCGAGGTGGCGATGCGGGGCCGGCCCTGCTCATCGGTACGGATGTTCTCGCCCAGGATGAAGCGGTAGCCGCCTATGATCTCTTCGGCATCGGGGTTCCATACGATAAGCTGCTGGCAGGGCGGGTCCATCGTATCGAACTGGTCGATGTCGAGGGCGAGCCCGGTGCCGCCGCCGGGAAAACGGAAGGCGATTTCGCGCAGTCTTCCTATTTCGCGCATGGTATTGGGTGCGTTGTTACAATCGACAATGTATATTTTGTTTCCGCCCTTGCGGGTATCCCGCATAAATCGGTCGGGGGTCAGTTCCGACTTGATGAGTTCTTTGTCAACAGGCGCGATAATCGGTTCCATGTTGTTGTTTTTTAATCTGATAGACTTGTTGTTTTACAACCTGGGCCCACTCTTGAAGACTCTTGGACTTGTCGAATGTCTGCCAGGGGATAGGTTTGCCGATGTAGATGTTGAAAGTCTTGTTTTTACTGCTAAACATTTCGTCGGGCAAATATATCAATTCTATATTAAATTTTATGCCGAGAGATTTACGTATTTTAGCAAATCGATAAAAAAAGGCTGAATTCTGACCTTCGAAAAAAATGGGTATTACATCGCGCTGCGATTGGATGGCTTTGGCGATGAAGGTCTTTTTCCACTCCAGGTCGCATATCTTGCCGTGTTGCAGGCGCGAGCACAAGCCGGCGGGGAAGATGAGCATCTGTTCGTCGGAATCGTAGGCTTTGTTTATCTGCACGCTCGACTCCTTGGCCTGGGAGCCGTACTTGTTGATGGGCAGGAATACGGGAGCCAACGGTTTGATATTCATCAACAGGTCGTTGACGAGAAATTTGATTTTCCCGTTGTAATAATGTCCGAAGAATCGGATGAGCGTAACTCCGTCGAGCGCTCCCAGCGGGTGATTCGAGGCAAAAATGAAACGCCCTTCGGCCGGAATATTCTCGATGCCGAAGACGCGGGCATGCACGTTCATGTAGTCGAGCAGATCGTCGGCAAACTGCACGCCGGTGCTCTCCTTGTAAGTGCTGAGTACGTAGTTTATCTCGTCCTGATGGATAGTGCGCTTGAGATAACGGAAGAGAAAACCCGGAATCCGTTTCGCATATTTGGGCGTTTTCTCTCTGACTACCTTCTCAATATCGATTTTCAGAGGTTCGGAACTCATGACATTCATAAAAAGTGTGTACAAAAATACACCATTTTTTTATTTTTACAGATATGAACAGGGCTTTTATTACGGAATGATAGAAGTCGTCGAGTTAATGCCCGGAAATTTTTGGACTTTAGATGAAAAAAAATAGCGAAAAAAGTGAAAAAGAGCACTGCGGGATTAGGGATTAATGCCTATCTTTACCCTGCAAAAATGTGAAGTTGGAGGACAAGTAGTAAATGGAATTGCAATCGACTGTATATCATATACCTGCACTTCTCGAGGAGTGTATCGACGGACTGGCCATCAAACCCGGTGGCACCTATGTCGATGTGACCTTTGGCGGAGGTGGACATTCCCGGGCCATTTTAGGACATTTAGGCGAAGCGGGACGACTCTTTTCGCTGGACCAGGACGAGGATGCCCGGCGCAACAGTTTGGACGATTGCCGTTTTACATTTGTTCACAGTAATTTCAGGTATCTGAAAAACTTCATGCGCTATTATGGTGTGGAGCAAGTCGACGGTATCCTGGCCGATTTGGGGGTTTCGTTTCACCACTTCGACGATTCGGAGCGGGGGTTCTCGTTCCGCTTTGAAGGGCCTCTCGACATGCGCATGAACCAACGGGCATTACAGACGGCTGCCCAGGTGGTGGCCACGTATAGCGAGGAGCAATTGGCCGACCTCTTCTTTCTCTACGGCGAGTTGAAGAGTGCGCGCCGCATAGCTTCGGCCATCGTTTCGGCCCGGACCGCGTCGTCCATCGTTACGACCGAGCAGCTGCTCGAGGTGGTGCGTCCCTGCGTCAACCGCAAGCAGGAGAAGAAAGAACTGGCCCAACTGTTCCAGGCATTGCGCATCGAGGTGAACCGCGAGATGGAGAGTCTGCGCCGGCTGCTCGAGCAGTCGGTCGAACTGCTGGCTCCCGGTGGACGGCTGGTGATACTCACCTACCACTCGCTCGAAGACCGCATGGTCAAGAACTTCATACGCACGGGAAATGTCGAGGGTCGTGCCGAACAGGATTTCTTCGGCCGCATCGAGGCTCCGTTCCGGGCGGTCAACCACAAGGTGATTGTCCCCGACGAAGCCGAAATCGAACGCAATCCCCGTTCGCGTAGTGCTAAACTGAGAATTGCAGAGAGGGTATAGAGGTATGGCAAAGAAAGCAAAAAACGAAAGAATAGGATTTATCAAATATCTGAAGCTGGTGATTCAGGGGCGTATCTTCTCCCTGGACTTTTTCCGCTCGCACTGGGGCTTTATCGCTTCGGTGGTTTTTCTATTCTGCTTGTCGATAGCCAATCGATATGTGTGCCAGACCAAGTTGCAGACCATTCGCGATTTGCAATTCGAGCTGGTCAATGCCAAGACCGATCGGGTGCGTGCTGCAGCCCGGTATATGGGGGCTGTGCGGCATTCGCGCATCGTGACGCTCGTGAACGAAAACCGGCTGGGGCTCGAGATACCCAATACCCCGCCTGTAAAATTGAGACAGACCGATGGAGACAAGGAATAGAAATCATATATTGCTGCGCTATACCCTGGTGATTGTAGGGGTATTGCTCTTTAGTATCGCCATTGTCAAAAAGGCGGCCGATACGTGCATTATTCATGCCGATAAATGGAATGCCAAGGCGGCTCAGATGCTCTCGGTATCGCTCGACGTGATGCCCGAGCGTGGCGATATTCTGGCCCAGAACGGCGAGGTGCTGGCTACGACGATGACCTACTACGGGGCCATCATCGACTTTACGGTGCCCAAGTTCAAGGCCAAGGAGTTCAACGACAGCGTGCAGGCTTTGAGCCAGATGCTGGCCAAGTATTTTCCCAAAAAGACGGCTGCCGCCTATGAGCAGAGCATGAGGCAGGCCTTCAAGCAGGGCAAACGCGGCTATGTGCTGGTGAGCGAGGTGACGGGAAAGGACTACAAGTTGATGAAGACGTTCCCCTTCCTGAGGAATCCGACCAAGTTCTCGGGCTTCTACCTCAATTCGGCCCGAATCATCAAGCGGGAGAAACCCTACGGGAATATGGCTTCGCGAGCCATCGGCCGGCTGAACGAGACCTTTCACGGCAGCAGCGGCCTGGAGAAGGCGTTTGACTCCCTGCTGTACGGTGTGCCGGGAAAGACCATCAAGAAACAGATTCCTTCGGGTATTGTCGATTGGGTGGCTGTACCCCCGCAACGAGGTCTCGATGTGAAGACGACAATCGATATAGATATACAGGATATTACCGAGCAGGCCCTGCTGGGGGCAATCGAAGAGACTCAACCCGAGTTTGCCGTGGCGGTGGTCATGGAGGTGGCGACGGGCGATATCAAGGCCATGTCGAATTTGGCACGGCTGCCCAACGGAGAGTATCTGGAGACGGTAAACAATGCCGTGCAAGGCTACGAGCCTGGCTCGGTTATCAAGCCGCTGTCGATGATGATTGCCCTCGACGACGGGGTCGTGCGCCCCAACGACATCATCAATGGCCATAATGGCGTGTTCCGCTATCCGCCGGGCCGCAAGGTACGCCCGATTACCGATACACACGGACGGGCGTCGATGACGGCTCTCGAGGCGATGAAGTATTCGTCGAATATCGGTCTGTCCGAGATTATTCTGAAAGGATACGAGCATGACCCCGACCGTTTTGTGCAACGTATCTACGAGGTGGGTTTCATGGAGCCCTTCGACCTGGGTATCCCCGGTGCGGCGCGTCCCGTCATACGCCACCTGAAAAACGATGTGGGCGACCGGGTCGACCTCACCCGCATGTCATACGGCTATACCACCCAGATTCCGCCCATCTATACGTTGGCTCTGTACAATGCCATTGCCAACGACGGCAAGTTTGTGAAACCCCGTTTGGTGAAAGAACTGTTGCGCAACGGACAGACCGATACGGTCTTCAACATTCGCTACATCCGGGAACAGGCCTGCAAGCCCGAGACGGCTCGCGAATTGCGCAAGATGCTCTATGCCGTGGTAAACGACAACGACGGTACCGGGCGGCGGGCCCGTTCGACCAAAGTGGGCATTGCCGGCAAAACAGGTACGGTGCGGGTACTCGGTGCCAGCGGGTACGAGAGCCGCTACCGCATCACCTTCTGCGGATTCTTCCCCTATGAGAAACCGCAATACTCGTGTATCGTTCTGTTGGGTAAACCCGATCTGCCGGGCATGCCTTCGGCCGGTCACTATTGCGGCGGTGTGTTGAAGAAGATAGCCGAGACCCTCTACTCGATGGGACGGCTCGACATGCCTCGGGTGTTGCCTACCGACTCGACTCTGACCTTTGCTCCGGCCGTGATGAAAGGCAATCTGTCCGATGCTCGGGAGGTGTTGCAGACACTGGGTGTACAAGGCGATGTGAGCGACTGTTTCCACATGGAAACCGATTGCGACAGCATGCCCGACATGATAGGAATGGGAGCTCGCGACGCTCTATATCTGTTGGAGCATGCCGGATTGAACGTGAATATTCAGGGCCGCGGCCGGGTATATGAACAGTCTATCCCCAAGGGCGCTGTGTTGCAGCCAGGCACGACGGTGATTTTAAGATTGAAATAGGAAAGGATACGATGATATGAAAAATGTAGAAGAGTTATTATCGGGAATTACAGTGGTCGAGCGCAAGGGCGCGGCCGTGAGCAAGGTGTCGGGTGTGGAGTCGGACTCCCGCCAGGTAAAACCCGGCTACCTGTTTGTGGCTGTGCGCGGTGCGTCGGTCGATGGTCATACCTTTATCCCCCAGGCCATGGCACAGGGGGCCAAGGTGATTGTTTGTGAAGAGTTTCCCACCGAGCTGAATGGCGAGGTGTCGTATATAAAAGTCGATGACAGTGCGGTAGCTTTCGGCATGTTGGCCTCGGCTTGGTATGGCAATCCCTCGCGCGAGCTTACGCTGGTGGGTGTGACCGGTACCAACGGCAAGACGACCACGGCCACACTGCTGTACGAGATGTTCCGCTCGCTGGGTTACAAGGCCGGACTCCTCTCGACGGTGTGCAACTACATCGATACGGTGAAGGTTCCCGCTACCCACACCACCCCCGACCCGTTGCATCTGCACCGTCTGTTGCGCGAGATGGTCGATGCCGGTTGCCAGTATGCCTTCATGGAGGTGAGTTCGCACTCGGCAGCCCAGCACCGCATTGCCGGGCTCGATTTCGACGGGGCCATCTTTACCAACCTGACACGCGACCACATCGACTATCACAAGACGGTAGAGGCCTATCTGAAGGCCAAGAAGTCGTTCTTCGACGGACTGCCCGAGGGTTCTTTTGCCTTGACCAATATCGACGACAAGTCGGGCCTGGTGATGTTGCAGAACACGCGGGCCGAGAAGCATACCTACTCGTTGCGGATGATGGCCGACTTCAAGGCCCGGATCATCGAGAGCCGTATCGACGGCATGACCCTCGAAATCAACGGCAAGACGGTAGAGGTGATGTTCGTGGGCAAGTTCAATGCCTACAACCTGCTGGCCGTCTACGGAGCTACCTGTCTGCTGGGGCAGAACCCCGACGAGGTGTTGCGCAAGATGAGCCTGCTGGTGCCTGTGGCCGGGCGGTTCCAGACCCTGCACTCGTCGCGCGGATATACCGTAATCGTAGACTATGCACACACCCCCGATGCGCTGAACAATGTGCTTACCTCTATCCGTGAGGTGCTGGGCAACCGGGGACACATCATCACCGTGGTGGGTGCCGGCGGCAACCGCGACAAGGGCAAACGACCCATGATGGCCCGCGAAGCGGTGAACCTGAGCGACCGGGTGATTCTCACTTCCGACAATCCCCGCTTCGAGAATCCCAACGACATTCTCAACGACATGCTGGCCGGGCTCGATGCCGAGCAGCGCCGCAAGACCTTGACCCAGGTGGACCGTCGCGAAGCCATTCGCACCGCCACACAGTTTGCCAATCCTGGCGATGTGATACTGGTGGCTGGCAAGGGGCATGAGGATTACCAGGAAATCGAGGGGGTAAAACACCACTTCGACGATAAGGAAGAGGTAGAAAAACTGTTTGCCGAAGAGCAGGCTTAACGACTAATTGCGAATAAAGAGACTATGCTATACTATCTGTTTCAATATCTCGAATCGATATTCGATATTCCGGGTGCACGACTGTTTTCGTACATTTCGTTCCGGTCGGTAGCCGCTTTTATCCTGTCGCTCTTCATTGCCACGATTATCGGTAGGCGCATTATCAACCGGTTGCAGTTGCGGCAAATCGGCGAGATTGTGCGCGACCTGGGGCTGGAAGGTCAGATGGCCAAAAAGGGTACCCCTACGATGGGAGGTATCATCATCATTATTGCCATACTGGTACCCTGCCTGTTGCTGGGTCGGCTGGGCAACATCTACATGATACTGATGCTCATCACCACCGTATGGCTGGGAGCCATAGGTTTCCTCGACGACTATATCAAGGTATTCAAAAAAGACAAGGAGGGGCTGCACGGGCGGTTCAAGATTGTAGGTCAGGTGGGGCTGGGGCTCATCGTGGGACTTACGCTCTATCTGAGTCCCGATGTGGTGATTCGTGAAAATGTGGCCGTACAGGCTCCCGGTACCGATACCGAGGTGGTCAAGTACGAATCTGAGAATATCAAGTCGACCCAGACGACCATCCCCTTCTTCAAAAACAATAACCTCGATTATGCCGACCTGGTGCCCTTCCTGGGCGAGCATGCCCAGACCGGCGGCTGGATTATCTTCATCCTGCTCACCATTTTTGTGGTGACTGCCGTATCGAACGGAGCCAACCTGACCGACGGTCTCGACGGTCTGGCTACGGGCACCTCGGCCATCATGGGGCTTACGCTGGGTATTCTGGCCTACCTGTCGGGTCACATAGCCTATGCCTCCTATTTAAATATAATGTATATACCGGGCAGTGAAGAGCTGGTGGTGTTTGCCAGTGCTTTCATGGGGGCCACTATCGGCTTCCTGTGGTACAATGCTTATCCCGCCCAGGTATTCATGGGCGACACGGGCAGCCTCACGCTGGGCGGTATCATTGCCGTCTTTGCCTTGTGCATACACAAAGAGCTGCTTATCCCCATCTTGTGCGCTATCTTCTTTGTCGAGGACCTGTCGGTAATGATGCAGGTCGCCTACTTCAAGATAACCAAGCGCAAGTATGGCGAGGGTCGCCGTATCTTCAAGATGACACCGTTGCACCACCATTTCCAGAAACCGGGAAATGCGGGTATCAACGCCTTGATACAAAAACCGCTGCAAGCTGTGCCCGAGTCGAAAATCGTTGTTCGGTTCTGGATTGTCTGTCTCATGCTGGCAGCTATTACCATAATTACGCTGAAAATGCGTTAGAAAGGTCGTTTCGATATGGAAAAGAAAAAGAGAATTGTAGTGTTGGGAGCTGGTGAGAGCGGTGCGGGAGCCGCCGTGCTGGCTCAGGTAAAGGGTTTCGATGTATTCGTTTCGGATATGTCGTCGATCAAAGACTCATATAAACAGCAGCTCGACCACTACGGTATTGCGTGGGAAGAGGGTCACCATACCCCCGAGCTGATACTGAATGCCGACGAGGTAGTCAAGAGTCCCGGCATTCCCGAGAATGCCCCCATGATTGTGGCTCTGCGCGAGCGGAATATCCCCGTTATCTCCGAAATCGAGTTTGCCGGTCGCTATACGCATGCCCGTATGGTGTGCATTACCGGCAGCAACGGCAAGACGACTACGACCCTGCTCACCTACCATATTCTGAAGAGTGCCGGGTTAAAGGTAGGCCTGGCCGGTAACGTGGGCAAGAGTCTGGCCCTGCAGGTGGCTACCTGCGACTACGACTACTACGTCATCGAGTTGAGCAGTTTCCAGCTCGACAACATGTACGACTTCAAGGCCAATATCGCCGTGCTGCTCAACATCACGCCCGACCACCTCGACCGCTACGACTACAAGATGGAGAACTATGTGAACGCCAAGTTCCGCATCATACGCAACCAGACCGAGGACGACGCCTTTATCTACTGGAACGACGACCCCGTCATCAACGAGAAGCTGTCGACCCTCACCCTCCAGTCGCAACGCTACCCCTTTGCCGAGACGCACGAGCCCGGCACGCAGGCCTATACCGACCACGGGGAGCTGACGTTCGACACCCCCGAGGAGAAACTCACGATGAAGGCCGACGAACTGTCGCTGCACGGCCGCCACAACCTCTACAACTCGATGGCTGCCGGCCTGTCGGCCTGCCTGCTGAATGTGAAGAAGGAGACCATACGCAAGGCATTGAGCGACTTCGAGTCGGTAGAGCATCGGCTCGAACGGGTTGCTTCGGTGCGGGGTGTGCAGTTCATCAACGACTCGAAGGCTACGAATGTCAACTCGTGCTGGTATGCACTGGAGAGTATGAAGACCCCCGTGGTGCTCATTCTGGGCGGCAAGGACAAGGGTAACGACTATACCGAAATCGAGCAGTTGGTGCGCGATAAGGTGAAGGCGCTGGTGTTCCTCGGGGTCGACAACAGCAAGTTGCACGCCTTCTTCGAGGGAAAGGTGCCCTATATCACCGAGGCCCGCTCGATGAAAGAGGCCGTAGACAAATCGTATGCCCTCGCTTCGCCGGGCGATACCGTGTTGCTGTCGCCCTGCTGTGCCAGCTTCGACCTGTTCAAAAGCTACGAGGACCGGGGCGACCAGTTCAAGGCGTGTGTAAGAGCTTTATAAAACGAGAACGAAATGATGAAAGAAGAGGCAGTTGAGAAACCGAGGAGGAGCGATCCCTACATTTGGGGCATCATCATCATCCTGTATATCGTTTCGGTGGTCGAGGTATATAGTGCCATCAGCCGGGAGATTACGGGAGGCGATGTCTATACCCCTATTATCAAGCATGTGTTGCTCCTCTTTTCGGGATTCCTGATAACCTATGTGACCTCGAGGGTGCACTACAAGTGGTTCAAGGTGATGGCCTATCTGATGATACCGGCGGCCATCGTGTTGCTGGTGTGCATTCTCTTTTGGGGCGACATGCTCAATGGGGCCAAGCGTACCATCACGGTGTGGGGAGTCTCGCTGCAAGGTTCGGAGGTGGCCAAGGTCACCATCGTGCTGGCTATGGCAACCGTGCTGGCCAAGTCGCAAATCAAGCGAGGAGTGAACACGAAGGGAGTGGTGCTGGTCGTGGTGCTGGTGACCATCTTCAGCGGTCTGCTGTTTACCCAGGGGCTCACCAACACGTTGCTGTTTATCGGCATCAGCGTGTGCATGATGCTGATAGGCGGTGTGGAGTGGTACAAGTTGGGCATTATCTTTCTGGTCTATCTCGTCCTGGCACTGGCCGTGATGCAGGCCAAGGATATTCTGACCGAGAGTGAACTCTTCAACAAGCAGGAACAGACGGTCCAGGATGGTGAGAAGAAAGATGTGCTTATCCAGCGAAGCTCTACGTGGAAGAGCCGGTTGGAAGACTTCTTCGACTCGACGCCCGAGTATGAGAAAGAGACGACCGATGCCAACCGTCAGGAGCATCGGGCTGCCATGGCGATGGCCCACGGTGGTATCACCGGTGTAGGGCCCGGCAACAGTCGGGAGGCTTCGCGGCTGCCGCTGGCTTTCTCGGACTATATCTATGCCATCATCATCGAAGACCTGGGTTTTGTGGTCGGCGGGGTAGGACTATTGCTGGTCTATCTCATGATTCTGGCGCGGGCGGGGCTCATTGCCCGGCGATGCACCAAAGCCTTCCCGGCCCTGCTGGTGATGGGTATGGCGGTGATGATTGTGTTGCAGGCTCTCTTCAACATGGCTATCGTGGTAGGGGTATTCCCGGTTTCGGGTCAGCCGCTGCCGCTCATCAGTAAGGGTGGAACCTCGATATGGATGATGAGCTTTGCCTTCGGGGTCATGCTCAGCGTGAGCCGGTATGCCGTGAAAGATACAGGAGCAAATATCAAGTCGGAACGGGAGAGCGGTTTGCCCGAAGATTTGCAGGCCGCCAATCCCACCAATTTAGCATAAGGAGGCTATGATGAAACGAGCAATCAGAGTATTGATAAGCGGCGGTGGTACCGGGGGGCACATCTTCCCCGCCATATCCATTGCCAATGCGATAAAGGCCCGTTGCCCCGAGGCCGACATCTTGTTTGTCGGGGCCGAGAACCGGATGGAGATGGAGAAGGTACCGGCTGCCGGATACCGCATCGAAGGGCTTCCCGTGAGCGGCTTCAACCGCAGCAACCTGCTGGCCAACTTCAAGGTGTTGTGGCGGTTGGGCAAGAGCCTGCGGCTGGCCCGCCAGATTGTGCGCGGGTTCAACCCCGATATTGCCGTGGGCGTAGGCGGTTATGCCAGCGGTCCCACGCTGTGGGCGGCAGCCCGCCGGGGGGTGCCCACCCTCATTCAGGAGCAGAACTCCTATGCGGGTGTCACCAACAAACTGCTGGCTTCGAAGGCGCACACCATCTGTGTGGCCTATGAGGGGATGGAGCGGTTTTTCCCCGCCGGTAAAATAGTGCTTACGGGGAACCCCGTGCGGCAGGACTTGTGCAACGACCGGCTCACTCGCGACGAGGCGTTCGACTTCTTCGGGCTCGACCCGCACAAGAAGACCATTCTGCTCATCGGCGGCAGTCTGGGGGCTCTCACCCTCAACACGGCCGTTGTCGAGTCTATCCCCGAAATCGTGAAGAGCGGCGTGCAGTTTATCTGGCAGTGCGGCAAGCGGTTCGACGAGAAGGCCCGCGCCGCATTGAAGGCGGCGGGCGACCCGGCCTGCATCAAACAGATGCCCTTTATAGCTCGCATGGACTTGGCCTACAAGGCTGCCGACCTGGTGATTTCGCGGGCCGGAGCCAGCTCTATCTCGGAGCTCTGCCTGTTGGGTAAGCCGGCCATTCTGGTACCTTCGCCCAATGTAGCCGAAGACCACCAGACCAAGAATGCCGAGGCCCTCTCGTCGAAGGGAGCCGCCATTCTGGTGCGCGACGCCGAGGCCCGTCAGCGGTTGATGCCCTGCGCCCTCTCGGTGGTGAACGACGAGGATTGTCTGGAGTCGATGAGCCGGCAGATTTCGAAACTGGCTCAGCGCGATTCGGCCGCGCGTATTGCCGATATAATATTTGACATAGTCGATAAAAAATGAAACAGTACAGTTCGCTTTATTTCATAGGTGCCGGCGGCATAGGTATGAGTGCGCTGGTGCGTTATTTCCTGGCAAAGGGATACCGGGTGGCCGGTTACGACCGCACCTCGTCGCCCCTGACCGAAGCCTTGCAGAGCGAGGGGCTCGAGATTGTCTATGACGAGTCGGTCGACCTCATCCCCGACTATTGCCGCGACCCGAAAACGACGCTCGTCGTCTATACCCCGGCCATTCCCGCCACACATGCCGGGCTGGTCTACTTCAGAGAGCACGGCTTCAAGGTGGTGAAACGGGCCGAGCTGCTGGGGCTCATCACCCAGTCGAGCAAGGGGCTTTGCTTCTCGGGTACGCACGGCAAGACGACCACCTCGAGCATGGCGGCCCACATCTTTCACGAGTCGCCCATCGGGTGCAACGCCTTTCTGGGCGGTATCCTGCGCAACTACAACAGCAACCTTATCCTGTCGGACCACTCGCCCTTTACGGTAATCGAGGCCGACGAGTACGACCGTTCGTTCCATTGGTTGCACCCCTATATGGCGGTGGTGACGGCTACCGACCCCGACCACCTCGACATCTACGGTACCGAGGAGGCCTATCTCGAGAGCTTCGCACACTTCACCTCGCTCATCCAGCCGGGTGGCTGTCTGGTCATCAAGAAGGGTATCAAGCTGGTGCCCCGTGTGCAGGAGGGGGTGAAGGTCTACACCTATTCGGCCCGCGACGGCGGCGATTTCCACGCCGATAATATCCGGGTGGGCAACGGTACGATTCTCTTCGACTTCGTAGCCCCCGACGGTGTGGTGACCGATGTCGAGCTGGGTGTCCCCGTCGACATCAACATCGAGAATGCCGTGGCCGCCATGGCCATAGCCCGGTTGAACGGGGTGGCCGACGACGACATGCGGCGGGCCATGGCCTCGTTCAAGGGAGCCAAGCGGCGGTTCGAGTTCTGGGTGAAACGCGACGACCGCGTGATGATAGACGATTATGCCCATCACCCCGACGAGCTGAAAGCCAGTATCCGTTCGGTACGGGCCCTCTATCCCGGGCGTAAACTCACGGTTATCTTCCAGCCCCACCTGTATAGTCGCACCCGCGATTTTGCGCCCCAGTTTGCCGAGGCGCTGTCGATGGCCGACCAGGTGATACTGCTCGATATTTATCCGGCTCGCGAATTGCCTATACCGGGAGTCACGTCGCAACTTATTTTCGACCGGATAACATGCAGAGATAAAGAACTTTGTTTGCGCGAAAAGTTGTTAGAACGGATAAAAGAGTGTAACTTTGACATTTTATTGACGATGGGAGCCGGCGATATAGATCGTCTGCTTCCCGAGATAGCATCAATCGTGGAGGCAAAATGAAGGTCTTGTTGAGATTTCTGTTGATGGTAGTGCTTGTGGTCTACCTGTTTGTCGCGTTCTTTGTCCTCCGCTCGCATGCGGCCGAGGAGAAGTGTCTCGACTTGCAGGTCGAGGTCCTGGACAGTGCTACGCATCACTATATCTCACCGGCCGATGTATATAGATATATCGAAGAGTACGATTTGGACCCCTGCGGAAAACCGATGGGGGAGGTCAATACCGAAGATATGGAGCGAACCCTCATGCTGAATGGCGTGTTAGGTTCGGTCGAGTGTTACAAGGAGGTAGGGGGCACCGTGTGTGTGAAGGTAACCCAGCGCATTCCCGTAATGCGGGTGATGGCCAATGGCAGCAACTATTACGTCGATACCGAAGGGCATCGCATTGTTGCCGTGGCGCAGTATCGCACCCCGTTGCCTCTGGTGACCGGGCAGGTAGACAGTACGCTGACCTATCTCGACCTGTTGCCGATGGCCCGGTATATTTACGGGCATCCTTTTTGGAATGCTCAGATTGAACAAATTTATGTCAATGAGCGTCATGAAGTGGAGTTGGTGCCCCGGGTCGGCAAGCAGACGATTCTGCTGGGCTCGGTGGAGGATTATGAGACGAAGTTCGACAATCTGATGCTGGTCTATAAGGATGTATTCAGCAAGACCGGTTGGACGATGTACGACACCGTTTCACTGAAGTTTAAGAATCAGGTGGTTTGTACGCGTAGAAAAAAGTGGTGAAATAAAAACTAATAGAGAAAGATATGGATACGGAGAGATACATAGTAGCTATTGAGATCGGGAGCTCGAAGATAAGAGGAGCCATAGCAACCCGTTCTCTCAAGGGGGTTGTTACTGTGCTTGGCGTAGATACCGAATCGTTGAGCGGGAGTGTGAAACGCGGTTTCGTGGTTCGCCCCGACGAAGTATCGGCAAAAATCAGACGCCTGATAGTCAAACTGAGTAACCGCATAGGGACCTCGAAGAAGATCAAGCAAGTCTATGTCGGCATCAGCGGTCAGTCGCTCCATGCTGAGGATCATCTGATCAGCCGCGATTATCCCGAGGGTACGCTCATCAACGAAGATATAATCAAACACCTGCAGGAGGAGGCCCGCGAGATGCCTATCGCCGGAGCCGATATTCTGGAGGTGGTTCGCACCGAAGTGACGGTCGACGATCAGCCGCGCATCGGTCGGGAAGAGCTGGTTGGCTCGAGCCTGAAGATGGGCGTGAAGCTGATTGTGGCCCGCGACGAACTCAAGAAAAGTGCCGCCCGCTGTTTCCAAGGCGATTTGACGGTGGCTCATTATATACCCACGGCCCTCTCGACCGCCTATGTGGCCTTGAGCAACGAGGATCGTCAGGCCGGTGTCATGCTGGTCGATTTTGGGGCCGACACGACTACCGTCTCGATTTACAAGGATGGATTCTTGCGTTACCTCTCGACCATACCGCTGGGCGGGCAGAACATCACGCGCGACATTATGACGCTGAACGTGACGGCTGCCGAGGCCGAGTCGTTCAAGATTCGTTTGGGGTCGGCCAAGATGGTGGGCGAGGAGTCGAACATTACACTGCGCGGCGAGAGCGGTTCGGAAATCAAGAGCCTCGACCTCTCGAAGGTGGTCAAGGCTCGTATCGAAGAGATTGTGGCCAACGTGAACGCACACTTCGATTATGCCAAGTGCGACCGCAAGAGCCTGGGCGCCGGCATGGTGATTGTGGGCGGAGCCTCCAAGCTCTCCAACCTCACCGAGCTCCTGGCCGAGAAGTGCGACATCAAGGTTCGCAAGGGTGCCCTCCGTCAGGATATGTTGCTCGACGTAGCTTCGCAATCGAAGAGCGCCGACTATCTGCAGATATTGGGCCTGCTCTATTCGGGCCGTGAAAACTGCGTGGAGGTAATAGCCCGGCCGGCTGCGACCCCCGAGGTGGAGCCGCAGGTCGAGGAGGAAGAGGAACCCGTAGACCCGAGAGAGCAACGGGCTCGCGAAAAAGAGGAACAGGAGCGTCGCAAACGGGCCGAGAAGGAGCGCCGCAAACGCGAAGCCGAAGAGGCCAAGAAACGCGAGAAAGAGCGTAAGGAAAAGGAGAAAGCCAACAAGCCCGGCTTATTCGGTAAGTTGAGAGATATGGTCAAGAAGGCCGAGACTCTGCTCGATGATGAAAACGATAACTATTAAAAGTAGAAGGTTATGAACGATGTAGATATAAATAGCTCCAAGTTGCCCGACTTCATCGTCCCCGGGGTCGGAGAGAGGAAAGAAGAGCCTATCAAGATAAAGGTCGTGGGCGTAGGTGGTGGTGGCGGAAACGCTGTCAACTACATGTATCGGCAGAATATTCAGGGCGTGAGTCTGGCCCTGTGCAATACCGATCCCCAGGCCATGTTCGACTCGCCGGTCCCCATCAAGGTGGCCATCGGCGACGAGGGTGCCGGCGG
>OJNR01000396.1_pt1 | contig 31317 bp, 32 predicted proteins | sample 1597901 | NCBI WGS metagenome assembly OJNR01 (sample SAMN01915223, study PRJEB22387) | human gut metagenome | isolation source: stool | host: Homo sapiens | place: USA | reverse complement strand
TATTGTCTTTTACGCTTGCAGTAAATAAATGAGTATCCTGTAATACCATTCCAAGAGAATGTCTTAAATCTGCTTTTTTTATTTTATTAATATTTTTTAAAATCAGTTACTGATTTCAGCTATTAATTTGGCATGAACCATGTGTCTTTCCTTGGATGTCGAATCTGACTGGCAGGTGTAAAGAGTAAGCAGCCTGTCATTTGGTTCAGCAAAATATCCTGTCTCATAAAGCTGTTTTTGTCTCATGTGGTTGAGATAACTTTTCTTGGTTTCGTCATCCGAGATTAGAACGAGAAAAGATTCAGGGTCACTGTCATAATATGTATCTACTACAGAGAATATCTGGTATACGAGTACCCTTCCTTTCTGGTAAATATAGATATAGTTGTTAAAATTATCCTGATTCTTCTGATAAAATTCAGGATCATCATATTTCAGAAGGTTGGCAAACATGCTGCCGTCATTCATGTGATGACCATATATGGTAAAATGTTGTTCATCAAGACTCCTGTCATTTCTGTAATCAAGATATATCGCACCTGACCACGCTTCATTTTGTGAAATATCATAATGCAGGTAGTAATCGTTATCAGGACCTTGGACGATAGGGTAACTTATGCCGACTGACGGAATCTGAATCCATCCGGCACATGCATCATTGATTTGTAAAAGTTTATCAAAATCAATTGCAAGACCCGGGTTAATATTTTTGTATGTATCCGTACTCAAATCGGGTGTAGAGGTATTTTCTTCAATAACGGAATTATTAATTTCACTGTTATGGCGGCGCTCTCTTGCATAGCCTATATAACGTGAAATTATCTGGTACATACAAAATACCATCACACACGTTAAAATAAAGATTATTATATAACGTCTGATATCAAATTTTGTAATATGAAACTTTCTGTCATCAGGAGTAAGTATATAATTATCATAATCATCAGGGACAGCCTCAGCAGGGATTATTTCAAAATCATCATCCGATGTGGTCTGCTCTGTGGTATCGGTATTTTCAATTTCATTATCGGGTTGGACGGGAGGCTCATTTTCTTCTGAAACATTCTGAATATTAGAGGCAGCGTCGGAATCCGCCGCTGCCCCATCAATGGTATCAGAATCAATTTCTATAACCTCTATATCCGTAGAATCTTCTTCTATATCAATTTCAGGCTCTTTCATATATTATACCATTATTATCCGTGATTCAGGCTTTTCCTACTGAACCGAATAATTCCATTTTTTCTTTAACTGTTGCTTTGATTGCTTCAAAACCAGGAGCAAGAAGTTTACGAGGGTCAAATCCCTTACCTTCAAGGTCCTTACCTGCTTCAATATACTTACGTGTAGCATCAGCAAATGAAAGCTGACATTCTGTATTAACGTTAATCTTAGCAACGCCAAGAGAGATTGCTTTCTTAATCATATCAGCAGGGATGCCTGTACCACCATGAAGAACGAGTGGCTTCTCACCTGTTAATTCCTTGATTGCAGCAAGAGTCTCAAAGCTGAGTCCCTGCCAGTTAGCTGGGTATTTACCATGGATGTTACCGATTCCGGCTGCAAGCATTGTTACACCGAGGTCAGCAACTGACTTACATTCGTTAGGATCAGCACATTCACCCATACCGATAACGCCGTCTTCTTCACCGCCGATTGAACCAACTTCTGCTTCAAGGGACATTCCCATAGCACGTGTAACAGAAACTAATTCTTTAGTCTTAGCAACGTTCTCTTCAATTGGGTAGTGTGAACCATCGAACATGATTGATGTAAAGCCTGCCTTAATACACTTATAACATCCTTCGTATGTTCCGTGATCAAGATGTAATGCAACAGGAACTGTAATTCCTAAGCTTTCATCCATAGCCTTAACCATAGCGGCAACAGTTTCAAAACCTGCCATATATTTGCCGGCACCTTCTGATACACCAAGGATAACCGGTGAATTTAATTCCTGAGCTGTAAGAAGAACAGCTTTAGTCCATTCAAGGTTATTAATATTGAACTGGCCAACTGCATATTTGCCAGCAACTGCTTTTTTAAGCATATCTTCTGCTGTAACTAACATAAATAATTACCTCCAAAATTAATTTTTAATTATTATAGCATACAAATTTCCAATGCACAATTATTTAATTGTAACAGGTTCATCATATTCTACGCCAAAAGTATCTACTGTGACGGATTTAATCATCTGATCTTCCATTGGCCTGTCATTCCAGTCGGTGCGAACATCCGCGATGGTATTGATAACATCAAGACCGTTTACAACCTTGCCAAAAGCAGCATAAGAGCCGTCAAGATGAGGGGATGTCTCATGCATTATAAAGAACTGTGAACCGGCAGAATCAGGATCCATAGCTCTTGCCATGGAAAGGACACCTGGTGTATGCTTAAGGTCATTAGTAAAACCATTATTAGAGAATTCACCCTTGATTGAGTAACCGGGGCCGCCCATGCCTGTACCCTGTGGGTCGCCACCCTGAATCATAAAACCTTTGATTACACGATGGAAAATAAGTCCGTCATAGAAACCTTTCTTAACAAGACTTATAAAATTGTTGACGGTATTAGGTGCAATATCAGGATATAATTCAGCCTCAAAAATGCTGCCGTCATTCATTTCAAATTTAACAATAGGATTTTTAGCCATTTTTAAATTCCTTTCAGTAGAATAATTATAATCAGTTACATTTTAACATAATAAGAGGTCAAGTCAATGTTAAAAAAAATCAATATTTACAGTGATAAAGATGTTTTATATATCACAGATGATGAAAAAGAAGCAGAGAAATTATTAAAAGAAAAAGAAGCAGTACTTTTTGTATGTGAAAATCCCGAAAATGCTCCGTTTATACAGGGCTGCCGCTTTGTTACGGATACAGAGGGCATGAAAGACTACGGATACCTTGCAATGGTATACAGCAGATATAAAAATATACCGTTGCAAATCCTTGAAACAGAAAGAACTTACGTCAGGGAAATTACGACAGATGATGTAAAGGCACTGTATTCGCTGTATGATGATGAGGCTTTAAAATATGTGGAGTCGCTTTACGACCATGATGAAGAAGTTATTTTTACAAAAAAATATATTGAAAATATGTATGGATTCTACGGATACGGTTTGTGGCTTGTTTTTGAAAAAGAAACAGATGAACTGATTGGCAGAGCAGGAATAGAAATAAGAAATATAGACGGAGCAGATAAAAATGAGCTCGCATATATTATCAGAAAAGATTACAGGCGGAAAGGTTATGGTTATGAAGTATGTAAAGCTATATTAAATTATGCTTTTACAAAACTTTCTATGGATGAAGTGATGATTGTGATTGAAAAAGATAATGTTCCGTCAATTAATATGGCGGACAGGATAGGAGCAACTCCTATAGCACTGTCCGCCGTAAATGGTTGTGAATATATGATATTTCAATGCAGAAATAATTAAATTATTTCTTCACAATGAAATCAGCGTAAGCATTTTCAAGACCATGTTCTGTTGGGTCAAGACCTTCAATTTCTTCAGCAGGTGTAACACGGAGACCGATTGTTTTCTTGATAATGAAGAATACAATTGTCATAGTTACGGTAACCCACGCAACAATTGAAAGGATACCTATTAACTGTGTGCCGAGTAATTTAGCACCGCCACCGTAGAAGAGACCCTTTGCAGTATATTCGCCTTTACCGGTTGCGAAGAAACCTACAAGGATTGTACCCGTAATACCGCAGCCACCATGAACAGCTATAGCACCGACAGGATCATCAATCTTAAGTTTGTTCTCAACGAACCATACTATGAATACTACTACAAGACCGGCAACAACGCCAATAACTGCAGAACCTACAGCATCTACGCAGGCACATCCGGCTGTAATAGCTACAAGACCTGCCAATGAACCGTTAAGAGTCATTGATACATCAGGCTTACCGTTTCTTATCCATGTAAATACCATTACAACGATAGTTGAAACAGCAGGTGCAATTGTTGTTGTGGCAAAGATTGATGCAAGGTTAGTGTTTGATGTAGCTGCCGCACCATTGAATCCGTACCAGCCGAACCAAAGAATGAAACAACCTAAAGCACCAAGAGTAATGCTGTGTCCAAGGATTGGTTTTGGTTTTCCGTTTTCATCAAACTTACCTATTCTAGGTCCTAACATCTTGGCACCGATGAGTGCTGAAACACCACCTACAGTATGGATACAGGCTGAACCGGCGAAATCTATGAAGCCTTTTTCAGCTAACCAGCCGCCGCCCCATACCCAGTGGGCTTCAATAGGATACACAATAAGGCTGATTACAAAACTGTATACACAGTAAGAAATAAATTTAGTACGTTCTGCCATGGCACCTGAAACGATAGTAGCTGCCGTTGCACAGAATACTAAGTTAAATACGAAACTACCCCAGTCAATAGCGGTAGTTCCCCAGTTAGCAGGATTTAATGGGAAGTTGCTCCATCCGATAAATCCGCCATGGTCTGCACCACAAAGAAGTGAATAACCTAATAAAAGAAAAGCGACCGTTCCAAGACAGAAGTCCAAGAGGTTTTTCATAATAATATTACCTGCATTCTTTGCTCTTGTAAAACCGGTTTCTACCATTGCAAATCCGGCCTGCATAAAGAATACGAAGGCAGCACCGATAAGGTACCATACACCGTTTGTTCCAAAAAAATTACCATCCATAATTTTTTCCTCCTTTTTCTTATAAACGTAAAAAAGAAGCACAATTACCATTCAAGGTTAATTGCACTTCTTTGTGTCTATACGTTTATAAATTTTTCACAAAATAATCTTAATTCTTTTTAGAGAGCTGTCTCTCCACGTTCGCCAGTTCTTACTCTGACTGCGTCTTCTACATTGTAGACGAAAATTTTACCATCACCGATATTGCCTGATGAGATTTCAGAAACAATCTTTTCGATAATAGGTTCTGCTACATCGTCTGCAACAACTGTTTCAACCTTTACTTTAGGAAGGAGATTTACAAAATACTCATTACCTCTGTAAATACGTTTGAAACCTTTCTGGGCACCATAACCCATGATATTTGTGACCATCACACCATTGGCCTTGGAATCATCAAGAATCTTCTTGACATCATCCAGTTTTTCAGGTTTGATTATCATTTCCAGCTTCTTCATAGTGACTACCTCCTGTTATACATTTTCTTGTACCAAATAATCATATCTGAGCTTGGCTATGGGTGCATTGTAGCACCGGATTTTAAAAAATGGAACCCTTTTTTTGAAAACTGAATAAAATTAAGTAATCAACGGCGTGTACTTTAATTTTGAAAAAAATAAATCAGGAATATTTCCTTTTTATGGTTAAAGAAATGGAAAATTCTGCCGAAATAACTATTAAATAAAATTGTAATTTATATTATAGTCAGAATATATATATGTTATATACCGTACGAAAGGAGGCGTGGTCTATGAGAGTATTCGGTTATGAATACTTATATAACAGTGTACCTGATTTTAATACAAGTGAAAAGATAGATGCAGCCACACCTTCTGCAGAACGTGTTGATGATATACATAAGGAAGAAAAGGCTGTCACTATTGATTTTTCCGGCTCGGAAAGATTACATGGCAGAGAAGCATTCGCTTCCGGCAATTTCCCGGGAACGGAATTCAGCACAGAAGATGAACCTGCAGGTAATAAAGTACAAGAAGGTAATTCAATTCTTAATCAGTACCGTTTTTTCGTAAGAAGCAATCATTACGAAGGCAGTGAAGGTGTGGTAAGAAGAATTTTTAAATAAATTAAAAAAAACACTTGACTTATGAAAATTAAATGTATATAATCCATTATGTTGTGTGGACAACACCTAAGTAAATATTGGGATATAGCCAAATGGTAAGGCACTGGACTCTGACTCCAGCATTTACAGGTTCGAGCCCTGTTATCCCAGCTAAGCACCATGAAGCGTTCGTGGTGCTTTTATTTTTGCATAGGACTATTGCACAGATTATATAGTGAAAGCTTTTATCGGTTCACAAGGAGATTTTTATATGTTGTTTGAAAAAGAAACGTATGTACGTTACAGCGAAGTTGATAAAGATGGATTGATTAAAATAGATGCACTTGTCAATCACCTTCAGGATATAGTTATGCTTCATGCCGATGAGGTGGGTGCAGGCATTGCGCAGGTTATTGACATGGGAACGGTATGGTTTATTTCTACATGGCAGATAGAAATAATTACACCACCAAGAATATATGATAAAATAATTCTTAAGACCAATCCTTATGAGTTCAAAGGTTTTTTCGGAAACAGAAATGTCTGGATAGAAAATGAAGCAGGCGAGATTCTGGTAAGGGCCAATTCTATATGGGTATATCTTGATGTAAAGACAAAAGTACCGAAAAGAATTGATGATGCGGCAGTAAAACCATATCTTCCTCTTGAACCAAAGCTTGAAATGAGTTATTCTTCAAGAAAGATAGCGATGCCTGAGAATTTTGAACCGTCAGAGCCTGTACGGGTTCATTATGGACAGCTTGATACCAACGCACATGTTAATAACTGCCAGTATATCAAGACTGCAATGGATGTAATCGAAATTAAAGATATGCCAAGGCAGATCAGGGCAGAGTACAAAAAGTCGGCATTATACGGTGATGTTTTTTATCCTTATATACATAGGGAAGAAAAAGCAATATATGTTGATTTACGTGATAAAGATAATGCCGAGTACGCTACCGTAGTTTTTGAATTTTAGAAAGAGAGCACAGTATGATAGAAATTGGTAAAAAACAGCCGCTTATGGTAGTAAATAAGACCGAGTTTGGTGTATACCTTGGAAATGAACAGGAAAAGGTGCTGCTTCCCGGTAAATATGTGGATGAGGATGTTGAAACAGGAGATTCCCTGACGGTATTTGTATACAGGGATTCCAAAGACAGGCTTATAGCAACCACGCTTGAACCTCTTATCACTTTAGGAGAGGTCAGGGTATTAAAAGTTAAGCAGAATAATAAAATAGGTTCATTCCTTGACTGGGGACTGGAAAAAGATTTATTCCTTCCGTTTAAGGAACAGACAGCCAAAGTTAAAGAAGGAATGTCATATCCGGTAGCTCTTTATGTTGACAAGTCGGGAAGACTTTGCGCTACCATGAAAATATATCATTACCTTAAAACAACGGATATGTATCATACCGGTGATATTGTGAAAGGAATTGCTTACGAACACATTGACAAATTCGGAATGTTTGTTGCAGTGGACTGTATGTACCAGGGACTTATACCTAACAAAGCATTATACGGAAAGATTGAAATCGGTGACGAAATTAAGGCAACCGTTTCAAAAGTAAGGGAGGACGGCAAGATAGAACTTTCGGTAAGAGGACCGGCATATCTCCAGCTTGATGAGGACGGAGACAGGATTCTTAAAGAACTTGATTATAATGACGGATTTCTTCCTTTAAATGATAAGTCTGACCCTGAAATTATCAAACAGAAGCTTGAGATGAGCAAGGCTGCATTTAAGCGTGCCTGCGGACATCTTTTAAAAGCAAATAAAATAGATATCACGGATGATGGTATCAGAAGGAGATAAGATATGCAGAAAGTAATCAGTACGGATAAGGCACCGGGAGCAATCGGACCTTACTCACAGGCAATCGAAGTTAATGGAATGGTATTTACATCAGGAGTTATTCCGGTAGATCCTGCAACAGGAGTTATTCCTGAAGGCGTTGAAGCTCAGGCAACACAGGCATTTACTAACCTTACCAATCTTGTTGAAGCTTCGGGAGCAGCAATGTCACAGGTAGTTAAGACAACAGTCTTTATTAAGGAAATGAATGATTTCGGAAAAATCAATGAAATCTATGCAAAGTTCTTCAAAGAACCATATCCTTCAAGATCCTGTGTAGAAGTTGCAAGACTTCCAAAAGACGTATTGCTTGAAGTTGAAGCAATAGTAGCAAAATAAAAGAATTAAAATAATTTACGCCTGATTACATTCCGTAGTCAGGCGTATTATTGTCTTATAAAGAAATATCTATATTACTGCCGATGTATGGCGTCACAGACATTTCAAGCATCTTCTTCATGCCGTCTCCAAGTTCTTCCATGGAATCTAATGATTTGGCAAGCATCCGGACGGACACGTCATTAATTGTGTTGGCTGCTGAAAGCGAAGCAGACTGTAAACCTGTAATATCCATGATTATTCCTCCTAATCTTTTCCCTATTTTATCACATTTAATAATATAAAACAATGATATTGCCAATAATATTAAAACTAAAATAATGGGGAAACAGTATGAAAAGAGTAATGAGATATCTATTATTGACAATAGGGGCATTTTTGATGGGATTAGCCGTAAAAATGATATTTGATACTTCTGGTCTTGTAACCGGAGGAGTCTCCGGCATCGCTGTAATTCTGCAGAAAATTTTGAATATCCCTATGTGGCTGACTAATATTGTTATAAACGTGCCGCTTTTTATTTACGGGTTCCGCACTCTTGAAAGAAGAGTATTGTGGGATTCTTTTTATGCCAATTTTATTTTTACGCTGGCAATAGGACTTCTCCCGAATATCAATCCTGTGGGTAACGATATATTTTTATCTGCGGTTGCAGGAGGATTCATAATGGGAACAGGGTTGGGAATTATTTTAAGCTGTGATGCAACGTCAGGAGGAGCTGATCTTGCTGCATATATGATTCAGAAAAAATCAAAAAGAATTAAGACGGTATGGATTATTTTTATAATAGATGCGATAATCATTGCCCTGGGAACACCGGTTTTTGGAATACCATCATCAATTTACGGTGTTATTTCGGTATTTACAATCAGCTTCGTTTCAGGAAAAATTGTGGATGGACCGGCTATTTCAAGAACCGCATATATAATAAGTAGAAACAGCATTGAAATTGCTGCAATAATCAACAAAAGACTTGAAAGAGGGGTCACCGGAATAAAAGTAATGGGAATGTATGAAAATAAAGAAAAAATAATGTTGGTATGTGTTGCCAGAAAACGTGAAATCCATAAAATAGTGGAAATAGTGGAGGAGGCTGACAAACAGGCATTTATGTGGATTGGGGATGCCAGGGAAGTTATGGGAGAAGGCTTTGTTAATATTGCCTAGTCGTAAATTAACAAAATGTACAAATTGCACTAAAAAAGCAAGGTAATTAATATTCATGGGCAAATTGTCCAAAATCAAATAACTAATTTTGTTTATAAAGAATATAGCCTAAAAAATATAAAAAGAGTATTATAATTGATATGTAAGTTATATTACACTTTGTTTTAGGAGGACAATTATGGCAAGCTTATCACTTAAGAATGTATGTAAAGTATATCCTAACGGATTTGTAGCCGTTAAGGATTTTAACCTTGATGTAGCAGACAAGGAATTTATTATTTTCGTTGGACCATCTGGATGTGGTAAATCAACAACACTTCGTATGATTGCAGGACTTGAAGAGATTTCTTCAGGTGAACTCTGGATCGGAGATAAATTAGTTAACGACGTAGAACCTAAGGACAGAGATATTGCGATGGTATTCCAGAACTATGCTCTTTATCCTCATATGACAGTTTATGATAATATGTCATTTGGTCTTAAATTAAGAAAAGTACCTAAGCCTGAAATCGACAAATTAGTTCATGAAGCAGCTAAGATTCTCGGTATTGAGCAGTTACTTGACCGTAAGCCAAAGGCTCTTTCAGGTGGACAGAGACAGCGAGTTGCTATGGGACGTGCAATCGTTCGTAATCCTAAGGTATTCCTCATGGACGAACCTTTATCTAACCTTGATGCTAAGCTCCGTGTTCAGATGCGTATTGAGATCCAGAAGATCCATCAGAGACTTGAGACAACAATCATCTACGTAACACATGACCAGACAGAAGCTATGACACTTGGTACAAGAATCGTAGTTCTCAAGGATGGTATTATCCAGCAGGTAGATACACCACAGAATCTCTATGACAAGCCATGTAACGTATTCGTTGCAGGATTTATGGGATCACCACAGATGAACCTTATTAATGCTAAGGTTGTACAGTCAGGTGAAGATGTTGTACTTATGTTTGGTGGCAACACAGTTAAACTTCCTGAAGGAAAAGCTCAGAAGCTTATTGAAGCAGGATATGTTGATACAACAGTTATCATGGGTATCCGTCCTGAAGACCTTAATGATTCAGAAGTTATCATTAACGCTAACCCTGATTGCGTAATCGAAGCTACAATCAGAGTATACGAATTACTTGGTGCTGAAGTTTACCTTTACTTCGATATTGATGAAGTTAACTGTACAGCAAGAGTTAATCCTCGTACAACAGCTCGTCCAGGCGATACAATTAAACTTGGTATCGATATGACTAAGCTTCACATCTTTGATAAAGATACAGAGCAGGTTATCTTACATTAATTATGATTTATTTGCAGACCGGATTTATCCGGTCTGTTTTTTTATTGTGGGAATAAGAAAAATTATGATATAATGAGCGCAAGAGAGCCAGAAAGCTGCTAGCAGCTTTCTGGCGAACGGCGAATGGCGATTACGATAGCTGCGATAGCAGCGGAGAGTAGCGAAGCTACGAATCGTGATATAATATTAAGAAATAGTACAGTAGCATATATAAAGAAAAAGGGAGGTAGTATATGCTTTTAATTGACAGATATACTAAATTATATGGTAAAAAAGTTGCAGTTGATAACTTGTCGCTTCATATTAAACCGGGAGAAATATATGGTTTCATAGGACACAATGGTGCAGGAAAGACAACAACGCTTAAGGCATGTGCGGGAATACTTAATTTTGAGTATGGAAATATATTGATTGATGGCATATCCATAAAAGAAAACCCGATGGAATGTAAAAAGAAAATGGCATATATCCCGGACAACCCTGACTTGTATGGCTTTCTGACAGGGGCGGCGTATCTGAATTTCATAGCAGATATATATAAAGTGCCTTTGGAGATAAGAAATAAACGAATCGAAGAGTTTGCTGATAAATACGGAATTATTGATGACCTGGGGATGCCTATTAACTCATATTCCCATGGTATGAGACAGAAAATAGCTATAATATCGGCTCTTATACATGAACCAAAGCTTATACTTATGGATGAACCGTTTGTAGGACTTGACCCTAAGGCATCACATACCCTTAAAAAACAGATGAGGGAAATATGTGATAATGGCGGAGCAATCTTTTTTTCCACACATGTATTGGAAGTAGCGGAAAAATTGTGCGATAAAGTGGCAATTATAAAAGGCGGCAGGCTTATTGCATCCGGTACAATGGCAGAGGTTAAGGGTAATTTATCTCTTGAGGATGCGTTTCTTGAACTGGAGGAATAGAGTGAAGGTATTCTTACAATTATTAAAAATGAGGATTTTGTCTGTTTTTAAGGGAACAGGCAAGAAAGATAAATATACAAAAAATATCGGATTTAAGATTTTTATAGGTATAGTGGTTGCTTATGCGGCACTTTGCTTTGTAGGCATGTTCGGATTCTATTTTATGCAGCTTGCAAAAAACTTTGTGGAACAGGAAGTGGGATTTGCATATTTTTCCATGGTGGCTGTTGTTATGGTTGCCATTGGATTTGTAACAACGGTATTTGCTGCACAGTCCCAGATTTTTGAGGCAAAAGATAATGATTTGCTTACAGCAATGCCAATTCCACCAAGGTATATACTGCTTACCAGGGTTATTACCCTTCTTATAGTAGAACTTGCAGAGTCTCTGGTGTTGGGAATAGAAGCAATGCTGATTTATAAGATTTTTGCACCTGTTCCTGTGGGCGGAGCAATTATGATGGTTGTCGAAATTATCGGACTTAATATGATTACAGCATCAATTTCCGCAATATTCGGACTTGTTCTTGCGGCAATTACCAACAGGATGAGAAGAAAAAATATTGTAAAAACCATAGCTACAATCGGAATGTCGGCACTGTTTTTTTTCCTGATAAGCGAAATGGAAAGCAGAATCAACAGTATGCTCAGTATGGACGGCGTTTTTATAGAGATGGATGAAGCTATGAAAAAAGAAATGCTGCCATTGTTTTATTTTGGTAAGGCAGCAGCTGAGGGTGATTTTAAATCATTTATTATTTTTATGCTGATGGCTGTGGCTGTTTTTGTCATGATGATATTCCTACTTTCTCCGTTTTTCCTTAAAATAACATCTACCAATAAGGGTGGAGTAAGAAAAAAATACAGGCCTGAGAAAAATATTGAACGTGAGGTAAAAAAAGCACTGCTTTACAAGGAAAGAAAAAGATTTTTTACAAACGCCTCATATATGCTCAATACCGCCATAGGACTTATTGTGTTTTTTGTCGCAGGCGTAGCTGTGCTTATTTTCAGGGAAAAAGTGTTTGACAGTATTATAACAATGTCATATTTAAAAAATCATATCGGTGCATATGTGTTACTGATTTCACTGTTTTTCTGCGCAATAAATGTTATTTCCGCACCCTCAATTTCACTTGAGGGAGAAAATCTATGGATATGTAAGGCGATGCCTGTTGAGCCTTTTGACATACTTATGGCAAAAGTTAAAAATCATATTTATATATGTATGCCGATTGTAATATTTTTCGGCATTGCTGCCAATATTGCATTGCCTATAAGCCCGGCGATAAGGGCAGCGGTTGTGATTATTCCGGCATTATCCGTAGTTCTTATGGGCCTGCTTGGCGTGATATGCAATCTTCACATGCCGAAGTTTGACTGGGCGGATGAATCAATAGCAGTTAAGCAGAGCATGGCTGTTATCGCAACCATGGGGATAGGCTTTTCTGTTGTCATAGGCGCGGCAGTATTATACGGTCTTTTAAGATTTATTCCGTATGCAGATTATCTTTATACGTTTCTGATGACGGGAATATTTGCACTTGCCATATCTCTTATGTACAGATATTTAAGAAAAGGCGGAAGTCAACGATTTACGGAATTATAAAATTTTTATAACAACTTTATTTTTGCCGGAATATGTTTTATAATGAACGAAAGTATGTGAATAGGAGAGAACACATGATATCAAATCAGATTTTACAAAATACAATTGACGGACTTAAGACAATTACGCGTATAGACATGTGTGTACTGGATGTTGATGGAAAGGTACTTGCAACAACCTCTCCTGATGCCAGCGGATATGAAGAATCAGTAAGCACATTTGCAAAGTCCCCTGCGGACAGCCAGGTGATTTCCGGTCATCAGTTTTTTAAAGTATATGATGACAGCCAGCTTGAATACATTCTTCTTGTTATGGGTGGAAGCGATGATGTTTATATAATTGGCAAACTGGCAACTTTTCAGATACAGAACCTTATGGTAGCTTATAAGGAGAGATTCGATAAGGATAATTTTATTAAAAATCTCCTTCTTGATAATCTTCTTCTTGTGGATATATATAACAGGGCGAAAAAACTTCATATTGATTCAGAGGCTAAGAGAGTAGTCCTTCTCGTTGAGACACAGACAGAGAAAGACAATACTGCTCTTGAAACAGTGAGAACACTTTTTGCCACAAGAACAAGGGATTTTATAACTGCAGTAGATGAGAAAAATATTATTATCGTTAAAGAAGTTAAGCAGAGCGAGACTTACAAAGACATAGAACAGACTGCATTTGTAATTCTTGACACCCTTAATACAGAAGCCATGAGCAGGGTTAAAGTAGCTTTCGGTACAATAATCAGCTCACTTAAAGATGTTTCCAAATCATACAAGGAAGCTAAGATGGCACTTGACGTAGGAAAGATTTTTTACAGTGATAAAAATGTTGTGGCATACAGTAACCTTGGAATAGGAAGACTTATTTACCAGCTTCCGATACCTCTTTGCAAAATGTTTATAAGAGAGATTTTCGGCGATATGTCGCCGGATGATTTTGATGAAGAGACACTTGCTACAATTAATAAATTTTTTGAGAACAGTCTTAATGTATCAGAGACTTCAAGACAGCTTTTTATACACAGAAATACATTAGTATACCGTCTTGACAAGATACAGAAAATTACAGGACTGGATTTGCGTGTATTTGAGGATGCCATTACTTTTAATATTGCATTAATGGTAGTTAAGTACATGAAATATATGGAAAACATTGATTATTGACATGTAACCTGGTTATAATTGCAGGAGACAGAAAATATAAAGGACAGATAAAATGATTGATTTAGATAACGTATGTAAGACATATTCATCCGGTGTGGACGCACTGAATAATATCAATATACATATTGATAAAGGTGAGTTTGTTTTCATAGTAGGAGAAAGCGGTTCCGGCAAATCTACACTTATTAAACTTCTGCTTAGGGAACTGGAGCCTACATCCGGAAGAATAGTAATTAACGGTAAGAACATTTCCAGAATCAAAAGAAGAAAATTATACACACTCCGACGTGATATAGGTGTTGTATTTCAGGATTTCAGACTCCTTGATGACAGAAATGTTTTTGATAATATTGCTTTCGCACAAAAGGTTATTGAAGCTCCGGGAAGAAAGATACGTTCCAGAGTGCATGCCATGCTGGCAGAGGTTAAGATAACCAATAAATATAAGGAATTTCCCAAACATCTTTCAGGCGGTGAACAACAGAGAGTGGCAATAGCCAGGGCACTGATTAATAATCCGCCTATTCTTCTTGCCGATGAGCCTACAGGTAATCTCGACGAGGATAATTCATGGGAAATCATGAAACTGTTAGAGCAGGCTAACACTCAGGGAACTACAGTTGTGGTTGTTACTCACAATCTTGAAATAGTCCGTACTATGAAAAAGAGAACTATTGTAATTAATAACGGTGAAGTGGTACAGGAAATAGCGGAAGGTGGTAACTTCTATGAAATTTAAATCATTTGGTTATTGTTTTGTCCAGGGAATAAAAAATATCGGACGAAACAGAATATTTTCCCTTGCTTCAGCAGCAACTATGACGCTGTGCATTTTTCTTATAGGTGTTTTTTATTCCATAACAAGCAATATTAACTACAATATAGATAATATTTCGCAGGGACTCTGCGTTAAAGTGTTTTTTCAGAATGATATTACAGAAGAGCGCCTTGAATCCATAAAGAACACAATTTATGAAAACGATATTGTAACAGATATTCATTACACGTCTGCTGAAGAAGCGTGGGAACAGTATAAACAGAAATATTTTGGCGATTATTATAATGAACTTGCAGATGCCTACGAAAATGATAATCCGCTGATTAACTCAGCTTCATACGAAGTATATTTCAATGATCCATCGGCACAGAAAGATCTGGTTGATTATATATCAAAAATAGACGGGGTAAGGAAAGTTAACAGCAGTGATAATGCAGCTAACGGACTTAGTGAAACAGGTAAACTGGTTAATATATGCTCAGTATTTGTTATTGTTTTACTTATAGCCGTGGCACTTTTCCTTATCAATAACACAATTTCAATCGGTATATCAGTAAGAAGCGATGAGATAAGCATTATGAGGCTTCTGGGAGCCAAAAACAGTTTTATCAGGGCTCCATTTATTGTTGAAGGTATTTTACTTGGCTTAATCGGAGCGGTTATTCCGATTATTATCGTATATTTTGCATATGACGGGGCTATCAGGAATCTTCTGGCCAATTCATCATTCCTAAACGGAATCATTGAACTTCAGGGAGTGGGAGCTATCCTTAAGCTGTATGTGCCGGTTGCACTTATACTGGGAATAGGAATCGGACTTATCGGAAGTATGATTTCTCTTGCAAAACATTTAAAAGCTTAATGAACATAGGTGATTACATGAAAAGCAAAAAGATTAAAATAACCGCCGCAGTGTTAGCATTTTGCGTGCTTGGTACTTTTGGCGGTAAAAAAATAATGGATGTATATGCTGTTGACAAGTCTGACGTGGACGATGCACAACAGCAGATTCAGGATACACAGAATAAGATAGACAAGTTGAATAGTGAACTTTCACAGCTCGATTCGGATATTGCTTCCATTGAAGCATATGTAAGCGAGCTTGATTCTACAATTAACTCCATTGCAACCAATATTTCTTCCTGCCAGTCAAAGATAGACAGCAAACAGGCGGAAATTGATGCAAAGAATGTTGAGATTAATAATAAAATTGCAGAGATTGACAGTACCGAAGTGGAACTTGAGGAGGCTGCTGCTTCAGAAGAAAGCCAGTATGAGTCAATGAAAAAACGTATCCAGTATATGTATGAATGTGGTGATGAATCTTTTCTTGATATGATAATGTCGTCAGAAGATTTATCGGATATGCTTGGTAATGCGGAATATGTTTCGAGTATTGTTGCCTACGACAGGAACCAGCTTCAGATACTTGCAGATACTAAGGAAAAGATAGACAATCTTCTTGTACAGCTTCAGGACGACAAGGCTAATCTTGAAAGCCAGAGGTCGGAACTTGAGACGCAGAAAACAGAGCTTGTTACATTACAGAACGATTTACAGAGCCAGTACCAGCTTGTTAATGATGCACTTTCAACCAAAGAGACAATGTTACAGCAGCTTGAGAGCCAGCAGGAATATGCTGCGGTACAGAAACAGCTTGAAGAAGCCAAGCTTGCCGCACAGCAGAGAGAGGCCGAGGCGTTGAGACAAAGATGGCTTGAAGAAGTGCGTAATGCGGCTAATAACGGACAGGATGCAGATGAGGCTAACAAGCGTAAATTGGAAGAAATCGGACTTGCAGGCGGTTTTACATGGCCTCTTCCGGGATACAGTTATATAACATCTTATTTCGGACCGAGAAAGGATCCTTTCGGCAACTTAATCAGCAATCACAGCGGTATGGATATATCAGGCTTTAATGTATACGGAAAGCCGGTTGTAGCCTGTTATTCAGGTACGGTCATTTCGGTTGATGTATATACCTCTTCCGATAACTGGACAACCAAGCCATATGGTACAAGTATCAAAATAGACCATGGTGCCGGTGTAGTTACTTTATATGCGCACCTTTCGGGAGTGAATGTATCGGTAGGGCAGACAGTTAATGCCGGTGATACTATCGGATTTGTCGGAAGTACAGGTAAGTCCACGGGAGCACATCTGCACCTTACACTCTATATAAAAGGTGTTTTGGCAGATCCGTTACCATACCTTAAAAGCCCATCATAAACAATGAAATTCAACCCTCGGATAATATCCGGGGGTAAATTGCATATTATTTAGAAATATCAATTAAAGATAACAGGAGAGCAGAATTATGTATGATGATTATGAAGTAAAAAAGAGTTTCAAAAAGGGCCTTATATCAGGAATTGTGCCTGTATTAATCATAGCGGTGCTTGTTAATATCCTAGTATATCGTAACATGACAAGTAAGAGAATAGAAGTTGCTAAGAGTACGGCTACAAAAATTAGTAAAATCAAAGAACTGATTGACGATAAATATCTTTTTGACTTTAAACAGGGTGATATTGAAAATGCAATAATAAAAGCATATGTGAGCGGATTAGGTGACCCATACAGCGAATATTATACAGAAGAAGAGTTCAAAAAAATAGGTGAAAGTGCAGCCGGCTCATATTGTGGTGTAGGTATATATATTACCAAAGACGAAAAGGACAGAGGAATAAAGATATTACAGGTAATTGAAGGGGGCCCGGCAGAAGATGCAGGCCTTAAAGCAGGAGATATTATAACTGCGATAAACGGAAATGAAATTGACCTGACAGATTTTGATGAAGCTTCTTCACCTATTATGGGAAAAGAAGGAACAAAAGTTACAGTTACAATCCTTAGGGATGGCGTAAAAAAAGACTATGAACTTACAAGGTCTGTTATCGAACAGAAATATGTCAGATATTCAATGTTAGATAATAATATTGGATATGTATATCTCGCACAGTTTACTGTCTCGTCAATAGAACAGTTTGAAAATGCTGTTAGTGACCTTAAAGAAAATGGTGCCAAAAGTATTATTTTTGACCTCAGGGATAATCCGGGCGGTGTTTTAAATGGTGCAGTTTCAATACTTGATTATCTTTTACCGGAGGGACTTATAGCATATGTTGAAGACAAATACGGCAACAGAAATGACTACAAGTCTACTGACGGAACGGATGAACTTGATATTCCTTGTGTTGTTCTTGTCAATGAAAACAGTGCCAGTGCATCAGAACTTTTTACAGGTGCATTAAAAGACAGAGGTTATGCTACAGTTATCGGTAAAAAGACTTTTGGCAAGGGCATTGTCCAGTCATTATATTCATTGGGAGATGGTTCGGGACTGAAGATTACGGTTGAACGATATTTTACTCCTAATGGGGTGTGCATCCACGGAACCGGTATTGAACCGGATATTGAAGTGGAATATGATAAAGATAAGTTCTATGAAGATGGAACGGATACACAACTTGATGCAGCAATAGAGTACCTTGAAAATCATTAAAACAAATCGAACAAATGTTTGCAAAATGATATCCTATGTGATATAGTTGATACAAGAGTATCAGAGGTGATTTTGTATGGACAGATTTATTTTACATTCTGAATATGAACCGACAGGCGATCAGCCGGAGGCAATTAAGGAGCTTGTGAAGGGTTTTGAAGCGGGAGACCAGTTCCAGACTTTACTTGGCGTTACCGGTTCCGGCAAGACTTTTACCATGGCTAATGTCATTGAGAAGCTTAACAGACCCACCCTTGTAATTGCACACAATAAGACACTTGCAGGGCAGCTTTATTCCGAATTTAAGGAATTTTTTCCGGAGAATGCGGTTGAATATTTTGTATCTTACTATGATTATTATCAGCCGGAGGCCTATGTGCCTTCCAGCGACACTTATATAGAGAAGGATTCTTCCATTAATGATGAGATAGATAAGTTACGTCATTCTGCGACGGCAGCTTTGTCGGAGCGCAGGGATGTAATTATAGTTGCCAGCGTTTCCTGCATATATGGTCTTGGAAGCCCTATTGATTATAAGAGTATGGTTGTGTCACTGCGTCCCGGAATGGAACGTGACAGGGATGATATCATAAGACAGCTTATTGATATGCAGTATGTAAGAAATGACATGGATTTTAAGCGTGGTACTTTCAGAGTCAGAGGCGATGTTTTGGAGATATTTCCTGCCGCAAGTGACAAGATTGCGGTGCGTGTGGAATTTTTCGGTGATGAGATTGACAGAATACTGGAAATAGATACATTAACGGGGGAGATTAAGTCAGAGCTTAAGCATACTGCCATTTTTCCGGCATCCCATTACGTTGTGCCTAAGGAGAAGCTTCTTATAGCGGCGGAGAATATCCGTGCTGAGCTTAAAGAACAGGTGGATTATTTTAAGAGTGAAGATAAGCTTCTGGAAGCCCAGAGAATATCGGAGCGTACCAATTTTGATGTCGAGATGATGTTGGAGACCGGTTTCTGTTCGGGAATAGAGAATTATTCAAGACATCTTGAGGGCAGGGCACCGGGAACAATGCCATGTACTTTAATGGATTATTTTCCGGAAGACTTTCTTATAATAGTAGATGAGTCGCATATTACAATTCCGCAGATAAGAGGAATGTATTTCGGAGACAGATCGCGTAAGACCACACTTGTGGATTATGGTTTCAGACTGCCCTCCGCACTTGATAACAGACCGCTTAATTTTGAGGAATTTGAAAGCAAGATTAACCAGATGATGTTTGTATCCGCTACACCTTCCGTATATGAAGCAGAGCATGAACTGAACAGGGTTGAACAGATAATAAGACCGACAGGTCTTCTTGACCCGGAGATTTCCGTAAGACCTGTTACAGGACAGATCGATGACCTTCTTAGCGAAGTTAATAAGGAGACAGCCAAGAAAAATAAAGTTCTTATTACCACACTTACCAAGAGAATGGCAGAAGACCTTACAATATACCTTAAGGAAAACGGTGTCAGGGTAAGATATCTCCATTCTGATATAGATACTTTGGAGAGAGCGGAGATAATCAGGGACATGAGAATGGATGTTTTTGATGTCCTTGTAGGTATTAATCTTTTACGAGAAGGTCTTGATATTCCTGAAATTACTCTTGTTGCCATACTTGATGCGGACAAGGAGGGCTTCTTACGATCGGAGACCTCACTTATCCAGACAATAGGACGAGCTGCAAGAAACGCCGACGGCAGGGTTATAATGTATGCCGATAACATGACTGATTCTATGCGAAAGGCCATCGATGAGACTGAAAGACGTCGCAAGATACAGCAGGAATACAACGAAGCACATGGAATTACACCGACTACAATCAAGAAAGCGGTAAGAGATCTTATTGCCATAAGCAAGGCAGCCAATGACAAGGGTGATAAGATTAAGAAGGATATTGAATCCATGAGCGATAAGGAGCTTGAGAAACTCATCAAAGAACTCAACAAGAAGATGCATAGGGCAGCGGCAGACCTTAATTTTGAGGAGGCTGCTTTAATCAGAGACCAGATTACAGAAATAAGGAAGACAATGGATAACAATGGATAATAGAAGACATTATATTAAGATTCGCGGCGCATGCGAACACAATCTTAAAAATATTAACGTAGATATCCCAAGGGATTCTTTTACCGTACTGACAGGCTTAAGCGGGTCAGGTAAATCCTCCCTTGCTTTTGATACCATATATGCAGAAGGACAGAGACGTTATATGGAGTCTTTGTCTTCTTACGCAAGACAATTCTTAGGACAGATGGAGAAGCCTAATGTTGAAAGCATAGAGGGACTTTCTCCTGCAATTTCAATAGATCAGAAATCCACCAACAGGAATCCCCGTTCAACAGTAGGAACCGTAACGGAAATTTATGATTACCTCAGACTTTTATATGCCAGAGTCGGAGTACCGCATTGCCCGAAGTGCGGCAGGGAAATCCATAAACAGACGGTGGACCAGATGGTAGACTCCATTAAAGCACTTGAACCAGGAACCAAATTCCAGCTTCTTGCACCTGTTGTAAGGGGAAGAAAAGGTATGCACGAAAAGGTTTTTGAATCTGCGAAAAAGAGCGGATATGTGCGTGTAAGGGTTGATGGCAATACCTATGACCTTTCCGAAGAAATCCAACTGGAAAAAAATATCAAACACAACATAGAGATTATTGTGGACAGGCTTGTGGTTAAAGACGGTATGGAATCCCGTCTTGCCGATTCCATAGAAAACGTTATGAAGCTTTCTGACGGTATCATGATAGTTGATGTAATCGGTGGAGAACCAATTAATTTCAGCATGAATTTTTCATGCCCTGACTGTGGCATAAGTATTGATGAAATCGAACCGAGAAGTTTTTCTTTCAATAATCCTTTTGGAGCCTGCCCTGTATGTGCGGGACTTGGCTACAAAATGGAATTTGACCCGGAATTATTAATTCCGGACACCTCATTGAGCCTGTCAGAGGGAGCCATAAGCTGTATGGGATGGCAGTCAAGCAGCGATAAGGGAAGCTTTACCTATGCCTTACTTGATGCACTTGCCAAAGAATATGGTTTTTCTCTTGATACGCCTTTTAGGGATTTGCCTGATGATATAAGACGTATGCTCATATACGGTAAGAGTAAGTCTGTAAAAGTTCATTACAAGGGACAAAGAGGAGTAGGCATATATGACGTTGTTTTTGATGGTCTCATAGACAACATGCGCAAGAGATACAAAGAGACCGCTTCAGATATGATGAAGCAGGAATATGAGACATATATGCAGGTTACTCCTTGTGATGAGTGCCATGGACAGCGTCTTAAGAAATCTTCCCTTGCTGTTACAGTAGGCGATAAAAATATCTATCAGGTTACGGAATTGTCCGTTCTTGAATTGGCAGAGTATTTTGATAAACTTACACTTACACCGGTTCAGGAAAAAATCGGTAAGCAGGTTATTAAGGAAATCCGTTCAAGAGTAGGCTTCCTTAATAAGGTGGGTCTTGATTATCTCACTCTCGCAAGAGCAACGGGTACATTATCCGGCGGAGAAGCACAGCGAATAAGACTTTCCACACAGATAGGGTCGGGACTTATGGGTGTTGCATATATTCTTGATGAACCAAGTATAGGACTTCATCAGAGGGACAATGACAAACTCCTTAATGCCCTCAAATCTTTGAGGGACCTTGGCAACACACTTATTGTTGTTGAACATGATGAAGATACCATGTATGCGGCGGACTATATTGTAGACATCGGACCGGCAGCGGGAGAGCACGGCGGAGAAGTAGTTGCCGCAGGAACGGTTCAGGATATAATTAATAATCCAAATTCAATAACAGGTGCATATCTCAGCGGACGTATTAAAATACCTGTGCCTGAGATCCGCAGGACGCCTAAAGACTGGATAAAGATAAAAGGCGCAAAACAAAATAATCTCAAGAATATTAACGTTGATATTCCGTTAGGTGTTTTTACCTGTGTTACAGGTGTTTCAGGTTCCGGTAAAAGCTCGCTTGTAAACGAAATTCTCTACAAACGTCTGGCAAGGGATCTTAACAGGGCAAGATGTATTCCGGGCGAACATAAGGATATCATTGGAATAGAAAAACTTGACAAAGTAATTAATATAGACCAGTCACCTATCGGCAGAACCCCAAGGTCCAACCCTGCCACTTACACAGGTGTATTTGATATGATAAGAGATCTTTTCGCATCTACGGCCGAAGCCAAGGCAAAGGGATACAGTAAAGGACGTTTCAGCTTTAACGTTAAAGGCGGAAGATGTGAGGCGTGTTCCGGTGACGGTATCATAAAGATTGAAATGCACTTCTTACCTGATGTATATGTCCCTTGTGAAGTATGTGACGGAAAACGTTATAACAGGGAGACACTTGAGGTAAAATACAAAGGAAAGTCAATATATGATGTCCTTAACATGACAGTTGAGGAAGCGGTTAAATTTTTTGAAAACGTACCGTCAATCCGTAATAAAATACAGACATTATATGATGTGGGCCTTTCATATATACGTCTCGGACAGCCTTCTACAGAGCTTTCAGGAGGTGAGGCACAGCGTATCAAACTTGCTACCGAGCTTAGTAAAAGAAGTACGGGCAGGACCATATATATTCTGGACGAGCCTACGACAGGACTTCATTTTGCAGACGTTCACAAGCTTGTGGAAATTCTTCACAAACTTGCAGATGCAGGCAACACGGTTGTTGTAATTGAGCACAACCTTGACGTCATAAAAACAGCAGACTACATTATAGATATCGGTCCGGAGGGCGGATTCAGAGGCGGTACTGTTGTTGCAAAAGGAACACCGGAGCAGGTTGCCAAGATTCCTGAATCTTACACAGGACAATATATAAAGAAATACTTATAAATACTTGTAAAAATACTTTTCATCAGATATGATAGGAGACAGAGCGTAATTATATGAATTGCGATAGAATTGCTCCACGGGGCAATCATACATTAGAAAAGGAGATATGAAATGGATAGAGAAATGGTCATAGTTATAGACTTTGGCGGACAGTACAACCAGCTTGTAGCTCGTCGTGTCAGGGAATGTAATGTGTACTGTGAGATATACTCATATAAGACAGACATTGAAAAAATCAAAGCCATGAATCCTAAGGGAATTATTCTCACCGGTGGTCCTAACAGTTGTTACGAGCCGGGAGCACCTTCGTGCACAGATGAATTGTTCAACCTTGGTATTCCTGTACTTGGTCTTTGTTATGGTGCACAGCTTATGATGCACGTTCTTGGCGGAAAAGTCGAGAAAGCACCTGTAAGGGAATACGGAAAAACAGAGGTTATGGTGGAAACATCATCACCACTTTTTACAGATGTTACCCCTAAAACAATCTGCTGGATGAGCCACTTTGATTATATATCAAAAGTTGCACCTGGTTTTGACATCTGCGCCCATACTGCAGACTGCCCTGTGGCAGCAGCCGAAAACAGAGATAAGAATCTCTATGCCATCCAGTTCCATCCTGAAGTTTTGCATACACAGGAGGGAACAAAGATGCTTTCCAACTTCGTCCGTGGTGTGTGCGGTTGTTCAGGCGATTGGAAAATGGATGCCTTTGTTGAAAATACAATTAAAGAAATCAGAGCAAAAGTAGGAAATGGAAAAGTATTGCTTGCCCTTTCAGGTGGTGTGGATTCATCCGTTGCAGCCGGACTTCTATCAAGAGCCATTGGCAAACAGCTTACATGCGTATTTGTAGACCACGGCCTCCTCAGAAAAAACGAGGGCGATGAAGTTGAGCAGGTATTCGGTCCTAACGGCCAGTTTGACCTTAACTTTATAAGGGTAAATGCACAGGAACGTTACTACAGCAAACTCGCAGGAGTAACAGAACCAGAGCGGAAGAGAAAGATAATCGGTGAAGAATTTATCCGTGTATTTGAGGAAGAAGCTAAGAAAATAGGAGCTGTTGACTTCCTTGCCCAGGGTACAATCTACCCTGATGTTGTTGAAAGCGGACTTGGCGGAGAATCAGCAGTCATCAAATCACACCACAACGTGGGCGGACTTCCTGACTATGTTGATTTCAAGGAAATCATTGAGCCTCTCCGTAACCTTTTCAAGGACGAGGTGCGAAAAGCAGGTCTTGAGCTTGGCATCCCAGAGAAACTTGTATTTCGTCAGCCATTCCCAGGCCCAGGACTTGGAATACGAATCATAGGAGAAGTTACAGCCGAGAAGGTTCGTATTGTACAGGATGCGGACTACATCTACCGTGAGGAGATAGCCAAAGCCGGTCTTGACCGTTCAATCGGCCAGTATTTTGCCGCCCTCACAAATATGCGTTCCGTAGGCGTCATGGGTGACGAAAGAACCTACGACTATGCCGTAGCCCTTCGTGCCGTCAACACCGTTGACTTCATGACAGCAGAAGCCGCCGAAATTCCTTTCGACGTCCTCCAGACCGTAATGAGCCGTATCATCAACGAGGTGAGGGGCGTAAACAGAGTATTCTACGATCTGACCAGCAAACCACCGGGAACGATTGAGTTTGAGTAACGGATTAAAATGCCGAAAACCTGTATTTATGCGGGTTTCCGGCATTTGTTTTATCAAATGGCTCTAGTTTGGCTCTATTTGTAGGCGGGATAAGGGTTGCGAAAGCACTGATGGAGAAATAAAAAGGAAAAAGTGATATATGCATCTTGGAAGCACAGCAATACTGAAAATTATAAGTTCAGCTGGAACAAAAAGTATGTTATGTATTGGAGAATTCTGGGGATCTGTGGGGAGTAATTGCGGAAAAAAAGGGAAAAGCGTATAATGCAAGAAAATAATGTTTTCACAGTGTAAAATAGAGGAGATAACTATCATGCAGAAAATACTGATTGTAGAAGATGATACAAATATCAATAATCTGCTTCAGGAAGCATTATCCAAAGCAGGCTATTCCTGTGAGCAGGCGTTTTCCGGAACTGAGGCAAAGCTGCTTTTGAATATGCAGGAGCATAGCTATGCACTGGTGTTGCTGGATTTGATGTTGCCGGGAATTACAGGAGAAGCAGTTCTGGAGGAAATACGGAAAAAGGGAAATCTTCCGGTTATTGTTTTGACTGCGAAAGATAGCTTGGATGAAAAGGTAAAGGTTTTAACTAGTGGGGCTGATGATTATATAACGAAACCTTTTGAAATCAGAGAGGTACTGGCAAGAATTCAGGTACAGCTTCGTCATACAGAAGAAAAGGAAATAAAAGAATCTAACCTTTCGTTCAGAGAGATGGTATTGAACAAAGCTACTTTTCAGGTCAGCATTGGTGGAAAAATACTTCCTAAGATAACAAGACAGGAGTTTGCGATTTTAGAATTACTGCTCAGAAATCCGAAGCAGGTTTTCAGTAAAGAGGAAATTTTTGAATATGCGTGGGACGAACCATATATGGGTGAAACAAAAACTCTGGATGTACATATAAGCAATATTCGTAAAAAGATAAAAACAGTTACATCTGAGGAATATATTGAAACAGTCTGGGGAATCGGTTATCGTCTTCATCTATAATCTTTACTCTTTTTTTACTATTTATTTGCGTTTGATTAGGATTATTCCTTTATGATAAATGCAGATAAGAAAAAGGAGATGAAAAACTTGAGCGAAATGTTATTGGAAACAAGAAATTTGACTAAGCAATATGGACACCATAAAGCTGTGGACAGTGTCAATATGCATATTAAAAAAGGTGCTATTTATGGTTTTATCGGTCGGAATGGAGCTGGGAAGACAACTTGTCTGAAGATGATCAGTGGACTTTCCAAGCCAACTTGTGGAGAAATCGAGATGTTCGGATACAAGGGAAAGGATTTGAAAAAAGTTCAATCACGGATAGGATGTCTGATTGAGGCACCGGGACTTTATGGAAATATGACTGCATATGAAAATCTGAATATCAAATGCAAGCTGTTTGGAATAAAGAAAAAAAGTTATATTGAAGAAATATTGAGAATTATCGGTCTGGAGGATGTGGGAAAGAAAAAAACAAAACATTTTTCACTTGGAATGAAACAGCGTTTGGGAATTGGTCTTGCTTTGGTTGGAGAACCAGATTTATTAGTTCTTGATGAGCCAATCAATGGATTGGATCCACAGGGTATTGCAGAGATCCGGGATACGATTCAGAGACTTCAGAAAGAGAAGAATATGACAATATGCATTTCCAGTCATATTCTTGAGGAATTATCGAAGATTGCTACTGATTATGGAATTATTCATAATGGAAGTTTATTACAGGAAATTACAAGAGAAGAATTAATAAGAAGATGCGGTGAACGGATAGAGTTGACATTGGATCATCCGAAACAGGCGATTCCGGTGATGGATTCTATGGGATTTACCAACTATCAGGTAACAGATAAAGAGCATATTTATATTTTTGAACGATTGAATGAAAGTGCAGCGTTGAATATGGAACTTGCAAAGTCAGGAATTCCGGTAAAAGGGATTTCCATAACCAGTGAAGAACTGGAAACTTATTTTCTGAATCTGACGGGAGGTGCGGATCATGCTTAATATAATAAAAATGGATTTATACCGGATGCTTAAAACCAAAAGTATGTATGTAATCTGGATCGTACTGGCAGCAATATTATTGATTACAACATCTTTATGCAAGACAGATTATGAGCTTTTGACTGAAAAGGATGCCATGAAACAGGAGCAGGTTACTGAACCTACTGTGGATAATCTTAATGTGGGAATGATGGTAACGCTGCCTACGGAGCCGGGAAAAAAGGTGACGGTATATGATATCTTTTTTGCCAATTCTCAAGGAAAATTGTATGCACTGCTTTTGGTGATTTTTACTGTTCTGTTTTCAACAGCTGATATCAGTAGCGGATATATTAAGAATATAGGAGGTCAGGTTAGAAATAGAGGAACTCTGATTTTTTCCAGGGCAATTGCATTGGCTGTCTTTACGGTACTGACAATGGCAGGTGCATTCTTATTTCAGGCAGCGGCGAATGGTATTGTTTTCGGGGAATTGGAATGGGGAAATACAAAGGCAATTTTATCTTATTTTGTGACTGAACTGGCTCTTCATTATGCACTTGTGTTGATTTGTATGGCGATTGCAATTATTTTGAAAAATAATGTAATCAGCATGGTCATTGCTGTCTGTCTTAGCATGAATGTAATGACCATTGTGTATGGGGTGATCAATAGTGCTATTCAAAAAATAGGAATTCTGAATTTCCAGATTTATAAGTATACGATAACAGGAAAATTATCACTGCTTCCTATGAATCCGAGTGGAAATGAGTGTTTGGCGGCATTTGGTGTGGCAATAGTGTTCATCGTTATGATGATATCAGTAAGCAGCGTTGTTTTTCAAAAGAGGGATATTTAACGGATGTATATCGTAATTGGGATATTAGCAGGAATTATTATCTTACAATTTATTATTATGTGGAAATACCAGCGACAGGTGAAAGACATCTGCCGCCAATTGGCGTTTATGATGAAACATGACAGTAACATGTTGATTAACCATGAATTTGATGTGGGTGGAATAGGAAAGCTTTCTGACAAATTGAATGAGCTTCTGGAACTGCGAAGAAAAGAGAAGCAGCATTATCAGGAGAAAGAAGCTCTGATTGCGGACACTTATACAAATCTTTCTCATGATATCCGCACACCACTGACATCTTTGGACGGGTATTTCCAGCTAATGGAAGAATGTGAAAATATAGAGGATCAGAAACGTTATTTAAGCATTATCCACGAAAGAATTCATAGTCTGAATGAAATGTTGGAAGAACTTTTTATGTTTACAAAGTTAAAAAACGAATCTTACAGTTTGGAATTGACATTGTGCTGTATGAACCGGATTTTGAAAGAAACAGTTTTTTCATACTATGATGAATGGGTAAGAATGGAAATTCAGCCGGATATTCAGATTACGGAAGAACAGTTGTATATACATGGAAACAGGCAGGGACTCCGCCGTGTTATCCAGAATGTGATAAAAAATGGGCTGGATCATGGAGAAAAGAAGATTAGCATTGTGTTGGAACGTGGTCAAAATCAGGCGGTGCTTAGAATCAGCAATCAGGTTACACATCCAGAACAGATTAATATAGATCAGGTATTTGAGCGATTTTATAAAGCAGATGTTGCCAGAAGTAAAACATCTACTGGATTGGGACTATCTATTGCAAAGGAGTTGGTTAGTCGGATGGATGGAGAGATTGAAGCAAAAATAGAAAAAAAAGAGTTTATTGTTGAAATAAACTTTCCGATTGTAACCGATGCTAAATAGTATTTTGCGACGTAGAGGGATAATCAGTAATTTTTATTTATCCTTGCAGAAGCATTAGCTCTTATTTTAGGATACTATCTAAGAAAAGTACCCATGACAGGGCGTTAAGCGTCCGGGGGGACGATTGTTTAGCACCGACCGGAGCGGAGCGTAGAGGTGGCGTCGATGACGGCTTATGAGATCATTTCGATTTACATTGGGATATTAGCATTGTTGATGTCATTTGGTAGCTTGATTGTAGCGTTGCTTGTGTAAAAATAATTATTGTCTCACTAATAGGAGAAATCCGATAGAAAATCGGAACTGTTTTATAAGTATCATGAAATTTTAATTCCATAAATTTATGGGAATTATGGGAGATATATTGATGCCTTTGTAACAAAAATATCAAGTTCCCTGTCTGTCATCATTTTGATGAACTAAATGTTATCGTGTCCTTTACAACAATAGCTTTTGAAATTAATCCTCCACTAGATTTTCATTTATATATTTAAAATAAGGTTTCTTATTAACTTCTGTGCTATGTTCCAAATACCATTTAACACTATCCCTCAATCCGTCTTCTAATGATATGGTTTCTGGGTATATTTTGTTTTGACGCGATACATCCAAATAGTACTCATAGTTGTAAAAACTGAAATAATTTCGCTGTTCAATATCTTCATAAACATTTACAAAATCCGGTATTTTTCCTAAGCTTTCATAGCATTTTGTGACCCAATCTTTAATAGAAACTGCTTCAACATTACCAACATTTAAAATACGCTCTTGTGGCTTGTCTTTAATTATTACCTCCATCAACCTGCATAAATCTTTTACATGAAAGAATTGTAATTTCATACTGCCATCTTTAGGTAAATAGAATTTTCTGTCCGCCAAGGCGCAATCAAATACAAAAGCCTCTCTATACACGTTATTCATTGGTCCATATAAATAAGGCGGTCTTAATATATATGCATCTTTCACTCTTTCAAGTAATGCCTTTTCAGCTGCTATTTTATCGGTTCCATATGAACCCCAAAATTTATTTTCGGATTTCTCTGATTCTTCCAGGAATGGCTGAACACCATACTCAGGATAAACAGCACTTGAACTAATCATAATATACTGATCAAAAGAACCCAATTCCCTAACAAAATCAATTATATCGTTATCATTATAGGCTGTTATATCCGCTACAACATCAAAGAATGTATCCTTTAATACACCACCCAAATTATGCCTATCTCCTTCAATGAGTTTTACACCCTGAACTTGTGCTTAGAATTTCTGTTAAGTACAAAAACTTCATAACCCACATTCACAAAATATTCTGCCACATATTTACTTACAAAAGTTGTTCCGCCTGTCACTAATATCTTTTTCATAAAGTTCTCCTTTACACAAAAAATTCGATTGATCAGATTCATAAAACACTATTTTCCATAATTGTATCATAATCACATAATCAAGAAAAGAAATTAAATTTTCTTTGCCAATCCTTTAACTATCTTATCGAAATCAGACTCGATTGGTTGTGTCTTGTTAAAAATATCATATTCCTGATATGCTTTCTCCACTGCCTGCTTATGGGAAATACGCCCATTACATTACTTAAATATGTACCACTTACGGTAATTGTTCTTGTACTTTTCTTAATTTCTATAACTGGAATTGTAACAATTAAAACCATTGGAAGTATAAGATATTTTGGAATTATGTATATATGTGGCATGAACTATACCAAAGCACAGTTTATGACTATATTAGAAATGACTTTTAATTCAGTGCTTGCATTTGCTTTTACAACCAATCTGTTGGCTTTACAAAAACAATTTAAATTAGTTGGAGAAATTAATTGTAATATAGGAATGTTACAGATGCTATTTATGCTTAGTGTGTGCACAATTATAGTACTTTGGTCAGGGCAGACTACAAAGAATGTTTTAAAAGGAAATACTCCGATTGAAATAATCAAGAACATGGAATGAATGTAGAAGCCATCAACAGAAAGGAAGATATTAATATGAAGAAGAAATGTTTAATAATTGGGTTATTAGTAGTAGTGATAATAACCATATTGGTAATTGTACTCAAATTCGGTTTAAAAAAGGAAAAACCTATAACAGACATAAAAGTTAATGGAAATGAGATTGAGTTAGATATTAATAGAAAGTTTTTTTGTATGATGAAGATCCTTTGGAAACAGAAAAAGAAAAAATAGAACCATTAAAAGAGGTTGAAGTTGTAATCAAAGGAAAAGGAAATTGTAATAATAATAAATTTGAAGGTGAAGTTAAAGTTGAAGGTTTTGATTTGGGTGGTAATTTTCAAAGTTTTAACATCTCAAGGGAAGAAAATGGATATGAAATGACTTGTATGAGTGTAAATCTTCAAAATGAGGAAGCTGTTGATGGACCATTATATTACTATTGGATTACTATAAGTGATGATTTTAAATTAATTCATATATGGATAACAGAATATGGTAAGAACGAGAGTGATGATTATCACTGGGTTATGAATAGTGGTTATTGACGAGGAGTGAGATTATGATAGAAATTGATAATATATACAAAATATATAATAAAGGAAGACTAACTATTAAAAGTCAAGCCTTAAAATGATATTTTTTGAATAAAA
>OJNR01000389.1_pt1 | contig 31959 bp, 23 predicted proteins | sample 1597901 | NCBI WGS metagenome assembly OJNR01 (sample SAMN01915223, study PRJEB22387) | human gut metagenome | isolation source: stool | host: Homo sapiens | place: USA | reverse complement strand
CCCAGACTCAGAAAGTCGAGTATCCGCTTGGCCTCCCGCTCCGCCTCCGAGCTGTTGCGTCCGCCGATGAGGGCGGGTATCATCACATTTTCGAGGGCCGAGAACTCGGGCAACAGTTGGTGAAACTGGAAGACAAACCCGATGTGTCCGTTCCGGAATCGGGCCATCTCGCGGTCGGGCAGGTTGTCTACCCGCTTGCCGTCGTAGCGTATCTCGCCGCAATCGGGCTTGTCGAGGGTACCGACAATTTGCAGCAGCGTGGTCTTGCCGGCGCCGCTCGCTCCTACGATGGCAACAATTTCGCCCTGCTCGATGGTGGCGTCGATTCCCTTCAGCACCTCGAGCGAGCCGTAGCTCTTGTGTATGTTTTTAATCTCTATCATGATTCCGTAAGTTTTCGTATCACGTAGCTGGCCAGATGGCAGCCAAACAGGGCCGGCAGATACGACAGGGTGCCCACGGTCGACTTCTTGTTGCGCTCGCCCTCTACGGCTATGACGGCGTGCGGGTCGGCCTGTTCGGTCGAGAATACCGTTTTCAGTCCCTTGGTGATGCCTGCCTTGCGCAGCCGCAGCCTTACGGCCCGGGCCAGTCCGCAGTGATAGGTATCGGCGATGTCGGCCAGGCGAATGGCCGACGGGTCTTTGCGGCCACCTGCACCCATCGACGAGACGATGCGCACCTTGTGACGCAGGCAATAGGTGATGAGGGCAATCTTGGGCGCCAGGGTGTCGATGGCATCGACTACGAAATCGACCGGTTCCCGCTCGAGCAGGGCCGGGATGTCGTCGGCTTCGAGGAATCGCTGTTCGGCGGTGAGCTGCAACTCGGGGTTGATGTCGAGCAGCCGCTCGGCCATCACCTCGGTCTTGGGTCGCCCCAGCGTGCTGTGCAGCGCTACGAGCTGGCGGTTCAGGTTGCTCTCGGCCACCGTGTCGCCGTCGACGATGGTCATGCGGCCTACGCCGGCCCGGGCAATCATCTCGGCTGCATAGGCACCCACGCCTCCAACACCCACCACCATCACATGGGCGCGTTGCAACCGCTCCATGGCGGCATCGCCCATCAGCAGGCGGGTTCGCGACAGCCACTCTTCGTTCATCGTATCTTCTCTTTTTGTATTTTATCAATTTACGAAGATACTCTTTTTTTGGAGAAAATCGGAATTCCCGTCCGTAAAATGAATGTTCGCGGCTTCATTTTCCCGACGGAATCGCTTGAATGTGAGCGGAGATACCGTTTCGTAGAATTTGTTTCGTCGTCCATTTATGCTATCTTTGCTTGTGAAAGTCCCCGCCTCGACGGTTGGGTCGCTTACCCGATTTGCCGGACGGAGGGGACGAGCATAACCCTTAAAACCGAAAGAACGATATGGATATTGTATGGATTGTTTTGGGAGCCTTGTGCCTGCTCGTGGGGCTGGCCGGCTGTTTTCTTCCCGCATTGCCCGGGCCGCCGCTGGCCTATGTGGGTATGTTGTTGCTGCACATTACCGAGCGGGTGCAGTTTACTGTCACGCAACTGGTTGTGTGGGCCATTCTGGTCATTGTGGTGCAGGTGCTCGACTACTTCACCCCGCTCATCGGCACCAAATACGGGGGTGGCAGCAAGTGGGGCAATCGCGGCTGCATAGCCGGCACGGTGATAGGCATGTTTTTCTTCCCGCCGTGGGGTATCATTCTGGGCCCTCTGGTGGGGGCTATCGCAGGCGAACTGTTGGGTGGCAAGCTCACGCACGAAGCTCTCAGGGCAGGGCTGGGAGCCTTTGTGGGTTTCCTGCTGGGTGTAGTGATTAAGGTATCGCTCTGCGGCTACTTCATCTATGAGTTTGTAGCGGCTCTCGTGTGAGAGCCGTTACCGGGCCGGCAAGAGGAACCCGTATTGAATCAGATGTATTTAAAAAGTAACCGAGGCTGCTCCGTGTGGAGTAGCCTCGGTTTTTATTGGAGTTAATCGATTTTCGATTAGAGTTTCGGGCCGGCAGCAACCAGAGCCTTACCAGCGGCGTTGCCTTCGAACTTAGCGAAGTTCTTGATGAAGCGGCCTGCCAGGTCTTTGGCTTTTTCATCCCACTCGGCAGCGTTGGCATAAGTGTCGCGCGGGTCGAGGATGTTCTTGTCAACACCCGGCAATTCGGTAGGAACAACGAAGTCGAAGTAGGGGATAACTTTCGTCGGAGCCTTGTCGATAGAACCGTCGAGGATGGCGTCGATGATACCACGAGTATCGCGGATCGAGATACGTTTGCCTGTACCGTTCCAACCCGTATTTACGAGGTAAGCCTTGGCACCGACCATTTCCATTTTCTTAACCAGCTCTTCGGCATATTTGGTAGGATGCAGCGAAAGGAAGGCAGCACCGAAGCAAGCCGAGAAAGTAGGAGTCGGCTCGGTGATACCACGCTCGGTACCGGCCAATTTGGCGGTGAAGCCCGAGAGGAAGTAGTATTTCGTTTGCTCGGCGTTCAGGATAGAAACGGGAGGCAATACACCGAATGCGTCGGCCGACAGGAAGATAACCTGTTTGGCGTGCGGGCCTTTCGATACCGGTTTAACGATGTTGTTGATGTGGTAGATAGGATACGATACACGGGTATTCTCCGTTACGCTCTTGTCGGCGAAGTCGATCTTACCGTTGGCGTCAACCGTTACGTTCTCGAGGAGGGCGTCACGTTTAATGGCGTTGTAGATATCGGGCTCGCTCTCTTTGTCGAGGTTGATAACCTTGGCATAGCAACCACCTTCGTAGTTGAATACACCGTCGTTGTCCCATCCGTGTTCGTCATCACCGATGAGCAGACGTTTCGGGTCGGTCGACAGCGTGGTTTTACCCGTACCGGAGAGACCGAAGAAGATAGCGGTGCTCTTGCCCTCTTTGTCGGTGTTGGCCGAGCAGTGCATCGAAGCCATGCCTCTCAGGGGGTTCAGGTAGTTCATGATCGAGAAGATACCTTTCTTCATCTCACCACCGTACCAGGTGTTCAAGATTACTTGCTCGTTGGTCTTCAAGTTGAATACCGTAGCGGTTTCGGAGTTCAAGCCCAGTTCTTTGTAGTTGTCAACTTTGGCTTTGGCAGCGTTGAACGATACGAAATCGGGTTCGCCGTAGTTGGCCAGTTCCTCTTCGGTAGGACGGATGAACATGTTCTTAACGAAGTGAGCTTGCCATGCAACCTCCATGATGAAACGTACTTTCAGACGAGTAGCGGGGTTGGCACCGCAGAACGTATCCATCACGAACAGTCTCTTGCCCGAGAGTTCTTTTACGGCTTTGGCTTTCAAATCGGCCCAAGCAGCTTCGGAGCAAGGTTTGTTGTCGTTTTTATATTCGTCGCTGGTCCACCAGAGAGTGTCCTTGCTGGCTTCATTCATTACAAAGAATTTATCTTTGGGAGAACGACCGGTATAGATACCCGTCATTACATTCACAGCACCAAGTTCAGTTACCTGACCTTTTTCGTAGCCTTCCAAGCCTGCTTTGGTCTCTTCCTCAAACAGCACTTCGTAAGAAGGATTGTGTAAAATCTCTTTTACATCTTTAATACCATACTTGCTTAAATCTAATGTTGCCATTGTTCTTGAATTTAATGGTTTATAAAATGTTTATTTGTATTCTTAGTCCATGAAAACCGACTGCAAAATTAAAAACAAATTCTACAAGTAGCGATGTAATTAAAGAAAATTTTCGCTAATTGTTTGTATTTATTACAAATATACCCCGAATCGCTATGCCGGCATAGCAAAAAGGCGCTTTTTTTAGGGCAAACAGGAGAAAAAACAATTTATAATTTTCTAAAACAAAATTTATACGTACTTTTGCTCTTCGGCAAAAAACAGAAAAGTATGGAAGTTATCAATTTTGCCGAGAAAAACTCGGTAGTAAACCGGTTCATGGCCGAATTACGGGATGTGAACATTCAGAATGACCGGATACGGTTTCGTCGGAATCTCGAGCGCATTGGCGAAATCATGGCTTACGAAATAAGCCATCGCCTCCATTACTCCGAAAAAGAGGTAACCACCCCGCTGGGAACCGCACGGGTCAATCTGCCCGACGATACGGTGGTGCTGGCTACGATCTTGAGAGCCGGTCTCCCGTTCCACCAGGGATTCCTCAGTTGTCTCGACGATGCCGAAAATGCTTTTGTATCGGCGTATCGTAAATACAAGGACAAACTCAATTTCGACATCTTCATCGAGTATATTGCCTCGCCTCGTCTCGATGGCAAGGTACTCGTCATCACCGATCCCATGTTGGCTACCGGTGGTTCCATGGAGTTGTCGTACAAGGCATTGCTTACCAAAGGTACCCCCAAGAGCGTGCATGTGGCTTCGGTCATTGCCAGTCGGCAGGCCATCGATTATGTGAAACAACATTTCCCCGACGACACGACCTTGTGGGTGGGAGCCATAGACGACCAGCTCGACGACCACTCCTACATAGTGCCGGGGCTGGGCGATGCGGGCGACCTTGCCTACGGAATCAAGGAGTAGAAGCGGAGGCAAGCGCATAGGAATAAATTGCTGAAATTATAAACATCATGTCAATCACAATTAAGGAAATTGCCGGGAATCGTGCTCTAAAGAATTTTGTCAAGTTCTCGATCGATTTGTATGAGGGCAACGAGTATTATGTGCCCTCACTGGTCCTGGACGAGGTGGGCACGTTGAGTGCAAAAAGCAATCCGGCATTCGACTTTTGCGAATCGGTCTATTACATGGCTTATCGCGACGGTAATCCCGTGGGACGTATAGCCGGTATCATCAATCGCAAAGTCAACGAAAAGACCGGCGAGAAGGCAGCTCGGTTCGGTTTTGTCGATTTTATCGACGACCGCGAGGTGAGCAAGGCGCTCTTCGACGCCGTGGAGAATTGGGCCCGTTCCAAGGGAATGAACGAAATTCACGGTCCCCTCGGGTTTACCGATATGGACCCCGAAGGGCTGCTGGTCGAGGGATATGACCAGCTGGGTACCATGGCTTCGATTTACAACTATCCCTACTATGTCGACCACATCGAGGGTATGGGATATGAGAAGGCCGTCGACTGGGTCGAGTATAAAATCAAGGTGCCCGAGAGTGTGCCCGAGAAGCACCAACGCATCAGCGACATCGTGCAGCGCAAGTACAATCTGCGTATCCTCAAGTTCAAAAAGGTGTCGGAGATTCATAAGGGAAAATATGGACAGAAGATTTTCGACCTTATCAACGATGCCTATGCCGAACTCTACGGTTATTCGGCACTCTCGCAACGGCAGATTGATTACTACGTCAACATGTATATCCCGGTGTTGCGCCTTGAGAATGTGACGCTTATTGTCGATGAGCACGACGATCTCGTGGCCGTGGGTATTGCTATGCCGTCGTTGTCGAAAGCATTGCAGAAATCGAGAGGCCGCCTCTTCCCCTTCGGGTTTGTCCCTTTGCTCAAGGCTTTGAAAGGAAAGAACGATGTCGTAGACCTGTTGTTGGTGGCCGTGCGCCCCGACTATCAGAGCAAGGGTGTCAATGCTCTTCTCTTCTCCGACTTGATACCGGTCTTTATCCGCAACGGGTACAAGTATGCCGAGAGCAATCCCGAACTCGAGGAGAACGAGAAGGTGCAGTCGCAGTGGCAATACTTCGAGCGTCATCAGCACAAGCGCCGTCGGGCTTATACCAAGAAACTCTGATAACGGCTCGAGCCTCGGGTTTCGAGTGTCGGACCCGTTGCACATAGCCTGTACAGATAGCAACTTTTATCGCACCCCCTGTCACGGACAAAAGGCCGTGGCTGGGGGTGTGTCTGTTTCTGGGGGTGTGAAGCTGAGACTCTTTCGTGCAAGTGGCGGGTGTGGCCGATGGTCCGTCTCGACAGAACGAATAAAAAAAATTTGCTGTCGGGGCTAAGGGTAGGACTCTCTTTTTGTGTCACAATAGTAGTGCTTGAAATCCTTATTATTATAATAATAGTATATTCACATGAAAAACCAGTTTTACTTCAAGAAAAAAGCGGGGATTCTGCTCCTCTCTTTGTGTGCCGCTGTTGGCTTGTGCGCACAAAATCCGATTGTTGTCTTGGAGGCCGAGAATGCCGACTCGGTTCATGCTCCGGCTAAAGTCAAGTCGGTCGATGGCTTCTCGGGAGGCAAATATGTCGGTGGCAACGACCCCGGCAGCTACCTCTTCTTTCACGATGTCGAGATGGATGAGGCCGGGACTTACGAGTTCAAAACCTATTTCAACTGCAACGGCACGCGCCGCTTCACCGTCAAGGTAAACAACTACCCCGAGGTAGAGTGTTCGGTAAAGGGTACGGCCAAATGGGATATGCCGCCGGCCGAGACCACGAGCGTGCTCGTCTATATGGCTGCCGGCAAGAACAACATCAAGATTACACCCTATCCCACGACGTCGGGTGGTCCCAACCTCGACAAGTTCGAGATTCTCGAAACGACCGAAACGCCGCTGCCCGTACCTCACGAGGGTTTCCCTATCGTGCTGGAGGCCGAGTATGCCCACCTGTCGGGAACCCTCAAGGTGAAGACGCTCGAAGGCATGTCGAACGACCGTTACGTGGGCGACTTCAACAAGGATACCAACTCGGCTCTGCAGTTTACCTGCATCGATATTCCCGAAGAGGGTCCCTACGAATTGAAGATATTCACCAACGACCCGATGGGTCGTCCGCTCGACATACAGACCAACAACTATGCCAAAATCTACATCAACGTGAACAAATCGCAAGGCGGCTGGGACCAGCTGCCCACAGCCGAAACTTCGGTACTTGTCTGGCTCGACAAGGGGCTCAACACCATCTCGTTTACCGAGTCGTGCCGCAACAGTGGACCCAATATCGACAAGATAGAGATTCACGAGACCGACGAACCGATGGAGCGTCCCGACATCGAGAAGCCCTATCCCGAGTCGTGCAAGGAGATTGACGAGTATAAGATTTCGTTCATGGGCTCGTCGGTATGCTACGGTACCGGTGCTACCAACAACTATGGCTATGCCTACATGTATGCCGACCTGTTGGAACAACGGGCACAACAGGGTATCGGTCGGGATTGGATTTCGTCCAACATTTCGATAGGCGGCAACACGACCCAGATGGTGCTCGACCGTTGGGAGCGCGATTTGCTGCGCGACTGCGGCCGCTACGTCTTCTACGGCCTCTCGCTCGGTAACGAGCGCAACGACGGTACACCTACCCAACAGGCGGCCATCAACTACGAGAAGGGTATGAAGCAGCTCATCCATCAGGCCGATTCGGTAGGCATCGTTCCCGTCATGGCCAACAACTATGCCAATGCCGGTTTCAATGCCGACGACTACGAGATTTTGAAAAACCTCAACCTCACCATCCAGCAATGGACGGTTCCCTCGGTCAACATGCTGGGTGCTGTCGACGACGGTTCGGGCCGCTGGGTCAAAGCCATCGAGAGCGATGGCGCTCACCCCAACTCCGACGGTCACCGCGAGTTCTCCTATGCCATCGTACCTTCGCTCTTCGATGCCCTCGATGCCGGCAAGGAGGCCCCGGAGCGTCAGGAGAGCACGGCCTTTGAACTGGGTACGGCTACCTCTACACAGCATATCGAATTCACGCCCGAGAATATTGTTCACCCCTTTACTCTCTCGTTCGAGGTGAATGCCGCTTCGGCCGGTACACTGGCCTCGTTCGAGAATGAAAGCGGTATGGGTCGCCTCGTCGTCGACGAGAGCGGCAACCTGGTCTATCGCTCGCCGCTGGGTGGGGAGATTGTTTCGACCGTAGCCTTCACGGCCGGTAGCTGGCACACCGTTTCGCTCACCCACTACTATGCTTGGGGTATGACCCAGCTCTATGTCGACGGTGTCCATGCCGGACAGTTGGCCGAGAAGCTCGTGGTGAAACGCTTTGCCTTGGGTGGAAGTGCAGCCCCCGCAGAGGCTCAGTACCGTCAGCTCTTCTTCTGGCGCTCGGGTATGAATGCCGAGGAACTGGCCGCCGTAGCCGAGGGCAAGATGTTGCGCTCGAGCCTCGAGATTTATGCTCCGTTGAGCGCCGAGGTACCTCTGCTCAACCTGGCCCAGAGCACCAACACTCTTTCGCTGGTCGACAACAGCACGTCGGGCATTGCTTCGGTCAAGGTCGACAACCTGTTGTTTTCGCCCAATCCGGTCAGGCAGGGCAGCCGGGTCAACGCCGGTTGCACCGGTCGGTTCGACATCTATTCGGTGAACGGTATGCTGGTCGATAGCCAGTCGTTGCGGGCCGAGGGCGATACCCTCTCGACCGATACTCTTACGGCCGGTACCTATCTGGTACTCCTCGAAGGTACGGCTCAAAAGGGTCTGCTCATTATCTATTAAGCATTTTATCGCGTAGTAACTATCTTTTCCCTTCAGGGGGCAAGGCTCGTCGGGTCGACCATCCGCGAGTTATCGCCCCCTTTTCTATTTTAATTTTTTTCAACAAACATACCTTCTGAATCATAAAAAAGAGTTAATTTTGCCGCTGTTTTTCAAACCGGCGCGAATGCCGGTTCGCTTGAGTCGCACTTTTGCCGGGCTTGCCGGTGTTGCTATCGAGTGACCTCTGTTGAGAAAAAGAGGATAATAACAGGTATTATATATAGGTAAAGAAAGATGAAAAGCAGATTGGATTTTCACCCGAAGTTCGTGGCTTCGTTGGCCAGCTATTCCAAAGAGAGATTTCTGAAAGACCTCATGGCCGGTATCATTGTGGGCATCGTGGCACTGCCACTGGCCATCGCTTTTGGTATCGCCTCGGGGGTATCGCCCGAAAAGGGTCTTATTACAGCCATCATCGGTGGCTTCCTGGTTTCGTTTCTGGGAGGTAACAGCGTGCAGATAGGCGGACCTACCGGCGCCTTTATCGTCATTGTCTACGGCATCATACAGACCTACGGTCTCGAGGGGTTGGCCATCGCTACCTTCATGGCGGGCTTGATTCTGGTGCTCATGGGCTGCTTCCGGTTGGGAACCATCATCAAGTTCATACCTTATCCCATTGTGGTGGGATTCACCAGCGGTATCGCCCTCACCATCTTTGCCACACAGATAAAGGACCTGCTGGGGCTCACGATGGAGAGTGTGCCGGCCGACTTCATATCGAAGTGGATTGCCTACTTCCAGCACATCGATACCACCAACTTCTGGTCGCTGGGCATCGGGGTGCTCAGTATCCTCATCATCGCCTATACGCCGCGTATCTCCAACAAGATACCGGGTTCGCTCATGGCCATTATCCTGATGACGGTACTGGTCTATATCCTCCGTAATGTCTGGGGCATTGAGGGTATCGAGACGATTGGCGACCGCTTCAACATCAGCAGCGAAGTGCCCGAGCCGCAGTCGCTCAATATCAACATGGATACCATCAACCAACTCCTTTCTCCGGCCTTCACCATCGCCGTGCTGGGGGCTATCGAGTCGTTGCTCTCGGCTACCGTGGCCGACGGTGTGACCGGCGACAAGACCAACTCGAACACCGAGCTGATAGCCCAGGGGGCTGCCAATATCGTGGTGCCCTTCTTCGGAGGTATCCCCGTGACCGGTGCCATTGCCCGCACCATGACCAACATCAACAACGGCGGCCGTACCCCGGTAGCCGGCATGATACACGCCGTGGTGTTGCTGCTGATATTCCTCTTCCTCATGCCGCTTATCCGGCTGGTGCCCATGTCGTGCCTGGCCGGTGTGCTGATTGTGGTTTCGTATAACATGAGCGGCTGGCGCACGGTGCGCTCGCTGCTGAAGAACCCCAAGTCGGACGTATCGGTGCTCATCATCACCTTCCTGCTCACCGTCATCTTCAACCTGACGATTGCCATCGAGATAGGTCTGTTGCTGGCCGTAGTGCTCTTCCTGCGCCGGATGACCGAGACGACCAAAATCTCGGTATTCCACGACGAGCTCGACATTGCCCACGGCACCGAGTCGAATCAGCACGAGGTGCTGAAGGTGGCCCCGGGGGTAGAGGTGTACGAAATCGAAGGCCCCTTCTTCTTCGGTATCGCCACCAAGTTCGACGAGCTGATGCGCAGCATGGCCGACCGTCCGCTGGTGCGCATCATCCGCATGCGCAAGGTGCCCTTCATCGACTCCACGGCCCTGCACAACCTCGAGATTCTGATTACCTCGTCGCAGAAGGAGAAGATACATGTGATTCTCTCGGGTGTCAATCCCCAGGTACACGAGACGCTGAAAAAGGCCAATATCGACCGCCTCATCGGCGACGACCACATCTGCGACCACATCACCAAGGCGGTGGCCAAGGCCAACGAGTTCGTGGCCGAAATGCAGAAATAGGCGCGTGGGGTGGAGCGGCTTCGGTGCCGCGCCTCTCTTCCACGACGATGCTATACAAATAACGCCCGGGGCAACGGCCCCGGGCGTTATTATTTTGTTCGGTCGAGCGTGCGGTTATTTCAGTTTCCACTCCACGCCCTCTTTGGTATCTTTGATTTCGAAACCGATTTCGGTCAACTTGTCGCGGATGTAGTCCGAGGTGCTCCAGTCCTTGCGGGCCTTGGCCTCCTTGCGTACGTCGAGCAGCAGGTCTACGGCTTTGTGGTAGGCCTCGTTGCCTTCGTCCGAAGCCTTGGCCTCTTCGCGGATACCCATGATGTCGAAGAGGAAGGTCGAGAAGGTCTCCTTCAGGTGGGCGATGTCGTCGGCCGTCAGTTTGGCCTCGCCGGCCAGCGCCGTGTTGATGATCTTCACCGCTTCGAAGAGGTGCGAGATGACGATAGGCGTGCTCAGGTCGTCGTTCATGGCCTCGTAGCAGTGCTCGCGGATAGCCTTGACATCGACCGTCGAGGTGTCGCTCGGCGTGATTTTGGCCAGGTTGTTCCAACCCTCGAGCATGCGTTGCAGAGCCTTTTCAGAGGCTTGCAGCGCCTCGTTGCTGAAGTCGACGGTGCTGCGGTAGTGGGCCTGCAGGATGAAGAAGCGTATGGTCATGGGCGAGTAGGCCTGTTGCAGCAGCTTGTGGTTGCCGGTGAAGAACTCGTCGAGGGTGATGAAGTTGCCCAGCGACTTGCCCATCTTCTGCCCGTTGATGGTAATCATGTTGTTGTGCATCCAGTAGTGCACCGTTTCGTGACCCTGTGCGGCTACCGATTGGGCAATCTCGCACTCGTGGTGGGGGAAGAGCAGGTCCATGCCGCCGCCGTGGATGTCGAACTCCTCGCCCAGATACTTGGTGCTCATGGTCGAGCACTCGAGGTGCCAGCCGGGGAAGCCGTCGCTCCAGGGCGAAGGCCAGCGCATGATGTGCTCGGGGGCTGCCTTTTTCCAGAGGGCGAAGTCGAAGCTGTTGTGCTTCTCGCTCTGCCCGTCGAGCTCGCGGGTAGTGTTGAGCAGGTCGTCGATGTTGCGGCCCGACAGTTTGCCGTAGTGGTGGTCTTTGTTGTATTTCACCACGTCGAAGTAGACCGAGCCGTTGCTCACGTAGGCGTAGCCGGCCTCGAGAATCTTCTTGATGTATTCGATCTGTTCGATGATGTGTCCCGAGGCATGCGGCTCGATGCTGGGGGGCAGCACGTTGAGGGCCTCCATGGCCTTGTGGTAGCGGTTGAGGTAATATTGTACCACCTCCATCGGCTCGAGCGACTCGAGGCGGGCCTTCTTGGCGATTTTGTCTTCGCCTTCGTCGGCATCGTTTTCGAGGTGACCCACGTCGGTGATGTTGCGCACGTAGCGCACTTTATACCCCAGATGCTTGAGGTAACGGAACAGCACATCGAAGGTGATGGCGGGACGGGCGTGTCCCAGGTGCGCGTCGCCGTAGACGGTGGGACCGCATACATACATGCCCACATAGGGCGGGTTCAGCGGTTTGAACTCCTCCTTTTTACGGTCGAGCGTATTGTAGATGAAAAAGGGTTGTGTCATATCGTGTCTGTTTAGATAGCTTGTTCAGGTTGTTCCCTTAATCGTTGCTGCGGCCGAAGAAGCGGAGCAGATAGAGGAACAGGTTGATAAAGTCGAGGTAGAGCGACAGGGCTCCGATGGTGGCCAGTTTGCCCATTTGCGAGGGCTCTACTTCGTAGGCTGCGTTTTTGATTTTCTGCGTATCCCAGGCGGTGAGGCCGATAAAGAGGGCTACACCCACGAAGCTGATAATCCAGTCGAGGGTGCTGTTGGCTACGAAGATGTTTACTACCGTGGCGATGATGAGGCCGAAGAGGGCCATCACGCAGTAGCTGCCGAATCGGGTCATGTCGTTTTTGGTCACCAGGCCGTACACGCTCATGGCACCGAATACACCGGCCGTGATAAAGAAGGTGTAGGCGATGGAGCCCAACTCATACACCACGAATATCGACGAGAATACCACGCCGTTGAGTATGGCATAGAGGTAGAAGAGCAGGGTGGCCGTAGCAGTGCTGAGCTTGTGGAGCATGCCCGAGAGGACGAACACGACAGCCAGCTCGGCAATCATCAGGCCGAAGAAGATGGCCCGGCTGCCCAGAATGGTGGTCAGCAAGGCGGGCGACGAGGCTACGTAGAGTGCCGTGAAGGCAGTCACCACGAGAGCCAGGAACATGCGCACATATACTTTGCGCATCACGGTCGACAACACCGATGAGGTGGCTGTCGATTTATACGAATCATACGAGTTTTCCATATCTGTCTGGTTTTAAAAGGTTGTTGTTCTTTACATACGGTCGGGCACCTCGATGCCGAGCAGACCCATACCGGTCTTGATGACCTTGGCCACGTTGGCCGAGAGCATCAGGCGGAAGGCCCGTACCTGGGCATCCTCCTCGCGCAGGATGGCGTAGTCGTGGTAGAACTGGTTGTACTCCTTGACCAGGTCGTACACGTAGTTGGCAATGAGCGAGGGGCTATATATGCGACCGGCCTCGGCTACGACCGAGGGGAAGTCGGCCAGGTGCTGGATGAGCGAAATCTCTTTCTCGGTAGGCTCTACGTGGCTGGTATCTACGCTGTGGTAGTCGATACCGGCTTCGGCAGCCTTGCGCATCACCGAGCAGATGCGGGCGTGGGTATACTGGATGAAGGGCCCCGTGTTGCCGTTGAAGTCGATCGACTCTTTGGGGTTGAAAGTCATGTTCTTGCGGGGGTCTACCTTCAGGATAAAGTATTTCAAGGCACCCAGGCCTACGATGCGCGAAATCTCTTCGGCCTCTTCAGGGGTACAGCCGTCGAGTTTGCCCAGTTCGGCCGAGGTCTCGCGGGCGGTGTCAATCATCTCGTCCATCAGGTCGTCGGCATCGACTACCGTACCTTCGCGCGACTTCATCTTGCCCTCGGGCAGCTCTACCATGCCGTAGGAGAAGTGCACCAGGTCTTTACCCCATTTGAAGCCGAGCCGGTCGAGCAGTATGGAGAGAACCTGGAAGTGGTAGTTTTGTTCGTTACCCACCACATAGATCATCTTGTCGATGGGGAAGTCCCTGAAGCGTTGTTGGGCCGTGCCGATGTCCTGGGTCATGTAGACCGAGGTGCCGTCGCTGCGCAACAGCAGTTTCTGGTCCAGGCCCTCGTTCGTCAGGTCGGCCCATACCGAGCCGTCCTCCTTGCGGAACATGAGCCCCTTTTCGAGACCTTCGAGCACTTTGGCCTTCCCTTCGAGGTAGGTCTGCGACTCGTAATAGATCTTGTCGAAGTCTACACCCAGACGGCGATACGTCTCGTCGAATCCGGCATATACCCAGTTGTTCATCATCTCCCAAACCCGACGTACTTCGGGGTCGCCGGCCTCCCATTTGCGCAGCATCTCGCGAGCCTCCTGCATGAGGGGCGATGCGGCTTCGGCCTCTTCGGCCGTCATGCCCTTGGCCTCGAGCTCTTTGAGCTCCTCCTTATAGTGCTTGTCGAAGAGCACGTAGAAGTCGCCGATGAGGTGGTCGCCCTTCTTGCCGGCCTTTTCGGGCGTGATGCCGTTGCCCCACTTCTCCCAGGCCAGCATCGACTTGCAGATGTGGATACCCCGGTCGTTCACGATGTTGGTCTTCACCACCCGGTTGCCGTTGGCTTGCAGAATTTTCGAGAGGCTGTATCCCAGCAGGTTGTTACGTACGTGACCCAGGTGCAGCGGCTTGTTGGTGTTGGGCGAAGAGTATTCGACCATGATGAGCGGAGCATCGGGGGCAGCCTGGCGGATACCGAATTGAGCCTCCTCGTCGATGTGGTGCAGCATCTCGCTCCAGAACGCCGGAGCGATAACCAGGTTGAGGAACCCTTTGATTACGTTGAACGAGGCAACGGCCGGTTCATGCTCCTTCAGGTATTCGCCAATCTCCTGAGCCGTAGCTTCGGGAGCTTTGTGCGAGGCCTTCAAGAAGGGGAAGACCACGAGGGTAAGGTTGCCTTCGAACTCTTTTTTCGTCTTCTGGGGATTGGTCGTCCCGGGGGCCGCGTCGACTCCATACAAGGCTTTCACGGCCTTGGCGGCGGCATCGGATATGATTTGTTCTATTTTCATCTCTCTACTTTATTAAATATATGGGGTACAAAGATAGTGAAAGGCGAGCGCAGAGGCAAATGGAAAACGAAGTTTTCGACATTTGACGGTGCCGGGAGGAATAAAAGAGCCCCACCTGTTCGCAGTGAGCAAGTGGGTATGGGCAGGACCAAATCGTTGTCGCGACCAGCCGTTTCAACAAAAGGCATTGATGAGGATCGGTACGCTCACCTCGAGTACGATACCATGCAGAACGGCGATGGGTATGAGCTCTTCGCCTCGTGTGGTATTGCGTACAATCATGGGCAGGCACACATCCATCGAGTTGATGCCGGCCACCGATATAGGCACCAGTCGTCCGCCCCAGCGGGCCAACGTAGGAGTGCCAAAGAGGGCAATCATTTCGCGTATGACGTTGGCAAGCAGAGCCACGGTAGCCAGTTCGGTAGCGCCCTGCACGCCGAGGGTTGCACTCTTGAGGTCGGCAATCAGCACCGACGAGAGCGAGTAGTATCCAAACCCGCTCCCCACGAGCAGGCAGTCGCTGAGGTTACGCCCGTGCAGCAGCAATACCCCTATGGCCGAGAAGAGCAGGGTGCCGGCGATGGTAAAGAGGGGCAGCAGCGACATGCGAGGATTGAGCGAGCGGACCAGCTGGCGCAAGTCGGTGGCACTGCCCAGACTGATGCCTACTTGCAGGATGAGCAGCGAGAGGATAATCATAGGCAGGTCGTGCCCGTGCAGCCAGTCGGGTGCCTGGTTTGAAAGTCCCAGCGCAATACCGGCCACGAAACATCCCAGAATGAGCAGATTCTCTTTCATAGTTTACCTCCTTTCTTGAAGAAGAGCCGTTGGGCAGCCCGGGCAGCCACGATGCTGCCGGTTACACCCAGGCAGGCAATGACCAGGGCTTGCCAGCCAAACTGGAACAGATTGTCGATGAGGTCGCGGTTGGAACCTATCGAAATACCGAATACGAACAACAGCAGGCAGACGGTAGCTTGTATGCCCCATTTCGTCGCCTTCACGCAGGAGCGTCCCCGCAGGAGCAGTCCCACGCCTATGCCTATGACAAGTAAGATGAGAATGCGTAACATAGTTGTACACTCGTTTGTGCAGCAGTTTTCCGTCGGCCGTGTCTGCCGAGGTCACGTTGCTGCAGTGATGTAAATAGAATATGGTTGAGTAAAGGATGGGGCTTTTGCCCCGGTCGGGAGTTGTGCCGATAGCGGTGTCACTGCTCCCTTGATGGAAGGGAAATGGGTCAAATGAACCCGCTGAACCAGTGGACGTGCACCGTCGACGAGGTAGTCGGTACAATACCCCGCATGATGGAAATTCGGTCTCTGTTCAGTAATAAAGTCATACAAATAAACGTATAAAAATTCGACACAAAGGTAGCTATCTTTTGTGGAGTCCCAATAGGAAGGGTCTCTTCTTAATATAATTTAATAGATGTGCCGGCCTTTTTGCATTCGTTGGCTTATGGGTGTCAGGAGCCCGATGGTGGAGCGGGTGGGTTGACCGGGGAACAGACGGTTGTGCCGCGATTGGTAAGGGATGCTCTTTTCCTGCGGAGGGCAATTGCTTGCGTGTGGATTGTCCTCGTGGAGACAAAAAGGGCTGTACCGCGATTGGAAAACGGCACAGCCCTCGGTTCTTGTTATTCGATGAGCCGAATTATTTCTTGGCGTTCTCCTGTTTGCAGCAGGGCGTGTTGGCTTTTTTGCAGTTGGTTTTGCAGGGAGCTTGCTTGCCACAGTTGGCGTTCTGTTTGCAGCAGTTGGCATTCGACTGGCATTTTTTCTGGCAGTTTGCCCTGCACTCTTTGCCGGTGCAGTTGGTGCACTTGCACGCTTGGCAATTCCCTTTACACTCTTTGCATTTGCAATCGGTGCATTTGCACTCTTTCTTATTGCATTCCTTTTTGCAGCACTCGGTTTTCGCTTTGTTGTCGGTTGTGTTTTGAGCAACAGCCGGTAAAGCGATGATCGAGGCGGCGGCAATACAGGCCATAATAAGTAATTTCTTCATAGGTCTTGTGTATTTTAGTGAGATTACGTTGCAAATATAATACGAAGTCGTTGTGCCTCAAATACAACGACTCTTATTTTTTCGAAAAAGCAGGCACAAGGTTTGTAAAAGGTGTAAAATCGTACTGATTCTTATCTGTACCGTACGCTCTTCACGGACTTTTCGACTTGCTGCCTGCGTCCTCTTTGCCCCTGTTGTGGACGAAGACAGGCTGCGCCTCGGCAAAGCACAAATAAATTTGTTTTTGCTCTCGGCTTGCACCTCTTTGGCCCTGTTGGGGCCCGAAGACAGGCTGTGCCTCGGCAAAGCACAAATAAATTTGTTTTTGCTCTCGGCTTGCACTATCTTTGACACAAAAACAAAATTCAAGACAATGAAACTTAAAATTTATTTATCGCTACTGCTGCTCGTTTGCCTCGGAGGCAGCCTGGTACGGGCCGACGAGCACCCGAAACGGGAGTTCCGTGGAGCGTGGATTCATACGGTGGGGCAGAGCCGTTACCGCGATATGGACCGGGATTCCATGCAGCGCTATTTCAATGAGATGTTGGACAGTCTCCAGCACATCGGTATCAATGCGGTGATTTTTCAGGTGCGCCCTACGGCCGACGCCTTCTATCCCTCGCAGTTGGAGCCGTGGAGCAAATATCTCACGGGGCAGCAAGGGGTGGCTCCCAACCCTATGTGGGACCCGCTGCAATATCTGATTGACCAGTGCCATGCCCGCAATATGGAGTTGCACGCCTGGCTCAATCCCTACCGGGTGGGGACGGTCGGAGCCGAGCCGCTGGCACCGTCGCACATCTATTACAAGCATCCCGAGTGGTTCGTCCAATATGGTAAACAGCTCTATTTCGACCCGGGATTGCCCGAGTGCCGCGAGTTTATCGGCCGGGTGGTCGACGATATTGTGACTCGCTACGATGTCGATGCCATCCACATGGACGACTATTTCTATCCCTATCCTATTGCCGGCAGCGAGTTCCCCGACGATAACAGCTACGCCCGCTATGGTAACGGTATGGAGCGGGGTGACTGGCGTCGCGAGAATGTGAACCTGCTCATCAAGGAGTTGAGCGGGATTATCAAGACGCGCAAACCCTGGGTGCGCTTCGGTATCAGCCCCTTCGGTATCTACCGTAACCAGAAGAGCGACCCCGACGGCAGTGCGACCAACGGCTTGCAGAACTACGACCAGCTCTATGCCGATGTGTTGCTGTGGACCCGTAACGGTTGGGTGGACTACATGTTGCCGCAACTCTATTGGGAGATCGGCCACAAGGCGGCTTGTGTCGAGACGCTTATCTATTGGTGGAACAACCATGCCAACGGCCGGCACCTCTATATCGGGCAGGATGTGGTGCGCACCATGAATGCTACCGACGTGAATCCCATCTACACACAGTTGAACCACAAGATGCAGTTGAGCCGCTACCTCGACCACGTGGGGGGCAACTGTTTCTGGCCGGGCTACTCGTTGCTCGAGAATTACAAGGGTATAGCCGACGACTTGCGCAACTACTACCACGCCGTACCTGCCCTTATCCCGGCTTATACCTTTATCGACAGCAAGGCTCCGGCCGAGGTGAAGGGGCTCAAGGCCAAGTGGACCCCCGACGGTTACGAGCTGCAATGGAAACGCAAGGAGACCAAAGACGAGATGCAGAAACAGATTTACTTCTGTGTCTATCGTTTTACCCCGAGCGAGAAGATTAACCTCTACGATACCTCTCATCTGGTGACGGTGACCCGCGATACCCGCTGCCTGCTCCCCTATAAACGGGGTACTCGCGAGTATGTCTATGTGGTGACGGCTGTAGACCGCATGCACAACGAGAGCGACGGCAAGAGCAAGAAAGTGAAATTGTAACCGGTCTTGTCGAGACCGAACGAATTTGACGGCGTTGGCTGCCGAGGAGGCCACCCCCGGTTGAGGGGCGGCCTCCTCTTGTTTTTTAATGTTGGGTTTTCGGGACGGTCAGGCTCTGAATCCGACACGTACCGGCTGAGGAACTCTCAAGTCGGGGCGAAGGGCCAGTCGCGCTTCGGCTTCGTCGATGTCGGTCGCCTCTACGGTGCTGAGCAGCACCCGGTCGGTACGGTCGTGGCCGGGAATGGACATGATGCGGCGAGCCATGCTTTTGACAATGCCCTGTTCTATCAGGTTGTGCACCCAGCGGCCGTTCCCGAAGTGGGCGTCGCGGTGAGCGGTAGCTCGGGCAATCGCCGCCCGTAGCCGCTGTTCGGCAGCAGGGGTCAGTACAAATCCCCGGTCTTGCAGCGTCTGGCAGGCAATGGCGTAGAGTTCGTCGTTGGTATAGTCTTCGAAATAGAATTTCAGGGGGAAGCGATCCTTCAATCCCGGGTTCGACTGGAGCAGAGTCTGCATCTTCTCTTCATAGCCGGCCAGAATCACAATCAGGTCGGGGTCGGGTTCCGACAGGATGGGGAGCAGGGCGTGAATCACCTCCTTGCCGAAGTCGTTCGACTCCTTGCTGCGGCCCACCAGCGTGTAGGCCTCGTCGATAAAGAGCACCCCGCCTCGGGCCTGCTCCAGCACCTCCTTCATGCGGTTCTCGGTGTGACCTATGTATTCGCCCACCAGGTCGGTGCGGCAGGTCTCTACCGTGTGCCCCTTCGAGAGCACTCCCATTTGATGATACAGTTCGCCTACCAGACGGGCCACCGTAGTCTTCCCGGTCCCCGGGTTGCCATAGAACAGCATGTGGTGACGATTCTCTTCGTGGGGGTCGAGGCCAAGTTCGCGGCGCTCCCGGGCAAACCGGGCCGCCAGGCAGGCATCCTGCATGTCGGCTTTCAGTTGAGAGAGGCCAATGAGTCTTTCCAGTTTCTGAGTGGCATTGCACGAGGTGTCGGTCGTTTCGGGGCAGGGCTGTCTGAGGTCGCAGACGCCGGCCTCCTCGGGCAGCGGCAATTCTGTCTCCTCGTCGTCGTTCCATATCGAGTTGTCCGGCATCTCCGACAGAGCAAAGGTCGTATGCTCGTCGAAGAGGTCGGCCAGAGCCGGGATATACTGCAACAGCAAGTCGATGTTCTTTTCCGAGCCGTGGAACACGAAGGGCAGGGCATCGGCACTCTTGAGCCAGTCGCTCAGCAAGTCGAGCATGTTTTCGTTACAGGTGCTGGTGCCCATGCGATCGACCTGCACCACGACCGTCTTTTTGTCGTCGAGGTTGTCTCGCAACAACGACCAGCTCAAGCGGCCCGATAGCAGGTCGTTGAGGGCAAACCGGCAACAGGCCTTCGGATGGCTGTCGGTGAGGCTGGCCGCCAGAATGCTGGTGGCAAAAGCAGCCGCCTGCGCCTCGTCGCCCGATACCACCCAGTGCCGCTTCGGGGAGGGAGCGGAGGTGTACCAGAGCAGACTGTCGATGAGTTTGCGAATGGCCGTGGGCGAAATCGACCCCTGAGCCAATCGGCTCCACCACGGTTGGTGGCACAGGTGGCCGACGAAGAAGAGCGCTTCGGGGTGGTCGGCAGCCTCTTCGAGGGCGATGTTTTCCCACTTGTCATAGTCGCTGAACAGCGCAAACGAGGCGTAGCCCCGCAGGAGTCCGTTGCAATAGAGAAACAGGTGGCAGCAATCTTCGAGCCAATAGGAGCTGGAGGCCAGTTGGAAACGTATCTTGCGGGGTGCCTTTCGGCCGTTGGGTTTTTGCCACACGTCGGCACCCAGCAGTTGATAACGGGTAGAGTAGATGCGAATCGACACCTCTTGCACCGGGTCGGGCAGAGTGTCGGTCGAGAGTTCGGCAATCAGCAGATTGATAGCATATTCGGGTCCCTCGAGCGAATCGTCGAGCGAACGCATGATTCGTAAAGTCAGAGGATTATTCATAACAACAAATGATTTTAAGGTGAAAAAATGAGAAAAAAGAATTGTGCGCTGCCCTCTTCGCCTCACGCGAAAACGACAACTGAACCACGCTCGTTTCCCAGGACGAAACGAACGTAACTTTTCCGATTACGTCAAAGAACGCAACAAATCCGCTCCCTGCGAGTACAATCTTGTCGGGTTCATGCCCTACGGCGCGAACCAGACTCGAAAGCTTGTTGCGTGATACATCTCTTTGACAATCATTTGTTGTATATGATCAAAATTTACAGTCTGCCGCCTGCAGTGGCGAGACTGTGCAGAGGCAAAGGTAGTGAATGGAGTGAGAGCCTGCAAGCAAAATCGGAAAATTTTTTTGGTACAACCCTCTATCTTTTATAAAGATAGCTGTGCACGGGTAGGTGTATAAGGTGTCAGTAGGTGGGGCAATGTTCTGTTGTTTATGGAGGTGTCATGGTCGATACATCGGACAACGTCCCGACAGTTGTCGCTCTCTCGGATATGTTCAAAATCATCAAAAATTTAAACCAAAGATTTTTGCAAAAAAGCCCCTTTTTGCTATCTTAGTAGCGCAAAAAAGAGATAAATATCATGGCGAAGCGAGTATACTTGGGCTTAGGCTCGAACCTGGGGAATAAGGAGCAAATCATCAGGAAAGCCATCGACCGGATTGGCAAGCGGGTAGGCACGGTTGTAGCCGTGTCGTCGTTCTACAAGACAGAGCCGTGGGGGTACCAGTCGGTACATACCTTTTGCAATGCGGCCATGGCTGTCGATACCGATTTGCTGCCCGAGGAGGTGCTCTCGACCGTACAGGCCATCGAGCGAGAGTTGGGGAGCAAGGACCACCGGCGGAGCGACGGCAGTTATGCCGACCGGCTTATCGACATCGACCTGCTCGACTACGACGGCCAGGTGCTCGACACCTATGCGCTGGTGCTTCCTCACCCCTACATGCACAAGCGCACCTTTGTGATGGAGCCTCTCGCCGAGATTGCCCCGCAGTGGATGCACCCCGTTCTGGGCAAGACGGCTGCCGAGATACTGGCCGGCCTGGAGGGGCGGTAACATCCAGGGAGAGAATGCCGTATTTGCTGCGGTAGCTGTCGTGGCAAATTGAAAATTCGTTGCGAAAAGAGCGATAAAATTTGGTATTGCTCGCGGCATATATTATCTTTGCCGCGCAATTACAAAAAACTGTGGAAGGATTTGGCTGCTTGCAACCACGAAAAAAAATGCTAAAACTGCGTTACGGGGTCTCGCCGAGGCCCGTCCGGCTTTATCAAAATCAGTTTACTTTCGTGGGCTTTGCAGTCGTTCTTCCTTGAAAAAGAAGTATTTACTATTTATTCAAGAGAGAAATGAACTATTTGTTTACCTCGGAATCGGTGTCGGAAGGACACCCCGATAAAGTGGCCGATCAGATTTCGGACGCTTTGCTTGACGAGTTCCTGGCCTATGACCCGAACTCGAAAGTTGCTTGCGAAACCCTTGTGACGACCGGGCAGGTCGTTTTGGCGGGCGAGGTTAAATCGAATGCTTATGTCGATTTGATGGAGGTGACCCGTCGGGTAATTCACCGGATTGGATATAATAAGAGCTCGTATAAGTTCGATGCCGACTCGTGCGGCATCTTTTCGGCCATTCACGAACAGTCGGCCGACATCAACCGGGGCGTGGAGCGTGCCGATGCCATGGAGCAGGGTGCCGGCGACCAGGGCATGATGTTTGGTTATGCCTGCAACGAGACAGACAACTACATGCCTCTCTCGCTCGATTTGTCGCACCTGTTGCTCATCGAGCTGGCCGCCATTCGCCGCGAGGCTTCGGCCATGACCTATCTGCGCAAGGGGCGGGTGACATCGTATCTGCGTCCCGACTCGAAGTCGCAGGTGACTATCGAATACAACGAGAAGAATGAGCCGGTGCGCGTGCACACCATTGTCATCTCGACCCAGCACGACGAGTTCGTGACGCCGGTCGATGGCTCGAAAGAGGCACAGGATGCTGCCGACCGCGAGATGTTGCAGACCATTTATAACGATGTGAAGACGGTACTCTTGCCCCGCGTGATAGCCCAGTTGCCCGAGCGGGTACGGGCTCTCTTCGACGACCAGCTGGTGTTGCTGGTGAACCCCACGGGCAAGTTTGTCATCGGCGGTCCTCACGGCGATACCGGTCTCACGGGTCGTAAAATCATTGTCGACACCTATGGCGGCAAGGGTGGTCACGGCGGCGGCGCCTTCTCGGGCAAAGACCCTTCGAAGGTAGACCGTTCGGCAGCCTATGCCGCCCGGCACATTGCCAAGAACCTGGTGGCTGCCGGTGTATCCGACGAGATTCTGGTGCAGGTATCCTACGCCATCGGGGTGGCCGAGCCGGTAAGTATCTATGTGAATACCTACGGCAAATCGCATGTGCCGATGAGTGATGCCGAGATTGCCCGTCGCGTGGGCGAGATATTCGACATGCGTCCCCGGGCTATCGAGGAGCGGTTGAAACTGCGTAACCCCATCTATGAAGAGACGGCAGCCTATGGCCACATGGGTCGCAAACCGCAGACGGTGGTCAAGACCTTCACGTCGCACTACAACACCGAGCCGGTGGTGCGCGAGGTAGAGCTCTTCACCTGGGAGAAACTCGACTATGTGGATGTAGTGAAGAAAGCCTTCAATCTCGACTGACCGATAGACCGGTCGAAACGGAACCATACGAAGGGTGTGCCTGCGATTTTTGAACGGGTGCACCCTTCGCTCGTTTTCGACAGGGGTAATTCGGCGAGGCTGTTGGGGGATGCCTTTAGTATTTTATCGGGAAAGAGAGATTAGAAGTTGCTGAAATTCTGGGGTTTGATGACGAACCCGATACGCAGCCGGGAGTGGAACTTGTTGTAGTCGAGCAGTCCCTCGCCGTAGCCGTTGTAATATTGCAGGAAGAGATACTGGTTCTCGTTGGGGAAGAGGCGGGCACTCAACTCGACGACGGTGTTGAAGTTGAAGTTCCAGCCGCTGCGTTTGGTGAGGATGATGGAGGCTCCGAATCGGCGGTTGTCGCTCAGGTAGCTGCCGGCCAGTTGGAAGATGCCGCAATACTTGAGTATGTCGCGGTTGTTGCCGCTGTCGATAATGGGTATCCAGGTTTTGAATTGCAGCTCTACGTTGTGATCGACGGCAAGTGCACCCATAAGCGAAATTTTGTTCCAACTGCGAGACCAGATGCTGTCTTTTCCGTTCGACTCATGCTCGACGAGGAGCGTGACCTGTCCGATGAAGCGGTCGTGGTAGATGACCGGGTGCGTGAGGCCTATGCCCGGATTGAAGTTGAGGTCATACATGGGGAGCGACTCTTGGAATACGTTCCAAAAAGCCTTTTGCGTGTAGGTGATAAAGAGGTAGGTATCGAAGGGCAGCTTGCTCTTGGTGAGTCGCTGGCTGATACTCAACTGAAATTTTACATCCGAATTTTGTCCGGTGGGTCTCCCGCCCAGAGTAGAACCCACGATGAAATAGTTGTCTTTGAAAAGCGAGAAGTAGGGGCGCTTGTCCAGCTCTTCGCGTACGCTGTCGGGATTGTACTTGGGTACATTGTTGCGTATCTGGGCATTGGCGACGACTGCCAGAAGGAGCAAGGGGAGGAGAATGGCAAAACGTTTCATAGACAAGGTATAAGATATTTTGCAAATATATAGAAAGTCGGGAGTATAAAAATAAGCTCGCTTGATTTTTATACCAAAAGGTGTATCCTGTATTCTACCAAAAGGGAAAAGGATTAACCGCTACAAGTGAAAACCGCGTTTTCACATGGTGTTGCGTCGTACCTCCTTTTGGAGGTGCAAATATAGGCTAACTTCTCGGAGATATATAGTCAAAAAGGTCGTTCTTTTTTGTCGTTTTTTCCAGAAAGTTCGGACTCGGTCGAGGGTTTTGACCGATAAAGTTTGGCTTCTCCCGCAAATCGAGTACATTTGCAAGAAAAGAAAAAGGTTTTACATGAGCAAAATAGGCGCAATATTGTGTGTGGGTGTGCTGCTGTTGAGCGGTTGTGGAGGCAAAAGTCACGAGTTTTCGGTCGAGGGGACCCTCAACAACCTGGGCGGTCGGCCTGTCTATGCGGTTTACAGCACCGAGAGCGGTATCGTGGTCGATACCCTGCGTCCGCAAAACGGATATATCGCCTTTAAAAATTCGTCGGCCGAGCTTATTCCCATTCAGTTTTATTATTTCGACAAGACTCCGTTTACCCAGATTTATGTGCAGAACGGCGACCGCATCGAGCTTTCGGGCGACGGGCAAGACCCCTTCGGCCTGAAGGTAAAGGGCAGTTCGCTGAACAAGGAGCTGTTCAAGTTCAACCAGGAGAACAAGGAGCTGTTGCAAACCTGGCTGGCCGAGCGTAACGCCTCGGCTTCGGGTTCGCGCACCCCTCGGTACGAACAGTTGTGCCGGGAGCTGCAGGGGGTGGTGGCCGACTATGTGGGCAAGCATCGCGACTCGCCCGTGAGTGCCATCCTGTTGAGCAACTATCTGCTGGGCGAGGCCGATCAGGCCCGTTGCGATTCGCTCATTGCCCTGCTCGACCCCGGGGTGCTGGCCGGTGGGGCCGGAGTTCCGTTGGTGCGCTATCGGGAGTTTGAGAATACGTTGAAAGCCGATTCGGTATTGCCCTACCTCTCGCTGGTCACGGTGGCCGATACCTCGTGGATAATCGATGCCCAGGAGGCCCGGGCCACGCTGCTCTGTTTCTGGGCAGCCGAGACGGCCGGGACTCGCGGCTACGAAACTTTCCTGGGCGATATGGCCGCCCGCTACGATACCGCCGTGCAGGTGATAGATGTGTCGCTCGACCGCGACAGTGCCGTATGGCGCCGGACGGTATCCCCCGACACCGTGCAGTGGACCCGGTTGTGGGCCAAGGGGGGCTACCTCTATGCCGGGGTGAAGTGGCTCGACATACACCGCCTGCCCTATCTGTTGGTAGCCGATTCGACGGGCCGGGTGGTGGCACGAGGTCTGTCGCCCGACTCGACCCGGGCCTGCATCGACCGGATGATTAAACCCTAATCGGGTGTATATAACCTGCTTAAATCTATTACTATGTTGGTGAAAGTTTTCGGAGCAGCCGTGCAGGGCATCGACGCCCTGGTCGTCACCATCGAGGTGAACTGCTCGCAGGGGATTCGATTTCTCATGGTGGGGCTGCCCGATGCGGCAGTCAAGGAGAGCCACGAACGCATTGTTTCGGCCGTAGAGCACAACGGCTATAAATTTCCACGTCGACAAGTCATTGTGAACATGTCGCCCGCCGACATCCGCAAGGAGGGGGCCTCTTACGACCTGCCTCTGGCCATCGGCATCCTGGCCAGCGACGGCAAGGTGAAGAGCAATCGCCTGGGCGACTACATGCTCATGGGCGAACTCTCGCTCGACGGTTCCATTCTCCCCATCAAGGGGGCATTGCCTATCGCCATCAAGGCCCGCGAGGAGGGATTCAAGGGATTGATTATCCCGAAGGCCAATGTGCGTGAGGCGGCCGTGGTGAACAACCTCGAGGTCTACGGGGTGGAGAACCTCACCGAGGTGATCCGTTTCTTCGATGGAGAGGTGGAGTTGGAACCGACCGTCATCGACACCCGGGCCGAATTTTTCAAGGAGTGCACCCGTTTCGACCTCGACTTCAGCGACGTGAAGGGACAGGAGAGCGTGAAGCGCGCCTTCGAGGTAGCTGCTGCAGGCGGGCACAACATCATACTCATAGGACCTCCGGGGGCCGGCAAGTCGATGATGGCCAAGCGGTTGCCGTCGATACTCCCGCCGCTTACCCTGCAAGAGGCCCTCGAGACCACCAAGATACACTCGGTAGCCGGCCGTATGGAGCGGGGTAGTTCACTGCTGTCGCAACGTCCCTTCCGGGCTCCGCACCACACCATCTCGTCGGTAGCGCTGGTCGGTGGCGGTGCCTATCCCCAGCCGGGCGAAATCTCGCTGGCCCACAACGGGGTGCTCTTTCTCGACGAGCTGCCCGAGTTTTCGCGTCAGGTACTCGAGGTGATGCGCCAACCGCTCGAAGACCGCAAAATCACCATCGCCCGGGCCAAATATTCGATTGAATATCCGGCCAGTGTGATGCTGGTAGCCTCGATGAACCCCTGCCCTTGCGGCTATTACAACCACCCCGACAAGGAGTGCATCTGCAACCCGGGGGCCATACAGCGTTATTTGGGAAAAATATCGGGTCCGCTGCTCGACCGCATCGACATACAGGTAGAGATTGTGCCCGTACCCTTCGAAAAAATATCGGATACCCGTCCGGCCGAGTCGAGCGAAGCGATACGCCGGCGTGTCGTGGCCGCCCGGGAGGTTCAGGCCGCCCGCTTTGCCGAGTATCCCGGCATCTACTGCAACGCCCAGATGACTCCCCGACTGCTGAACCGCTATGCCGCACCCGATGCCGCCGGGCTCAAACGGCTGAAGGATGCCATGGAGCGATTCCACCTCTCGGCCCGAGCCTACGACCGTATCTTGAAGGTGGCTCGCACCATTGCCGACCTCGACGGATGCGAGACGGTGCAGGTGCAGCACATCAACGAGGCGGTGAACTACCGCAACCTCGACCGCGAGAACTGGGGCGACCGTTGAGTAAAGGGCGTTTTTTTCGCCGGCGAAGCAGATAACCGGGATAGGGATAAAGACAATTTAAGAAAAATATCTATTTTTGCCGCGAAAAGGAGACCTTGATGTCCTTCGCGGGAAGATGATGCAATTGAGAATCCTTAAACTGATAACTGAAAAATATAACCATCATAACATTAGCAATGAAGAAAATAGGCTTGTTGGGCATATTCTTATGCCTGAATTTTATGCTGTACTCCGACACCCTGAAAAAGGTAATCGATGTGGAGTACAAGGACAACACGGTGGTGAGCGTGGTGCTCTCTCCCGATTTGACGATGCGGTTTGCCGACGATGCCCTCGTTTTTGAGAGTGCAGAGACCGACAACAGTTTTGCCTTGGCCGATATTTCGGGCTTTCGCTATACCAAGCGGGCCATTTCGGGAATCCACGAGGTCACGGGCGAGACCTTTGTCGTGACGGCCGAGGCGTTGCAGATAACCGGGTTGCCTGCCGGGACTACGGTGCAGGTATACGACCTGAACGGCCGTCTGGTGGCCGACGAGCAGGTCGACGGCGAGTTCCGCCTGGCGTTCGACCGGTTGCCCGGCGGGGCCTATGTGGTCCGCTACGGCCAGGTATCGCGCAAGATTATCGTCGCCCCACGGGGATAATCCTCCCGGTAGAGAGTTATAAACAAGAGTATCCATACCAGTAGTTCAAATAGAAAAACATGAAAAAAATATTCCTCCTTCTCCTGTTGCTGCCGCTTTGGGTATACGGCCAACAGGCTCACCCGTGGCTTCACATATACCACAACGATGCCGATTTCAATTCGGTAAAGGCTGCAGAGATTACCGAGATGACACATAGCCTCTCCGATAGCGACGATTCGCTCGACAGCCTCATTGTCAACACGCAAGAGGGCCGCTTGTCGGTAGCTCTCTCCGATATAGACCGCTGTGCCGTGGGCACGAATGTTCCCACCGTGTACATCACGATACCCGACTATCCCAACTTGAGCGAACTCTATGACAAGGAGCTCTACCTCGATGCTCTGATCAGTATCGACGGCAACGGTGTAGTCGACGATTTGGAACCTACGGCCGTCTCGATCAAGGGGCGGGGCAACAGCACCTGGAACTATGTGAAGAAACCCTATCGGTTGAAATTCGACAAGAAGATCGCCATTTGCGGTCTGGCCAAAGCCAAGAGCTACGCCCTGATTGCCAACTATATCGACTGCTCGCTGATGCGGAATGCCGTGGCCCTGAAGCTGGGGCAGTTGCTCGAAATGCCCTTCACCAACCATTGCCAGCCTATCCGGGTCTATTTCAACGGTATCTTCAAGGGGGCATACTTCATCACCGAGAAGATAGGCATCACGGGTGCAAGTGTCGATATTGACGAAGAGAACGGCATCCTCTTCGAGATGGATACCAACTTCGACGAGGCATACAAGTTCTGGTCGATGTACTACAACCTGCCCATGATGGTGAAGGACCCCGACCTGAGCGAAATTGCCGAGTTGAAGGGGGTGACCCCCGAGTCGCTGTTGACCACCTGGGGCGATGATTTTACCGAGTTTGAGCGCAAGGTCTATATGGGCGAGGATCTCTCTACCAGCCTCGATATGGAGTCGCTTGTCAACTACCTCATAGTCTACAATGTGTGCGGCAATCGCGAGCCCGTGTGGCCCAAGAGTGTTTATCTCTACAAGGCCAATCCCCAAGATGTCTATCACTTTGGTCCCATTTGGGATTTCGACTGGGGCTTTACCTACAACGACGGGGTGGAGAACCAGGTGACCGACAAACTGTTGCTGGAGATGTTCGACTATCCGCAATACGGTGGTCCGTTCCTGATGCAAATCAGCAAGACCCCCGAGTTCAGAGCACTTTACAAGGAGAAGTTCGACCACTTCAAGACCGAGCTGTATCCCTTACTGCTGGAATACATGGACGAGTATGCCGACCAGATAGAGCCCTCGGCTATTGAGAATGGAGTGGTGTGGCCTGTTGAGCCGGGTCGGACCGAGGGGTCGTTTAATTTCAGGGAGAACCTCGACAAGTTGAAAGAGTGGATCCAAAATCGCATCGACTTTATCTCGGGCCACGAAAACTACGGGCTGTATAACTGATAGCGAACGGATAACGGGTATCCCGTTGTGATATGGAGCGGAGGGGAGAGACCACTGTTGGGGTCGACCTTCCGCTTTGTTTTTTTGCCCTGTTCGGTTGGATAAATCGGTGGCGTTGTTTGTATACCATATAAAAAAGAGTAGGAATATGGACACGAAGAGAGAAGAACGATTGTTGTCGTTGGATACCTTGCGGGGATTCGACATGCTGTTTATCATGGGGTTTGCCTCGTGGGTGGTCGCTTTGAACCGATGTTGCCCGACCGAGGTTGGAGAATGGCTTGCGGGGCAGATGTCGCATACGGTCTGGGATGGTTTTACACAGCACGACCTGATTTTCCCCCTCTTCCTCTTTATTGCGGGCATCTCTTTCCCGTTTTCGCTCGCCAAGCAGCGCAGCCGAGGGGTGCCCGACCGCCGCATCGGCCTGCGAGTATTGCGACGGGGGGTGACCCTCGTGGTGTTGGGCATGGTCTATAACGGCCTGTTGCAGTTCGATTTTGCCGATTTGCGGGTGGCCAGTGTACTGGGTCGCATAGGGGTGGCCTGGATGGTCGGGGCCTGGATTTACATGCGGTTGTCGAAGCGGTTGCAGTATCTATTCGTCGCATTGATTCTACTCGGCTACTGGTTGTTGCTGGCTTTTGTTCCTGCGCCCGATGCTCCGGGAGCCTCGCCCTTTTCGCCCGAAGGCAATCTGGCGGGATACATAGACCGCTGTCTGTTGCCGGGACGGTTGAACGATGGCAGTTTCGACCCCGAGGGATTGTTGAGTACCCTGCCTGCCATAGTAACGGCCCTGTTGGGTATGTATGCCGGCGAGATGGTCCGTTCTGCCCGCTTGGGAAGCGGAGCCCGTAAGAGCCTGTGGCTGGCGGGGACAGGTGCAGGGCTTGTCGCCGTGGGGTGGGTGTGGAATCAATGGTTTCCTATCAATAAAACCTTGTGGAGCAGTTCGTTTACCTGTTTTGCCGGAGGGCTCTCGTTTCTGTTGTTTGCCCTCTTTTATTATGTAATCGATGTGCGGGGCAGGCGGTCGTGGACCCTCTTCTTCCGGGTGATAGGTCTCAACTCCATCACCATCTATCTGGCCCAGCCGATGATAGGTTTCTCGCATCTGAATCGTTTCCTGTTCGGCGGGCTGGCTTGCTGGGCAGGCGAATATGCCGGAGAGCCGGCGGGTGAGTTGCTCCTTCGTACGGGGTATGTGGTCTGTTGCTGGGTCTTCCTCTATTTTCTGTATCGCAAACAGATATTTTTGAAGGTATAGCGGTGCGCCGGGAGCTCCCGGCTGCACCGTTGTCGGGTTTCCGGGAGGGAATAAAACGGCGTTTACTTTTTTTTAATTTCGCAAATTCGGCCGAAATCGCTACCTTTGTTTCTCTTAAACAGGATAGAAAACAAGAAGATAAAAGAAATAGATTGTGGCCAAGGAAATAGTTGAAACTCCGCTTATGAAGCAGTACATCGAGATGAAAGCCCTGCATCCCGATGCCATATTGCTGTTCAGGGTGGGAGATTTCTATGAGACCTTTTCGGACGATGCCATCGTGGCATCTGAGATTCTGGGAATTACGCTTACCCGTCGGGCAAACGGTGCCGCGCAATATGTCGAGCTGGCGGGCTTCCCGCATCATGCCCTCGACACCTATCTGCCCAAACTGGTGCGGGCCGGCAAGCGGGTGGCTATCTGCGAACAGCTGGAAGACCCCAAGCTGGCCAAGAAGCTGGTGAAGCGGGGTATCACCGAGCTGGTGACCCCGGGTGTGTCGATCAACGACAATATACTGGACCATAAAGAGAATAACTTCCTGGCCGGCGTTCACTTCGGGAAAAACAACAAGGTGGGCGTGGCTTTCCTCGACATCTCGACCGGCGAGTTTCTGGCTGCCGAGGGCGATTACGACTATGTAGACAAACTGCTGGGCAACTTCGCCCCCAAGGAGGTGCTGTTCGAGCGCACCAAGCGTAAACTCTTCGAAGAGCATTTCGGCAGCCGCTTCTTCACCTTCGAACTCGACGACTGGGTCTATACCGAAGATGCTGCCAAAGACCGTCTGCTGCGCCATTTCGAGACCAAGAACCTCAAGGGATTCGGCGTGCACAACATGCCTTGTGCCATCATTGCGGCCGGGTCGCTGCTTCACTACCTCGACATTACCCAACATACCCATATTTCGCACATCACCTCGCTCTCACGCATCGAGGAGGAGCGCTATGTGCGCCTCGACAAATTTACGGTGCGCAGCCTCGAACTGCTCGCCCCCATGAACGAGGGGGGCAAGAGTCTGCTCGACGTCATCGACCGCACCGTCACCCCCATGGGTGCCCGCATGCTCAGGCGATGGATTATCTTTCCTCTGAAGGATGTGAAGCCTATCGAAGACCGGTTGAATGGCGTGGAGTTCTTTTTCCGTCACCCCGAGGCCCGCGAGGTTATCGACCCGCAGCTCGATACCATCGGCGATATGGAGCGGCTCATCTCGAAGGTGGCCGTGGGGCGTATTTCGCCTCGCGAGGTGGTGCAGCTCAAGGTGGCCCTGCAGGCCATCGAGCCCATCAAGGCAGTGTGCGAGCAGAGCGACGAGCCGGTGCTGCAACGCATAGGCGAGCAACTCAACTGCTGCGCGAGCATACGCGACCGCATCGAGCGGGAGATTGTGCCCGATGCGCCCAACGTCTCCAACCGCGGCGGCATCATCCGCAAGGGGGTGAATGCCGAACTCGACGACCTGCGCGAGATTTCTACCTCGGGCAAGGATTACCTGCTGCACGTGCAGCAGCGCGAGAGCGACCGCACGGGTATCCCCAGCCTCAAGGTGGGCTACAACAACGTGTTCGGTTACTACATCGAGGTGCGCAATACCCACAAGGACAAGGTGCCGGCCGACTGGGTG
>OJNR01000380.1_pt1 | contig 32492 bp, 25 predicted proteins | sample 1597901 | NCBI WGS metagenome assembly OJNR01 (sample SAMN01915223, study PRJEB22387) | human gut metagenome | isolation source: stool | host: Homo sapiens | place: USA | reverse complement strand
CAGGAAGCTGAATCGCCGTTACCTGGGGGTGGAGGTGAACGAGGAGTATTGCCTGTGGTCGGCCAAGCGGTTGTGTCTGGCCGAGAGCGACCCGTCGATACAGGGTTATGCCGACGGGGTATTCTGGGAGCGCAATACGCTGGCCGTGCAGAAGTCGCGCCCGGCGACACCGCACGACAAAGATTGAACTGCCTTGCATCGGGGCAGTTCGGTTACCTGACTTTTATTTGCAGATATTGGTAAGACGATTTCGATTGCAGCCGGCGGATGGGAACCGTGGGGTACGAGTCTCTTGCATCGGGCCCGTTCGCAGTGTTTTCGTATTAGTCGATAGACTCCTGTACCAACATGCGCTCCAGGTCTTTACCCGAAATCTTGGTGGTGATTTTGCCGTTGTGGGCAAGCGAAATGTTGCCCGTCTCTTCCGACACGACAATGGCCAGCGCGTCGGTCACCTCGGTGATGCCCAGCGCCGAGCGGTGGCGAAGCCCCATCGACTTGGGAATCTTGTTGTTGTGCGATACCGGCAGAATGCAGGCCGCTGCGGCCAGGCGGTTGTCGGCGATGATGAGGGCACCGTCGTGCAGGGGGCTGTTCTTGAAAAAGATGTTTTCGATGAGGCGGGCGTTCACGTTGGCATTGATGGTGTCGCCGGTGTTTTTGTAGTTGTCGAGCGACACCCCTTGTTCGATGACGATGAGGGCGCCGGTCTTGGTCTTGGCCATGTTCATGCAGGCATACACGACGGGGATGATATAGGGCTTTTCGCCCTGGTCCTTGTGCTTGAGGAAGAAGTTGAAAAAGAATCGCCACCGCTTGTGCGAGCCCAGCTGCACGAGGAATCGCTTGATTTCGTCCTGAAACAGAATGACGAGGATGAGCAGGCCCACGCTCATGAACTTGTCCATAATCGAGCCGATGAGCCGCATGTCGAGTATCTGCTTCACCACAATCCACACGCCCACGAAGGCCAGTACACCGGTAAAGATGCTTATCGTGCCCGACTCCTTCATCATCTTGTAGAGGGTGTAGAGCAGCAGGGCTACGATGAGTATGTCGATAATATCTTTTATGCCGAATGAAAACATGTTAATCTCCAGATTGTAAGGTTTTTGAAACTATTTTTACCGTCTCTGCGGCCTCTTTCACGTCGTGTACCCGCAGGATATGGGCGCCCCCCAGCAGGGCCAGCGTGTTGAGTACCGAGGTGCCGTTCAGACTCTCGTCGGGCGATGTGCCCAGCAGTTTGTATATCATCGACTTGCGCGATATGCCCACCAGCAGCGGGCGGCCCATGCGGGCAAACTCGTCGAGCCGGTTCATCAGGCGGTAGTTGTCGTCGAGGGTCTTGCTGAACCCGAATCCCGGGTCGATGATGATGTCGTTCACGCCGAGGCTCTCGAGCCGGGCGATGCGCTCGGCAAAGTAGTAGAGCATCTCGGCGATGAGGTGGTCGTAGTGGGTCTGTTGCATCATCGTCTGCGGCGTGCCCTTCATGTGCATGAGGATGTAGGGCACCTTGAGGTCGGCCACGGTTTCGAACATGCGGGGGTCGAGCTCGCCGCCCGAGATGTCGTTGACCATCTGCACCCCGTATTCCCGCACGCAGCGTGAGGCAACGTCGGCCCGGAAGGTGTCGACCGATACGTGAGCCTGCGGGTAGAGCTTGCGTATGATTTCGAGCCCCGAAGCGAGGCGGCGCATCTCTTCGTCGGGGGCGATGTCGTCGGCTTGAGCCCGCGACGAGTAGGCCCCGATGTCAATGATGTCGGCCCCTTCGTCGACAATCTGGTGCACCCGTGCCTCAATTTGTTCGGGAGCGGGGGTGCGGCTCCCGGCGTAGAACGAGTCGGGGGTGACGTTGAGTATACCCATGACCAGAGGTCTCGAGAGGGAGACCAGTTCTCCTCCCAGATTCAGCGATAGCGGTTTGTTCGGTACGTTGCGAAATATCATATAGACAATCTCTTGCAGGTGTCGGGTTTCGGTCCCGGCCGGTTTGTGGCACCGGCCTGTCGAGGGTGCCGATTAACTAAGCGAAGATAACGCTTTTTGTTGAATGGCACGGCATGATTGGACGAAAAACTTCGTCCGACTGGCTACTCTTCGCGCGGAACCGCATCCAGCTCTTTGGGCGGGCCGGGTTTCGGGTTGGTCGTAACGGGTGCATCGGTAGCATCGACCTGGCTCTGGTGCTGGCTGTCGAGCACGTTCAAGTCATTCCGGAATGCCTCTACCTGTACCGGTGTGTCGGGAACTTTGTGCAGAAACAGGTATGACTTGGCCATGCGGGCGACGGCAAGCACGGCCAGCATGCCTGTCAGCCACAGGGCGGCTCGTCGTTCGCCCCTCGAGAGTTTGAAGAAGCTGTCGCGTCTGAGTGCCATTTACAGAATGCCGAATCCCGACAGGAAGATAAGTATGATAATGACAGGCGCAATGTATTTGATCGAGAAGAAGATGGCATTGAACAGCGGCTCGTGCAACTTGTTGCGGTTGGTGAGCTCCTCGCGCGAGATGTTGCGCTTCAGTACCCAGCCGATGAAGATGCTGATGAGCAGTCCGCTCACGGGCAGCAGGATGATGGCCGAGAAGTAGTCGAAGGCATCGAAGATGGTCTTCCCGAAAATCCGGATGTGGCTCCACGACCCGATGGAGAGCGAGCAGACGGTGCTCAGCAGGGCGATGACGAGTATCATTATCCGGGTAGCTTTCTTACGGCTCATGTGCATGTAGTTGATGAGGAAAGCGACTGCCACCTCGAAGAGCGAAACCGTAGAGGTGAGCGCCGCCACCGTGAGCAGCAGGAAGAAGAGCACCGACCACAGCGCCGATACCGGCATCTGGTTGAAGACATTGGGCAGGGTGACAAACACGAGGTCGGGGCCGGCCACGGGGTCGAGACCGCAGGAGAATACGGCAGGGAAGATGATGACCCCGGCCAGAATAGCCACTGTGGTGTCGAGTACGGCTACCGTCGAGGCGGTCTTTATCAGATGAGTCTTGGAGGTGAAGTAGGAGGAGTAGGTGACCAGAATGCCCATGCCCAGACTCAGCGAGAAGAAGGCTTGCCCCATGGCCCGGATGATGACTTGCGGCGTGATTTTGGAGAAGTCGGGGTGGAGGAAGAAGGCGAGCCCTTCGCTCGAGCCCGGCAGGGTGAGCGACCGTACGCAGAAGACGAGGAGAATGACGAAGAGCAGCGGCATGAGTATGTTCGACATCTTTTCGATGCCCTTCTGTACCCCTCGCGACAGAATCACGTAGTTGATTATCAAGAACAGATAGGTCCACAGCAGCGGGCGGAAATCGCTCTGGATAAAGGCATTCTGTTCGGCTTTGAACTCGGCGGCCGTTTTCCCGGCCAGGTCGTTGCCGAGGGCGCGGAAGAGGTATTCGAGGGTCCACCCCGAGATGACCATGTAGTAGCCCAGAATGAGGACCGAGGCCAATATGCCCATGTAGCCGATGTAGTGCCAGCGGCTGCCCGGCGCCAGTTTGCGGAAGGCGTCGACCGTGTCGCTCTTGGAGCGCCGGCCTATGATGAACTCGGCACACATGACCGGTATGCCCAGTATCAGTACACACAGAATATAAACCATCAGGAAGGCTCCGCCGCCGTTCATACCGGCTTCGTAGGGGAATCGCCAGATGTTTCCCAATCCTACCGCCGAGCCCACTGTGGTGGCGATAATACCCAGTTTTGTTGCAAATTTTGCTTGTTCTCCCATCGTTATGACATTTTCGGAATATGATTGCAAAAATATAAATTTTTAATCTATTCGACTGCAAAAGTAATGATAAAAAGGAGATTTGACGATTTTGGTATAAAAGTGTAGTCTTCGAGGCTGCACCGAGTCGCATGGCTTTGAGGCAGATAAGCCGCAACGGAGGTATTTGGTTTTACCGGGAGCAAGTGTTAACTTTGTTGCCGCGCCGGCTACTTCGGCCCGAGGGTTTGAGATATTCCCGGCTCACAGGTGTTATATGGAAAAACGAAAAACGAGATCTATGCAACTATTCAAGCGCGGGGCTTTTGTCCCCACAATCGTCGTGTTGGTGGCCATTACCTATCTGTCGTTGGCTCAAGACCCGGTGCATACCCAGGGGCTGCACCTCTTCGAGGGGGCCGACAAGGTAGTGCATGGCTGCATGTATCTGGCTTTGGTCGTGGTGGGTAGCTACGATTTGTATCGGGTGGGGCGCCCGTCGGTACGAGGTCGTCTCGGGTGGATGGTTGTGGCCGTCATGTGGGGTGGTGTGATGGAGCTGTTGCAAGGGGCGATGGGGCTGGGCCGTAGTGCCGACTGGCTCGACTTTGCCGCCAACAGTTGCGGAGCCCTGCTGGGATTTCTGTTGAGTCTCTATGTGTTGCCCCGTCTCTGGATGCGGTGGCACTCCCGCCGCTAATCCATGTCGGCAATCATGTCGGCAAGTTCGTTGCGCAAGGCTTTGAGTCGCTCGACCACCTGCTGGGTGCGGGTCACGCTTTCGCGTTTGTTTTTGAGGATTTGCCTGGCCCCTTCGATTTTCAGCTTGCGCTCTTTGAGCAGGTAGTGGATGAGTTTGATCTCCTCGATGTCTTTTTGCGAATAGTATCGGGTGCCCTTGGGTGAGCGTTTGGGCTTGATGGTCTTGAACTCCGACTCCCAGAAACGGAGGAGCGAGGGGTTCACATCGAGCATTTCGGAAACCTCGCCGATGGTGTAGTAGAGCTTTTGTTTTTCGGGATCTGTCTCTTTCATGCGATAGCGTATTAGGTTAGTCCATGACACGGCCCTGATTTTCGGCCAGTTGAATCATGCGGTCGTAGTCTTCGGGCGATAGGTCGAAGAAATAGTAGTTGATGGGGTTCTGAGCCTTCCCCTTATACAATACCTCGTAGTGGAGGTGAGGCCCGGTCGATTTGCCGGTGTTGCCCACCTCGGCAATCTCTTCGCCGCGAACGACCGTTTGACCTTGTCGTACCAGAATCTTGTTCAGGTGGGCGTAGCGGGTCTTGTAGTCGTAGCCGTGGTCGATGACGACCGTATTGCCATAGCCCTGTTGCCAGCCGGTCTCGATCACCTTGCCGTTGCCGGTGGCGTAGACGGGGGTTCCTATGTTGGCCGAGAAGTCCATGCCTTCGTGAAACTTGGTGGTCTTGTATACCGGGTCGACCCGATAGCCGTAGCCCGAGGCGGTGCGCTTGAGGTCTTTGTTGGCTACCGGCTGTATGGCGGGCAGGTGCTTGATGCGCTCCTCCTGTCCCTGAGCCAGCTTCACGAGTTCGTTCATCGAGTTGCATTGCACATAGACCTGGCGGGTGAGGTTGTCGACCTTCTGGCTGGTCGATACAACCAGCTGGGCATCGCTCATCTTCAGCAGGTCGGCATACCGGCTGGGGTTGTAGATGCCGTTGTCGCGCACCTCGGCATTCACGGGCTCGGCTTGCAGCACCACGCGGTACATGTTGTCGTCGCGCTGTTGCAGGTCGCTCATCACGGCCAGTGCCGCATCTACCCGTTTGGAGAGGAGTTTGTATTGAGTCTTCATCTGCTCGTTTTCGAGCTTGAGAATCTCCTCTTTGGGCGAGCCCAGCCAAAAGTAGAGGCCGGCCACGAGTGCGATACTGATGACTCCCCCGACGAGCAGGTGGCGCAGCACCACGGCGATACGTTGGCGCAGGGAGGGGTACACCCGTTCGTAGGTCAGTGTCTTGGGGTTGTATATGTAGAAAACCTTTTTACTCATGGATATAACTAACAGGCCGGTCCTATCGGCACCCGTCGGGGTAAATTGTCAAAAAAAAGATGTTGTTGAACATTTTTTTATCTGCACATGGTCACAAAAATAATAAATTGAGCTATTTTTGCAAATTGTTTTTGGTAATATTAAGATACCAGACAGGCGATTTCGGCTTCGGTAACGGAGCGGGAGCGTCGTAAGAACTTAATTTAATTAGATTGTTATGCTTACAGCAAAAGAGATTCGTGAATCGTTTAAGGATTTTTTTAGGGAACGAGGCCACCAGATTGTGCCGTCGGCTCCTATGGTCATTAAAGACGACCCTACATTGATGTTTACCAATGCGGGCATGAACCAGTTCAAGGATATTATCCTGGGCAATGTTCCTGCCAAATACAAGAGAGTCGCGGATTCACAGAAGTGCCTGCGCGTGAGCGGCAAGCACAACGATTTGGAAGAGGTGGGTCTCGATACCTATCACCATACCATGTTCGAGATGCTGGGCAACTGGTCGTTTGGCGACTACTTCAAGAAAGAGGCCATCAACTGGGCCTGGGAATATCTGGTCGATGTGCTCAAAATCGATCCCGACCGCTTGTATGCTACGGTGTTCGAGGGCTATGCTCCCGAAGGGCTCGAGCGCGACAACGAGGCTGCCTCGTACTGGGAGGCTCATCTGCCCAAGGAGCACATTATCAACGGTAACCGTCACGACAACTTCTGGGAAATGGGCGATACGGGTCCCTGCGGTCCCTGCTCCGAAATTCATATCGACCTGCGTAGCGATGCCGAGCGGGCCGAGGTCGATGGCCTCACGCTCGTGAACCAGAGCCACCCGCAGGTAATCGAGATCTGGAACCTCGTGTTCATGCAATACAACCGCAAGGCCGACGGTTCGCTCGAGCCGCTGCCTGCCCGGGTAATCGATACGGGTATGGGTTTCGAACGCCTTTGTATGGCTTTGCAGGGCAAGACCTCGAACTACGATACCGACGTGTTCCAGCCCATCATCAAGGAGATTGGCCGCCTCTGCGGCAAGACCTACGGCGAAGACCCCAAGGTCGACATCGCCATGCGTGTGATTGCCGACCACATCCGCACCATCGCCTTCTCGATTACCGACGGTCAGTTGCCTTCGAATGCCAAGGCCGGCTATGTAATCCGCCGTATCTTGCGCCGGGCCGTGCGTTACGGTTACACCTTCCTGGGTCAGAAACAGGCCTTCCTCTACAAGCTGCTCGATATTCTCATCGAGACGATGGGCGATGCCTATCCCGAGCTGAAGGAGCAGAAGGTGCTCATCGGCAAGGTAATCAAGGAGGAGGAAGATGCCTTCTTGCGTACGCTCGAGACCGGTATCAAGCTGCTCGACAAGGTGGTAGCCGATGCCAAGGCTGCCGGCAAGAACGAGATAAGCGGGGTAGATGCCTTTACCCTCTACGATACCTACGGATTCCCCATCGACCTGACCGAGCTCATCCTCAAGGAGAAGGGCATGGGGGTAGACCTCGACGGATTCAACGCCCAGATGCAGCAGCAGAAAGAGCGTGCCCGCAATGCCGCTGCCGTAGAGACGAGCGACTGGGTAGTGCTGCGCGAGGGCGAGCCCGAGTTTGTGGGCTACGACATGCTGGAGTGCGACTGCCGCATCCTGCGCTACCGTAAGGTAAAACAGAAAAACAAGGAATATTACCAGATTGTGCTCGACCGCACCCCCTTCTATGCCGAGATGGGTGGCCAGGTAGGCGATACCGGCAAACTGATTTCGGCCAACGAGACGGTAGAGATTCTGCAGACGAAACGGGAAAACAACCTGGGTATACACATTACCGAGCACATGCCCGAGGAGGTGACGGCTCAGTTCCATGCCGTTGTCGACAAGGAGGCCCGCCAGGCTACGGCCTGCAACCACACGGCCACCCACTTGCTGCACGAGGCCCTGCGCGAGGTGCTGGGTACGCATGTCGAGCAAAAAGGTTCGTATGTATCGCCCCAGTCGCTGCGCTTCGACTTCTCGCACTTCAAGAAGGTGACCGACGAAGAGTTGCGTCAGGTAGAGATTTTGGCCAACCGCAAGGTGCGCGAAGCCATTCCGCTGGACGAGCGCCGCAACGTGCCTATTGCCGAGGCCAAGGCCATGGGAGCCATGGCTCTCTTCGGCGAGAAGTACGGCGAAGAGGTGCGGGTAATCCGTTTCGGGTCGTCGGTCGAGTTGTGTGGCGGTACCCACGTGGCCAATACCGGTAACATCGGTATGATCAAGATTGTGACCGAGAGTTCGATTGCGGCCGGTATCCGCCGTATCGAGGCCATCACGGGAGCCCGCGTCGAGGAGTCGATGAACTCGCTGCAAGATACGCTCAAGGAGATTGCCGTCCTCTTCAACAATGCCCCCAACCTGATGCAGGCTATCCACAAGGCTATCGACGAGAATGCCGAGTTGCGCAAGCAGGCCGAGGAGTATGTGAAGGAGAAAATGGCAGATATGAAGGAGCGCATGCTCAAGACGGCCGAGAATGTCAACGGTATGAAGCTGATTCGTTTCATCGGGCCTATGCCTGCCGATGTCGTGAAGGGCATCGCCTTCATGCTGCGCAACGAGGTGGCCGAGGGATTGGCTTTTGTAGCTGCTACCAAGGACAACGACAAACCGTTGTTGACGGTGATGTTTAGCAACGACGTGGTGGCCGATGGCAAGAATGCGTCGGCTATCGTGCGCGAAGCTGCCAAACTGATACAGGGTGGCGGTGGCGGACAGCCTTACTTCGCACAGGCCGGCGGTAAGAATGCCGAGCACCTGTCCGATGCGTTGGAAAAGATGGTTTCGCTGGTTGTGGGTTAAATCTCCCGCAACCTGCGATTCGCGCGATATAAAAAAACTCCGGTTCTTTCGAGAACCGGAGTTTTTTTATGCAGTGATTTATTTCTGCCGATTACAACAGCATGGCAGCTCTCACCTCCTTGGCCTTCTCTTCGCCGGCAATTTGGGCGATGATGGCCGTAGCGAAGGGGATGGCAGCAGCCGGGCCCTTGCCCGTGATGATGTTGCGGTCGATGGTTACGAGTTCGCCGGTGACGGTGGCACCCGTAAGGAATTGTTCGAAACCGGGGTAGCAGGTGGCTTTGTAGCCGTTGAGCAGTCCGGCCTGACCCAATACCGAGGGGGCTGCACAGATGGCGGCAATGTGTTTGTTGGCGGCAGCCTGGCGTTGCAGCAGCGACACGAGGGGCTTGCATTCGCTCAAGTGTTTGGTGCCGGGCATTCCACCGGGCAGGACAAGCCATTCTACATCATCGGCCGACAGCTCTACCCAGGTACAGTCGGCGGTTACGGTAACTCCATGCGATCCCTCGACTTGAAGATTGCGCGAGATGGAAACCGTGGTGATGTCGATTCCGGCACGACGCAGCATGTCTACAACCGTGAGGGCTTCCATTTCTTCAAATCCTGTAGCGAGAAATAAATAAACAGTTTTCATTATTTCGATTTTTTTTATTGTCAATATAGGTTTATAGAGGCTCACAAGACCCTGTCGGCCATCCCGTCGGTAGGTATGGCCGATGCTGTGGGGCAAACAAGCCCCGGCTTTCGAGGGCCGGGTTCGTGCTGTGAGAGGTGCGGCTTAAAGCGTTCCGGCTTCGGCCTGCTGAATCATCTGCTGGCTGGCGTAGAGGTATACTTCTACCCGGCGATTCTCCTGGCGGCCGGCAGCGGTCGAGTTGTCGGCAACGGGGTTAGCCTCGCCCATGCCCTCGACGGTCTTGATTTGTATCGACGACACACCGCAACCCAGCAGGTAGCTGGCTACGCTCTGTGCGCGCTCTTGCGACAGGTTCAGGTTCTTCTGGTAGCTTTGCTCGGCAGTCGAGTTTTTCCAGCCCTGATTGTCGGTATATCCATAGATGGCGACATCCATGTCGCGGTTCTGATTCAGCACGTTGTTGGCAAACTTGCTCAGAGCGGCTTTGGCCGATGCGCTGAGGGTAGAGCTGCTTGTCGAGAAGAGGATGCCCGAGTCGAAGGTTACCTTTACAGCCTGCAGACCGTTATTGTCGGTTACCTGCTCGACCTGTGCGCCTTCTACCTGTTTGGCTTGTTCGGCAGCCTTATCCATTTTTTTACCGATGAGGGCTCCGGCGGTCGTACCTACGGCAGCACCTACGGCGGCACCGATGGCAGCACCTTTGCCTTTTCCGAAGATGGCCCCCAATCCGGCACCTACGGCAGCACCGCTACCGCCTCCGATGAGGGCTCCTTTGCCGGTATTTGACATGTTACAACCTGTAAACAGCATACCGGCTATCAGAATACAAGACAGAACTTTAATAGGTTTCATATCATTTGGGTTTTAGAATTTGCTTCACAAAAGTAAGAAAAAAAACGATATGGTATTTGATAATAATTATAATAAATGAGGGAGAAAATTGTTTGCTTTCGGCAGATTTTGGGAAATTTGTTTATCTTTGCCCGGCGAACGGGTGGCTTGTCTGCCCTTCGGACTGACCGAAACGGTTGTGTATGTGCCGATTCCAATATCGGATGGTGGTGATTCCATCCTGGATTTCTCCCTGTTGTGCAGCGATGCAAATGTGGTCGAATGGCTGCGATGTGACCAAGTGTATAGTATGAATCAATTTAAATAAAAACGAATAAGAAAATTCAGATTCCCTTATTTCATGGTGCTCGTTTGTGCCCTTTGTTGGGTATCGTCGGCTCAAGGAGCCTCGTATCGGTGGTATATGGATACCGATACCGGCAAGAGTGTGGCAATGGACGAGGTAGAGTATTTGCTGCGAAGCGACAACTCGACCGACTTCTCGGTCGTGGTCAAGAACGGCGACTATTATCGAGGACAGTCGCAACATGTCCAAGGAGAATTTCAACGAGATGATGAAACGGGCCTTCACCGAGAACAAGGCAATCGGGTTTACGGCCTATAAATTTACCACCGGAGGAGAGAGTCTGCACGCCATGACCATCTGGGGTGCCGAGTTCGACGAGGAGGGATATGTGTCGCACATCTACTATTGCGACAACAACCTGGTCGATCAGGATGCCAACGGGGCCGCCATTATCCGACTTGGTATTACCTATGATGAGAATCCGGCAATCCCTTCCATGGGCGACGTGGCTTATACCATTCAATTGCCTAAACCTTTTGGCGGGTCGCGGAGAACGTCTCTTATCACGGCGCTTGTTCTGGTCGACTTGCGCCAGGATATCTGGAAGCAGGCTTTTGGTGATGTAGAGTAATGAACATCCGCCGGGATAACAGCGGTATCGCATACAGGGCGGGGGCTCCTCTCGATGAGGCAGTCCCCGCCTTCTTTTATCGGTTGCCCTGCCTGTAGCTTGCGGAGAGAGAGAAATGGTGGTTTCGGGTTGTTGAATTTTGTCGGAGCATTATCTATTCGGACTTTTTTTCTATCTTTGTATAGCATATATGTATAACCAGCATAGACGGATAGATGAATACGATAGGAAATCTTTTCACGCTCACCTCGTTCGGCGAGTCGCACGGCCCGGCCATCGGGGGCGTTGTCGACGGTATGCCTGCCGGTATATCGGTCGATATGGATTTTATACAGCATGAGCTCGACCGGCGTCGTCCGGGACAGTCGGCTCTGGTGACTCCCCGCCGGGAGAGCGACCGGGTCGAATTCCTGTCGGGAATCTTCGAGGGCAAGACTACCGGGGCCCCTATCGGGTTTGTGGTGTGGAACGAGAATCAGCACTCCTCCGACTATGACAACATGCGGGAGCTCTTCCGCCCCTCGCATGCCGATTATACCTATACCCGCAAGTATGGAGTGCGCGACCACCGGGGCGGAGGCCGCTCGTCGGCCCGTGAGACGATAGCCCGCTGTGTGGCCGGGGCTCTGGCCAAGTTGGTGCTCAAGCAGTTGGGTATCGAGTTGTGGGCCTATACCTCGCAGGTGGGCGAGTTGGCGCTGCCCGGCGACTATCGCGATTACGACCCGGCCGAGATTGAGCGGAATGCCGTGCGTTGCCCCGATGCCGGGATGGCTCGGCAGATGGAGCAGCTGATTGCCGAAGTGAAGTCGCAGGGCGATACCGTGGGCGGAGTCATCACCGGGGTTATCCGTCATGTGCCCGTGGGGCTGGGCGAGCCGGTTTTCAACAAGCTGCACGCTGCTCTGGGCAGTGCCATGCTCAGCATCAATGCCGCCAAGGGGTTTGAGTATGGCATGGGTTTCGCCGGGGCGAAATGCCGGGGTTCGCAGGTGAACGACGTGTTCGAGTCGCACGACGGCCACATCGCCACGCGCACCAATTACTCGGGGGGTATCCAGGGGGGTATCTCCAACGGCGAGGATATTTACTTCAGGGTGGCATTCAAGCCGGTGGCTACCTTGTTGCGCGACATCGAGACGGTCGACGTGCAGGGAAACCCCACGGTGTTGAAGGCCAAGGGGCGTCACGACCCTTGCGTGCTGCCGCGGGCCGTGCCCGTGGTCGAGGCCATGGCGGCCATGGTGATGCTCGATTACTATCTGTTGGCACAAAGTCATAAACTATAAAAAACATAACCGATATGGATACACGAAAGTATATAGCCGATCATCGCGATCGCTTCTTCGACGAGCTGTTTTCGTTGTTGCGCATCCCTTCGATAAGCGCTTTGCCCGAACATAAGGACGACATGCTGCGCTGCGCCGAGCGGTGGCGCGAGTTGCTGCTCGAAGCCGGTGCCGACCGGGCCGAGGTGATGCCTACGTCGGCCTCGCCGGTGGTCTTTGCCGAGAAGTTGGTCGACCCGTCTTATCCCACGGTGCTGGTCTATGCCCACTACGACGTGATGCCCGTCGAGCCGCTGGAGTTGTGGCACACCGAGCCTTTCGAGCCGGTCATCAAGGAGGGGCGCCTGTGGGGCCGTGGTGCCGACGACGACAAGGGGCAGGGCTTCATTCAGCTGAAGGCCTTCGAGATTGCCGTGCGCGAAGGGTTGCTGCGTTGCAACGTGAAGTTCCTGATCGAGGGTGGCGAAGAGATTGGCTCGCCCGGTGTCGAGGAGTTCTGCAAAACGCACCTCGACTTGTTGCGGTGCGACGTGATTCTGGTCTCCGACACCAGTATGGTGGGGCTCGAAACGCCGTCGATTACGACGGGGTTGCGCGGCTTGGCCTATTGGGAAATCGAGGTGACGGGTCCCAACCGCGACCTGCATTCGGGTATCTTCGGCGGTACGGTGGCCAACCCCATCAACGAGTTGTGCAAGATGCTGGCCGGGGTGGTCGACGGCAACGGGCGTATCGTTATCCCTCACTTCTACGACGATGTAGAGAATGTCTCGGCCGAAGAGCGGGCCATGCTGGGTGCCGTGCCTTACGACGAGACGAAATACAAGCAGGCCATCGATGTCGACGAGCTGGCCGGTGAGGTTGGATTCTCTCCGCTGGAGCGTACGGCCATTCGCCCCACGTTCGACATTTGCGGCATCTGGGGCGGCTATACGGGCGAGGGTGCCAAGACGGTGCTTCCCTCGAAAGCCTATGCCAAGGTGTCGTGCCGACTGGTGCCTCACCAGAACCACGAGAAGATTTCGCAGATGTTTATCGACTATATCGAGTCGGTGGCTCCCCGCAGCGTGAAGGTGAAGGTTACTCCCATGCACGGTGGCGAGAGCTATGTATGTCCCATCGACCTGCCGGCCTACAAGGCTGCCGAGCAGGGCTATACGCTGGCTTTCGGCAAACAGCCGCTGGCCGTGCGTCGCGGGGGCAGTATCCCCATCATCGCCACCTTCGAGAAGGTGCTGGGCGTGAAATCGGTCTTGATGGGCTTCGGTCTGGAGTCTGACGCTACCCACTCGCCCAACGAGAACTTCCTCATGGAGATGTACGAGAAGGGCATCGTGGCCGTGACCGAGTTTTATAACCGTTTCGGGCATTGATGAATATGGAGCAGAAGCGCTATCGCGATTTTGCCGATTTCCTGGGCTCTCGCTTCGACGGCAAGGTGCAGAAAATCTCGTTGCATGCCGGCTTTACCTGCCCCAACCGCGACGGCACTATCGGGGTAGGGGGGTGCACCTATTGCAACAACCAGACTTTCAGCCCCGACTATTGCCATACGGGCAAGAGCATTACCTGCCAGATCGACGAGGGTATCGCCTTTTTTGCCCGCAAATATCCCGATATGCGCTATCTGGCCTATTTCCAGGCCTATACCAATACATACGGTGAACTTGAGGAGTTGAAACGCAAGTACGAGGAGGCGCTGGCTCACCCCGGTGTGGTGGGCATTATCATCGGTACGCGCCCCGACTGCATACCCGACGACCTGCTCGCCTATCTGGCCGAGCTGTCGCACCGCACCTTCGTGTTGGTGGAGTATGGGGTGGAGAGTACCTGCGACGAGACCCTGCGACGCATCAACCGCGGACACGACTTTGCCGCCTCGGCCGATGCCATTCGTCGCACTGCGGCTGCCGGGGTGCTTGTGGGTGCCCACCTGATACTGGGATTGCCGGGCGAGACCCGGGCACAGATGCTCGACCATGCCCGCCGCATGTCGCAGTTGCCTCTCGATACCCTCAAGCTGCACCAGCTGCAGCTCATCAGGCACACCCGCATGGCTCGCGAGTATGAGGAGCGGCCGCAGGATTTCCACCTCTATGCGGTCGACGAGTACATAGACCTGGCTATCGACTTTGCCGAACGGCTGTCGCCCCGCATCGCCATCGAGCGGTTTGTGTCGCAGTCGCCTGCCTCGCTGCTCATTGCCCCCAACTGGGGACTTAAGAACCACGAGTTTACCGCCCGTCTGTTGCGTCGCATGCGCGAACGCGATACCTGGCAGGGACGCTTGTGCGAGGAGGGTGTGTGAATAGCCGCGAGATTAAAACCGGGTCAGGAATTTGACCAGGTCCTCTTTTTCGGAGAGTCCCAGCTTTTTGCGCAACCGGTTTCGGCCCGATTCGATGCTGCGCACCTCCTTGAAGGTGATGGCGGCAATCTCCTTGGTCGAGAGGCCCAGCCTCAGCAGGGCACAGAGGTGCTGGTCGTTGGTGGTCAAGTCGGGGTATTGAGCCGACAGCTTTTGGAAGAACGAGTCTTGTACGTTTTCAAATCGGTAGCGGAACTCCTCCCAGCTGCTTTGGGTGTTGTATTGATTGATTTTCGAGATAATCTCTTTGATGTGTTTCCGTTTTTCGGTCTCCTTGACATTGATTTCGAGTAGGAGTCTCTTCATCTCTTCGTTTAGTTTCTCGATGTAGTTTTCGTTCTGTACCGATTGGATGGAGAGCGAGGTCAGCTCTTTTTTCAGTTGCATCAACTGTTCGTCCTGGATGGCAATCTGCTCTTCCAACTGCTCCTTTTCGCCCTCTTTCTGTTGCAATTCGCTCTTGAACTGTTGGTGAGTCTTTTGTATCGAAGCCTCTTTGTCGGCTCGTTTGTGTGCCAAGTTGGTTCGGTAACGGAGCAGAACGACCACCATCACGGCGATAATGATTCCCAACAGCGTGTAGACGATAATATTTCTTTCTCGCGCCTGCTCGGCCGCCATTGCCTCTTGCCGGTTGCGCTCCTGCCCGGCCAGATACATCTCTTCAATATCGGTAACCTGGTGTCGGTTCTCGATGTCGGACAGGGAATCTTTGATCGATACGGCCCGGGCCAGGTTGCGGTAGGCGTTGGCATATTCGTTTTTCTCGGCATAGATTTTGGCAAACAGGTTCAGCAGGGGAACCAGTTCCTTGTCGTTGTGGCAGAGGTCGGCTTGTTGTTTCGCCTTTTGCAGGGCCTCCAGTGCCGCGTCGGTGCGGTTGAGCTGCAGGTATATTTGAGCCAGCAGCCGGTAGGTATAGATGAGAAAGGGACTTTGCCCCTTTTGAAGCTGGTATTTCTCCACCTCTTGTATGATTTTCAGAGCCAGCAGCGGTTCGTTGCGATTGAGATAGATCGAGGCAATGCTCTGTTGCATGAGCATAATCATGTCTTTGTCCTTCTCGGCATCGAGCTGGTGTATGGCCAGGAAGGCGTATTCCAGGGCCTTGTCGTGATTTTGCTGTTTGGCGTAGGTGATAGCCAGGTTGTTGTAGTTGACAAACAGTTTCTGCTTGTCTTTATGAGCCTCGTTGAGTTGTATCGCCTTGTTGAAAAAGGTATCGGCTTGAGCATACTCTTTTTGATGCTGAAACGTGCTGCCCAGGTTGTTGTAGATGATGGCCGTCATATCGTCCATGCGATACTTTTTGGTCTCTTCGAGGGTGTTGAAGTAGATGTTGATGGCCGGGGTCGACATGCCCAACGACTGATAGGCTGAAGCCTGGATAAGAGCCAGATTGACGATGGCCTTCTCCTTGTCGAGCCCGTCGGAAAAGTTCTCCTGCAGGAAGCGCCGGGCCAGTTTGGTGTATTCGATGGTGGGGTTGTAAAGTCGGTTCTCACTGAGCTTGACCGCCATGTCGTACAGGGTGGCTATCGCAGTCGAGTCGGGGAGCGATGCCGTTTGCAACAGGTGTGTTGTTGAGTCGATATAGGCTTGGTTCTGAGAGGCATGACTCTTGTCTTTGAGGTTTCCGGCTGTATATATTTGTTGGGTCTCTTGGAGAAACTGTTTCAGGTTGGATGAGTAGTTTCGAGCCAGGCAGTAGTTGGAGGCAAGACCTATGAATAGAACTCCGCATAAGACAATTTTCAGAAAAAGACGGTTTCGACAAGGCTCTCTCATGACCATAGCACTTTGAATGTGTATGACAAAGATACGAAATATTTATAATTTATTATTTTCATTGCTGTGTGGAAAATGAATTTTTATCGCCCTTGAACTCCATTATGCTTTTTTATTACGCGCGAATCTATTTTAAATGGATATATAAACAACTGATTATTATATAAATGCAGTATTGTGCCGTAGTGTTTTATCGAATCGAATTTAATTTGCAGTAGTTGGCTGGGGGGATAAAACTTTATGGTTTATCAGTTTTTGTCTTCATTTGTAAAAAGACCGACAGATTGGAGAATTTGTCACACTGATTACCTCTATTTGGTTTTTGTTTATTTAATGGTTGTTTTTATGAAAAAGAGTTTACTGATTGTTTTACTTGTGCTATTGAATGTAAACCTTGGGTTTGCCGAATTGCACGAGACTTTCGATGGTGGAACATTCCCTCCAGAGGGTTGGACAACGACTTGCATACCGAGTACGCTGAACGATTATCCTCGATGGAGTTCGACCGCAGATATCGATCCGTTTGTATTGGGATACACCACCGGCGGCTATGCAGCCTGTTCCAAATCGGGAGGTTTCGGCGAAGGACTGGAGACCGACTCGTGGCTGGTGACCCCTCAAGTCGAAATCAAAGCGGGAGAGTATTTGCACTTCATGTTGGGTGCCAATTGGGCATCCGGTATTGAGTCCGAAGAGCGGGCGTTTGAGGTGCTTGTTTCCCAGTCCGATACGGCAAGAGTCAATTTTACCGATACCCTGATGTGCATCTCGCCGCAGAATTTATTGCCGTGGGGCGCCTATGTGTTCGACCTGTCGAAGTATGCCGGCAAGTCTATCTATGTGGCATTCCATGAAAGAGGTCACGGAGGATACTCTTTTGTTTCCAATTTGACCTATGTAGACGATGTGAACATCGATGGAAATCCGGGTGCCGACATGGCTATCTACGTGGTAGAGGGGTTGGGCACATCCTGCGATACGGAACACCCTGTCCAAGTCGAAGTTGTCAATACCGGTTTGTCGGTCACCTCGTATCGGCTGAACTATCGGGTAGGCGATGGCGACGTGGTTTCGGAGGTAGTGACGGAGCCGTTGCTTTCCGGCGAACATAAAACGTATCTCTTTGCCCTGAAAGCTCTGTGTGTAGAAAATGAGACGAGTGTGATAACGGCTTGGGTCGATGGTGTTTCGAACGACTTGAATGTCGAGAACGATACCCTTTCGACCGAGATTGAGGTGAGACCGTCGATTGAGTACCCGTATGAGATGAATACCGAGAATGCCACGACCGATTTCTCGAGTTCCAGTACACCCTCCATGCGATCGGCCTATTGGGCATACAGTGTCGAGAACGAAGGTTGGGTTTCGGTACCGTATAAAGGCAACACGGCGTTGTTGAGAAGCAACTGTATCTCGCTGCCGGCCGGGAGTGTGCGGGTCGAATTTGAATACATGTCGAGTCTCGACTTTACCATGTCGGTCAAGACCGGCTATTTCGTAAAGAAAGAGTATGTCGAGGTGGGTGTATCGGACAAGTTGCCGGCATCGGAAACCGAATTTGCCAAAGCGGCGATTGTCTGCTCGATCGAAGAGGCCGGATTGGTTTCGCTGGCTTTGCAGGCCAACACCGAGGCTCAGGTTGTCGTGAAGAATATCCAGATAAAAGACCCCTACGAAGATATTATCGCCGAGCGCATCACCTCGCCCAAGCTGTCGGCCAAGCTGGTCAACAACCAGGTGACGGTTGCGGCCCGGTTCAAGAATGGCGGCAAGATGGCACAAAGCCATATCCCGGTCTATTTCCAGGTCGACAACGGTGAAATCGTATCGGGCGAGATCGACCAGTTGGCTGCCAACGAAAGCAAGGAGTATGTATTTGAAACTACGTGCGACTGGAGCACCCCGGGCGAGAAGGTGGTGAAAGTATGGTCGGCCATGGCTGCCGATGGTGACTTGACGAATGATACCGTCTCTACCCGCGTGGAGGTATATACGGCGCGCCCCTTCCCGCACGATATGGGATTCAACGACGACTCGTCCGACGTGATTTACTGGTCGTCGTATAATCCCGACCAGGACGGGGTTTACTGGGAACCCGTATTGAATGCCACGAAAGGTTTGCCCAAAGAGGGGAGCGGTATAGGTTACATCGATTCTTTTGCAGGCATCACGCACAACGACTGGTACATCAGTCCGGCCATCGCGATGCCTCAGGGGAAAGCCCGCATTTCGTTCTACTATGCAACCGTCTACACGACGGGCGAAAGCTCACTGAAGGTCTATATGGGACGCAGCGATGACCCCGACGAGATGACCACGCTCTTGTGCTCGTATCCGCTGGATGTGGCCGGGCAATATCATTACGGGTATGCCAGTTTCGATATACCCGAGGCCGGCAATTACTATTTCGCTTTCTACAACGAAGGTACGGGCCGCAATGTGATTCTCGACGATGTGCGCATCGATGCGGCCGAGGATATAGCCATGACCTCGGTTTCGCTCGACTGCCAGAGCGGGTTCAACTTGAGCGAGGCAGCCGTGACCATGCGCTTTGTCAATGCGGGTGTTTCGCCTCAGGAGAATGTGAAGGTTTCGTATACGGTAAATAACAGCGAGACCGCCGTGTCGGAGCTGTTTGCCGGTCCGCTGGCTCCCGGCGATACGGCCGTCTATACCTTTACCCAAAAGGCCGATATTTCGGCCAAGGGAAGCTACGTCTTTACCTGCTCGGCGAAGAGTTCGGCCGATACCGACAGCTACAACGATGCTCTGCCGAGTGCTACCTTGCAGAATTGGCCCAATGCTCCCCTGCCGTACAAGGAGGATTTCGAAGATACCGCAACCGACCAGTACTGGAGCCTGCATTCGTCTACGTCGGCCACTCTGGTGATTGCCCACTCCCAGTGGGGTTCGGGCTCGGCCTACGATGGCACGGGACTGTTGGGTTGCACCGACCAGATGAGTGCCGATGTCGATGCCTGGGCCCGGTCGCAGTGCATAGAGATTCCGGCCGGCGAATATGAGTTCTCGATGTTCTATCGTACGATGTTGAATCAACCCTCGTCGCTGGATAGCCCTCTGTCTTATGTACAGAGATTCAGAGTCTATTTGACGACCGACCCCGACGACATGTCTCAGGCCACGCTGCTGTATGACAACGACAGCGTAATCGTGAAAGACAAGTATTATGCCAAGCTGCTGGTACCGGTGACGGTGGCTGCCGACGGTAACTATTATATCGTCATCAACTGCTATTCGCCCAAGGGTAACGGTTGCCTCTACCTCGATGATATTGAACTGAAGCCCGCCACGGGGGCCCAGACGACTCTCCCGTACAGCTCGGACTTCCTGACGCACGAAGACGAGTGGTACCACTACAGCCCGGCTTCCAACATCGAGCAGTGGTCGGCCCAGACCGAGGGCGACGAGACCTTCATGGAGTCGATGTATATCTGGTACGACTACGACGTGGAGTCGAATGCGCTGCCGGGTCTGCTGGTGGCTCCCTCGGTGGCCTTGTCGGCCGGCGATTCGGTGAAGGTGACGATGGATTACATGATTATGATTGACGACCCCTCGAGCAACCACGGGCAGAACCTGAAGATCTACATGGCCGACAAAGATACCCCCGACTCCTATACCACGCTGGTGGCTGAGGGCGATGTGATAGACGAACGCAGCGAGGTATCGGGTACGGTTTGCATTCCTCACGACGGCATCTACTACTTTGGTGTGAAGGCCGATTGCCCGCCGGAGTTCTCGGCTACCCTGATGCGCATCTACGCCTTCGATATGGAGCGCACTCATACCGTATCGGGTGTGGAGGATGTGAACAACGATGCAGCCTCGTTCTTCTTCGATGGCGAGCGGCTTCACATCGTGGGCGACTATACGGAGGTGGCGCTCTACGACAGTCGGGGTGTTGCGATGGGTACCTATCGCGACGAGTCGATTATCGATTTGAGCAGCCTCTCGTCCGGAGTCTATATTGTCCGACTGCTTACCGGCAACCGGGTAATTTCGGGAAAGATACTTGTTCCATAATTTCAGATAACTAAGCAAGAGAGGGGTATGCTCTCACAGGCATGCCCCTCTCGTATTTAATTGGATTTTCGCATGAATAAGTTTTGTTTTGCAGGGCTCGCCATGGCGTTGAGCCTGGGAGTTTCGGCACAACCGATGTATGAGTTGCCCCGGATAAACACGTTGCTCCGGGAGCGTCCGTTGGATTCGAAAGTCATCTGTTATTCGACGGCGGGTGCCACCCTGCCGTATACCGAGAATTTCGACACCCCCGATGTGTCGACCGTTTTGCCCGCGGGCTGGAGCGTATCCGACGCGAGTGCTACCGCGGCGTTCACCATACAGGTAAATGCGTTGAGCGGAATTACGGCACACTCGGGCAAGTATTATCTGGTTTCGGGTCCCGACAGTCGCGGGAATGCCCGGGATGCCTGGGCCTTTTCGCCGGCCTTGAGTCTGGAGGCGGGCAAGCCGTATTATATTGCCTTGTATTGTTTTGCCCCCGGTTACCAAGGTGTGGCCGACCAGTTTGAGATTACTGTGGGCTCCGAGGCTTCGGCAGCCGCGCAGACGCAGCGCCTGGTCGACCGCACCGGCGAGCAGGCCGAGATATGTACCGAGTGGACCAAGGTAGAAGGGGTATTTACCCCCGAGACGGCGGGCGAGTATTACTTTGCCATACACCATTGTACCCCGGCCGGGACGCAGGGCAATGCGGTCGGCTTCGATGACTTTACGGTATCGAGTGAACCTCTCGTGGAGTTGCCGTCGGTCGAGGCCTACTATACGGGCGGCCTCTGGTCGTTTACGGCCGATACGGTCTATGTGGGCGATTCGGAGCCGTTGAACTACGGGGCTACCGGGCAGAACGTCGATTCGTACAGCTGGGAGTTCGGTACCGATGCCACTCCCGCGTCGGTACAGGCAGCCTCGGCCTCGGTCGTGTATGTCACCGATGGGGTGAAACAGGGTGTAGTGACAGCCACCAATGAGAACGGGATGGCCAGCGATACGCTGGAGACCGGGGTCGTGCACCTGTCGCCTGCCGTGATGGACTATGTGTGCAACCGTCGGAAATCGGACGAGCTGACGACCTATCAGGTGAGCGAGTATGGTTTCATGCTGGGCTTGAACTCGAATTACACGACGATTGCCGAGAAGTTTACCCTCCCCGACAATGCCCGGGGCGAGGTCGACGAGGTGGTCATCTATACCTACCTCTATGCTCTGGATGCCGCGAACCAGGAGAAGAGTTTGATTTTGAGTATCTATGACGAGGGTCCCGACGGACTGCCGGGCGAAGCTGTCGCTTCGTTCTCGGGGCGCCTGGGCGAACTCTTCGGAAGTGAAAACTCGGTGGGCCAGTTCTGTACGGCATTCTTCCCGGCCGTAGAGGTGACGGGCAGTTTCTTCGTGGTGCTGGAATTCCCCGAGATTACACCCGATGCCGACAATATGCTCGGGTTGGTTTCGACGAAGAGCCGTACCCAAGACGACTGCACGGCTTATGCCAACTATCAGGGCCGCTGGTATGCGATGAACAGCCTCTATGGCGGCGCCAATCTGTCGTCGATGATTTCGCCCCGCTATCGGTTTGTAGCGGTTTCGGCGGTTCAGAATGTCGCAAACGACTCGGCCCTCTCGCTGAGTATGACGGGCGAGACACTGTATATACGGGGAACCGTTGCCGGTGACCTCTATCGCGTGTTCGACTTGTCGGGCCGTATGGTGGCCACCGGTGCTACGGATGAGGCCGAAACGGTCGTATCGCTGTCGGGCCTTTCGAGTGGCGTCTATGTGGTTTGTGTTGGCGGTAGGCCTGTGGGGAAGATGGTGAGATAGTATTTTTTTGACGACCAGTTGCTGTCCTGGAGAGCAGGAGGACAACCGGTCAAATTTCATAACGTGTGGGCCCTGTCGGAGCTGTAAAGGCAACCGATAGGGCTTACACGTGTATACAGGGTAGGGACTCCCGACCAGGCGGGAGGTCTTGTGTTACTGGTGGTTTTGCAACCGTTGGCGAGCCATCTGCTCATACTCGGTGCCGGGGCGTCCGTAGTTGCAGTAGGGGTAGATGCTGATACCGCCGCGGGGGGTGAAGAAGCCGGTTACCTCGATGTATTTGGGCTCCATGAGGCGGATGAGGTCTTTCATGATGATATTGACGCAATCTTCGTGAAAGGCTCCGTGGTTGCGGAAACTGAAGAGGTAGAGCTTGAGGCTCTTGCTCTCGACCATACGCTCGCCGGGAATGTAGTCGATCTGTATGGTGGCGAAGTCGGGCTGTCCGGTGATGGGACAGAGGCTGGTAAACTCGGGGCAGTTGAAGCGCACCCAGTAGTCGTTTTCGGGGTGTTTGTTGGTGAAGGTTTCCAACACCTCGGGGGCATAGTCTTGCCGATAGGTAGTCTTATGCCCCAGCAAAGTAAGTTGAGGTTCTTTCGATTCCATAAGATTGAATTATTGTAAATCTTTTATCTTGAAGATGTTGTACGATACCTGACGGTCGTACACGTCGCTGCCGTCGATGCGCTTGACCAGGCGCACCACCCGTACGGTCACGGGCAGGATGATGATTTCGTAGGCGGTCTTGAGGCAGGCCTGGGTGACGATGAGCACGGCCAGCTCCTTGACCGGGACTACCCCGCCGAAGGCGATGGGGAAGAAGAGCAGCGAGTCGGCGCTCTCGCCTACGACGGTCGAGGCGATGGCCCGCAGCGAGAAGTGTTTGCCTCCGCTCGAGATTTTCATCCTGCTCATCACATAGGCGTTGAGGAACGAGCCGGCCAGGAATGCGATGAAGCTGGCCAGCAGGATGCGCGGGGTGGACGAGAAGGTGGCCACGAAGGCATCCTGGCCTTCCCAGAAGGGGGCGGCGGGCAGGACGATGGCCAGCTGGATGAAGATGACCGCCAGCAGATTCATGAGGAAGCCCATCCAGATGATGAGCCGCGCCTTGCGGTAACCCCACACTTCGGCGATGCAGTCGTTGATGATGTAGGAGATGGGGAAGACGATGAGTCCGGCGGTTGCGGTGATGCCTCCGAGCGAAACCATTTTCACCTCGAGCAGGTTGGAGCAGATGAGGCACACACAAAATACGATGCCCATCACGAGAAAGGGCAGAGATACGGTACGGTTCATAGGCCTTGTTTTTTACGTGGTGTTCAAGCACACGGGAGGCGCACGCAGGTCCGCCTCACAGGTTCTGCAAAAATTTCGGCTGCAAAGGTACGACTTTTTTGCACATTCGCAAACCGGTTTGTCGGGAGGGGTAGCGAGGATGTGTTGTCGGTCGGGTGTCCTCCGGATACGACACGAGGGGCGAATCCCGGTGTGAGGCCGCGGTTCACCCCTCGGTTGTGGGTATGGCGATTGTGAGTCGGTTACTCTTCGGGCTTGGGCTCTTCGTGTTTGTGTACCAGTACCTTGTCGATGCGTGCCCCGTCCATGTCGACAATCTCGAACGAGAAGCAGAGCCACTCGATTTTTTCGCCCTCGGTGGGGATGTGCTGGAGCAGGTCGAGGATGAGGCCGCTCAGGGTGTTGTAGTTGAACTCCTGGTAGCGGTCGGTCATGTCGTAGTGGTCGAGGAAGTCGTAGAACGAGCACTGTCCGTCGATAAGGCACGAGCCGTCTTCGCGGGTGACGATGTCGGCCGAAGGTCCGGCCGAGGCCGAGCCCACCAGGGCCCCCAGAATGTCGCTGATGGTGACGATACCCTCGATGCTGCCGAACTCGTCGGTCACCAGACCGTAACGGTGGTTCTCGTTGCGCAGCCGTTCCATGGCAGTATATACGCTCATGTTCTCGGGCAAGAAGTAGGGAGTCTCGGCCGCCTCCCTGATGTTGAAGGTGGGGTCGTCGATTTTGGCAAAGAGTTCCTTCAGCGACACGATGCCGATGATGTCGTCGAGGCTGTCCTCACAGAGGGGGTAGACGGCGTGCAGGTCGTGGATGATTTTCGACTTGAGGGTGGCGTTGTCGTCCTGTATGTCGAGGCAGACGAGGTCGCTGCGGTGGGTCATGATCGACGAGATGTTACGGTCGCCCAGGTTGAATACCCGTTCGACAATATCCTGCTCGACCTCCTGCACGCTGCCGTCCTCGGTACCTTCGCGCACGATGGCTTTGATTTCGTCTTCGGTGATAGCCTCCTTCTGTGACGAGAGACCCAGAAACTTGCATACCCCTGCCGTACTCTTGGTGAGTACCCATACGAAGGGAGCGGCAATGAGCGAGAGCCACGACATGGGTCGCGATACGATTTTGGCAACCCGCTCGGCTGCAACCATACCGATGCGCTTGGGCACCAGCTCGCCGATGATGAGGGTGAGGTAGGTAACGGCTATGACGATAATCGCTTTGGAGACAACCAGCGCATAGGGGGCCAGCACCGGGCTTTGAGCCAATACGCCGGCCAGGTCTTGGGCCAGAGCATCGCCCGAGTAGAGACCGGTGAGGATACCGATGAGGGTGATGCCTATTTGTACGGTGGAGAGGAATCGGTCGGGGTCTTGCGAGAGTTTCAGGGCTGACTGTGCGGCCTTGCTCCCCTTTTTGGCACTGTTTTCGAGTTTGACTTTTCGGGCCGAAACCAAGGCGATTTCGGACATAGAGAGCACTCCGTTACAAAGAATGAGGAGTACTATGATAAAGATTTCCATGTGAGAATTAAAAAATTACAGGTCGAAGATACAAAATATATATGGGAATGCGGCAGGAATATGAGGGTAGGAATTTATTTTTAATTTTATTTAGTTAAATTGGCTATTTCTGTCTCCCTGTTGATTCTCCGAAGGCAGCTTCGCAGCGGTTGCCGCAACCTCTGATGAGTGAAAAACAGCAGATTCGAAAGAATTAAATGGTAAACGATGAAGCGAAAATGAAAAATAAGTGCGATATTTGCACCACTAAACCGGAGAGGCTCCCTCAAGAAGTGTTTATTTGAGAAAAAAAGAGGCTTTTGCTTTTTTAGATGGGCAAAAAGCTATATATTTGCAGTCCAAAAAATTAAAAACAATATATTAGTACATAATTATAATTTATACAAAAATGACAAAGGCTGACATCGTAAACGAAATTTCTAAAAACACAGGTATCGAAAAAGCTGTGGTTCTTGAAACCGTTGAAAAATTTATGGAAACCGTAAAAGGTTCTTTGGCAAAGGGTGAAAACGTATATCTGAGAGGCTTCGGCAGCTTCATCGTAAAGAAAAGAGCCCAAAAGACAGCTCGCAATATTTCCAAAAATACGACGATCATCATCCCGGCTCACAACATCCCCGCTTTCAAGCCTGCTAAAACATTCATGGGCGAGGTAAAATAAAGCACGACACAAACACAATTAAATACTAATCTTTAAAACATATCGTTATGCCGAGTGGAAAGAAAAGAAAAGGCCACAAGATGGCTACTCACAAACGCAAAAAAAGATTGAGAAAAAACAGACATAAGAAGAAATAATGTCTGTCTGCTCTCAATGAATGACAGCACATAAAGAACAAATTTGATGCGTTTCGTTTCGAGGAGGCATTGGATTTGTTCTTTCTGCTTTATCGGCCCCGTTCGTCGTATGTGCGAAAGGGGCTTGTTGAAATTTTTTGGGCGGAAAGACCGGGCGGTTTGCAAACTGCCGGTACCCCCGCCGAACTAACAGTAATCTATAAATCACAAATTATGACCAGCGAACTTGTAGTAGATGTACAACCCAAAGAGATTTCTATTGCACTGCTCGAGAACAAACGGTTGGTCGAGCTCCAGAAGGAGGCTCGGAACATATCGTTTTCGGTGGGCGACATCTATTTGGGTCGGGTCAAGAAGCTGATGCCGGGACTCAACGCTGCGTTTGTCGATGTAGGTTACGAAAAGGATGCTTTCCTGCACTATCTCGATTTGGGTACTCAATTCAACTCGAGTGCCAAGTTCTTGAAACAGTCGCTTGCCGACCGCAAGCGGGTGTTGTCGCTCCCCAAGTTCAATCTGCTGCCCGATATTGAAAAGGACGGCACGATAAACGATGCCTTGAAGGTGGGCCAGGAGGTTCTGGTACAGATTGCCAAGGAACCTATTTCGTCGAAGGGCCCGCGATTGACGGCCGAAATCTCCTTTGCGGGCCGCTTTCTGGTGCTGATTCCTTTCTCGGACAAGGTTTCGGTATCGCAAAAAATCAAGTCGAACGAGGAGAAGCTGCGCCTGCGCCAGTTGATACAGAGCATCAAGCCCCGCAACTTCGGGGTGATTGTGCGCACGGTGGCCGAGGGCAAACGGGTGGCCGAGTTGAACAACGAGCTCAAGACTCTGGTGAAGTGTTGGGAAGATATGCTGGTGAAGTTGCAGAAGGCGCAACTCCCCTCGCTCGTCTACGAAGAGACCGGGCGTACCGTGGGGCTGCTGCGCGATATTTTCAGCCCTTCGTTCGAGAATATCTATGTGAATGACAAGGAGACCTACAAGCAGATTCACAACTATGTGAGTCTCATCGCTCCCGAACGCAAGGATATTGTCAAACTCTACGAGGGCGAATTACCGATTTTCGACAACTTTGCCATTACGAAACAAATTAAATCTTCGTTAGGAAAGACCGTATCTTTCAAAAGCGGAGCGTATGTAATCATCGAGCATACCGAGGCGTTGCACGTAATCGACGTGAACAGTGGCAACCGCTCCAAAGCCTCCTCCGACCAGGAGAGCAATGCCCTCGATGTAAACATGAACGCTGCCGAAGAAATTGCCCGGCAACTGCGGTTGCGCGATATGGGCGGAATTATCGTGATCGATTATATCGATATGGACGAGGCCGAGAATCGTCAGAAACTGTATGATCGCATGCGCGAACTGATGGCCAACGACCGTGCCCGTCACAATATCTTGCCCTTGAGCAAGTTCGGGTTGATGCAGATTACCCGCCAGCGGGTACGTCCGGCCCTCGATATCATTACCAGCGAAGATTGTCCGACTTGCCACGGCAAAGGCACTATTCCTCCCTCCTTGCTCTTTACCGATTTGTTGGAGTCGAAAATCCATTATTTGGTGTACAAGTTGAAAATCAGAAAATTCACTTTACACGTGCATCCTTTCGTAGCTGCTTACATCAATCAGGGAGTCTTCTCGCTGAAGATGAAATGGCGCTGCAAATATACCTTCCAGATGAAGGTGATACCCAATCAGTCGCTCGCTTATCTCGAATATAAGTTCTTCGATGCCGAGAAAAACGAGATTGACCTGAAAGAAGAGATTGAAATCAAGAAATGAGAGACCCGTTCGGGTCTCCCGGTTGTGAGAGGGCTCGCCTGACGGCGGGCTCTCTTTTTTTTGTGCGGGAGGCAGGGCGGTTGGTTCTCTTGTCTGGGAGGGGCTCTCTGTGCAGCGTAGGTGGAATGGGTCGGATATAAAGACAGCCCCGCAGGGGTGCTGCAGGGCTGTCGGGGGAAGGAGGGCCGGGGGAGTAGACGAACGGTCTCGTCTATTCCCGGTAATAAATGCGTTTGACACGGGTCGATACCGAGGTGAGTATCTCGTAGGGGATGGTTCCCAAGGTCTCGGCAATCTCGTCGACGGGCAACTGTTCGCCGAATATCTCTACCCGGTCGCCGGGCTGGCAGTCGATGTCGGTCACGTCGATCATGCACACATCCATGCAGATGTTGCCCACGATGGGGGCCCGTTTGCCGTTCACCACCACGCACCCTTTGCCGTTGCTCAGGTGACGGTCCAGTCCGTCGGCATAGCCGATGGGAATGGCGGCGATGCGTGAGTCGCGGGAGAGCACGCCTTTGCGGCCGTAGCCCACGGTTTCGCCGGCAGGCAGCGACTTGATTTGCAGAATGGTGGTCTTCAGGGTGCTCACGGTCTCCAGTCCGCAGGGCTCTGCAATGGGCGACACGCCGTAGAGGCCGATGCCCAGGCGCACCATGTCCATCTGGTACTCGGGGAACCGCAGGATACCGGCCGTGTTGAGTATGTGGCGCAGTATCTTGTGTTTGGAGTGCTGTTGCAGATAGTCGGCACAGCGGGTGAAGGTGTCGATCTGCTGGTGCGAGAACTCGTCGAAGCGGGGTTCGTCGCTGCCGGCAAAGTGCGAGAATACCGAGCGGGCCAGCACTACGGTCTGGTCGTTGAGAATCTCGACTACGCGGGGCATGTCTTTCTCTTCGAAGCCGAGACGGTGCATGCCCGAGTCTATTTTGATGTGCACGGGATAGCCGGCCAGGCCCAGCTTTTCGCCCTCGGCAATGATGGCCTTCAGCAGTTCGAAGCTGTAAATCTCGGGTTCGAGGTAGTAGCTGAAGAGGGTTCGGAAGCTGCTCATCTCGGGGTTCATCACCAGAATAGGCATGGTGATGCCCGCCTTGCGCAACTCGGCCCCTTCGTCGGCCACGGCCACGGCCAGGAAGTCGGCCCCGCGGTCTTGCAGGGTCTTGGCCAGTTCGTAGGAGCCGGCCCCGTAGCCGAAGGCTTTGACCATGCAGATAACCTTGGTCTCGGGGCGTAACTTCGATTTGAACAGGTTGTAGTTGTGTACGATGGCGTCGAGGTTCACCTCGAGAATGGTCTCGTGCTGTTTCAGCTCGAGGGTTTCGGAGATGAGTTCGAAGTGGAACTCACGGGCCCCCTTGATCAATATCAGCTCGTTGTGGAAGTCGGCCGGGTCGAGTTGCGCGAGGAAACTCTCGGTCGAGGGGTAGAACTCCTTCTTGAGGTTGAAGAGGTAGGCGTTATCCGAGATGACAGGGCCGATGCCGATGAGCCGCTCGATGCCCTTGTGCAGGACGATGTCGGCCACCTTGCGGTAGAGGCTGGCGGGGGGTAGCCCCGTCTGGTAGATGTCGGAGAGGATGAGGGTGCGGCGCATGCCCTTGGCGGCGGCGCGGCGGTTCTGGAAATCGAGGGCGATGGTGAGCGAGTTGATGTCGGAGTTGTAGCTGTCGTTGATGATGAGACAGTTGTTTATCCCCTCTTTCACCTCCATACGCATGGCCACCGGGGTAAGCCGGGCCATGCGCTCGGCAATGACTTCGGGCGGCCGGTTGAAGTAGAGCATCACGGCCAGGCAGTGTATGGCATTCTCGATCGAGGCATCCTCGACAAACGGTATCGTGAAGCTGCAATGGTATTGCAGGTAGGTATATTCGATTCGGGTCGAGTCGCTGCCCTTGGTAATCTTCGAGATGTAGAGCGGTTTGTCGCGGTCTTTGCGCGACCAGGCTATTTCGCGGCATCCGAAGCAGAGCTTCTCGACGCACTCGCCGATGAGCTCGTTGTCGCCGTCGTAGATGATGCAGTCGCAGGCTTTCAGCAGGATGAGCTTCTCGAGGCATTTCTGCTGTATGGTCTGGAACCCCTCCTGGTGAGCCTCGCCGATGTTGGTGATGAGACCCAGTGTGGGCTTGATAATCTCCTCGAGGTGTACCATTTCGTCGGGTTGGGAGATACCGGCCTCGAAGATAGCCATCTCGGTCTTGGGACCGATTTGCCATACCGAGAGGGGAACACCGATTTGCGAGTTGTAGCTGCGGGGCGAGCGCACGGTATTGTAGTCGGGCTGGAGCAGTTGGTAGAGCCACTCCTTGACCGTGGTCTTGCCGTTACTGCCCGTGACGCCTATTACCGGTATCTGGAAGCGGCGGCGGTGTGCGGCAGCCAGTTGTTGCAGGGCGTCGAGCGTGTCCTTTACGACGATGAAGTTGGCATCGTCCATCTCCTCTTCGCCGGGAATGGAATGTTCGACTACAAAGTCGCGAACTCCTTTGCGATAGAGGTCCTTGATGTAGCGATGGCCGTCGTTACGTTCGGTCACGAGGGCGAAGAAGAGAGTCTCTTCGGGAAAGGTGAGCGACCGGCTGTCGGTGAGCAGGGCGGTGATGATATGATCCCGATAGTCCCGTTTCTGGGCTTTGACGATTGTGGCTATTTCGGTAGTCGTGTAGTTCATATCTGTTTGATTCTTGTTTTTAATTCTTCGATTTCATGGGAGACGTCGATGTAGGGATAGGCTTGATGGAAGCGTATGACCCGGTCGAGCGTCTTTTGTAGGAACGTGTGGTAGCCCTCGGTGTCGCCGGTGAGGGGGCGGTGGGCCAGAGCGGTGTATATCTTGTACCATTGTGTGGCTATCTCGCGGCTCTCGGGGGTGAGGTACGACTCGGTGAGCACCTCGCTGATGTAGGCGATGGCCGAGGCCGAGGGGTGCGTCATGTCGGTGTCGTAGAAGCGGTAGTCGCGCAGGTCGTCCATGAGGATTTCGTAGGAGGGGAAGTAGTCGCAAATGCGGCTCTCGCGTTGCAGCCGGTCGATGGCCAGCAGCAGGGTAGCCTTGCTCAACTGGTTGCCGTGAGCTCCGTCGCTGAGGTGGCGTATGGGACTCACCGTGAAGAGCAGGCGGCATTGGGGCAGGGAGCTCTCGATGTAGCGCACGATGGGGAGCCAGCGGGCCACGATGTCGTCGACCGCGAGGAGTTCGCGCGTGAAGGTCGAGGCCGGTTGCTTGTGGCAGTTGGCCACTACCTGGCCGGTTGCGTTGAGCCGGTAGACGTAGGCGCTGCCCCAGGTAACGACGATGCGGTCGGTTGCCGGCAGACGGTCGTGTGCCGCAGCCAGGCGGCGGTTGATGTGTGCCAGTGCGCTGTCGCGGTCGGGGCTCGAGAAGCGGGAGTGGTGGTCGTAGCTGTGCCACAACCCGCCGGAGAGGAACAGGTCGTCGGCTGTGAAGGGTGCGCCCGAGACCATGCGCTCCCAGTTGCGGGCAATAGACTCGGGATTGTACAGTGTGCCGAACGGGTTGATGTCGACATCGAATTTGCGCTGTTGCAACCACGCCCCCATATTCTCGACAAAGCACGAACCCAGCAGCAACAGGTGTTGCCTGTGGTCCAGATAGCCGAGGTGTCGCGGCGGGTCGATGACGGTTCTGAAATTCATAACTCTCGCTCGATTTTTAATTTCAAAAATAGTTATTTTCTTACCGATATACACACTGTTTTAACATCTGAAAAAATAAAAAAATATAACATGATGGTAAAATAACCACATTATTCTTGTAAAAATACCAAAATTGAATTATATTTGCACTACCTGTTTTGCCGGGTGCGTGTGAAGCGCCCCCGTTTGTAGCTCTTCCTGCAATATAAGAGAGTATGGAATTATATTACAAGGAAGAACGAGATCGCGATTTGTACCGGGCCTACAATGCCGCCCTCAAGTCGCTGGGAAAAGCCGCCCTGGATACCCCTCGCGAGAAGGTAATCCGCCGGGTGGTCTATTCGGTAGCCCCCCGATTCTACATCAGTTACGAAGAGGCTCGCCGCAATGTGAAGCGCATCTTCAGCGGGCAGTCGCCTCGTTGTGCCTCGGCTGTCCGCATTGCGATGTACAACGACCTGGCCAACCTGCTGGCCAGCTACCTGCGCCGTCGGCCCCGGGCTACGTTCAACGAAGCGCTCTGCGCGGTGTTGGCCGAGAAGCCTGCACCCCGTTTCTATCTGTCGGAGCGGTCGGCCCTGCTTATCATTTACCGCATGCAGAGGGGAGGTGCCTCATGAGGCGCCTGGTCCGTTGCGTGTGCCTGCTGATTTTGCTGGCCGAGGCTTCCGGGTGCAAGAGTGTCCGGCAAAGCACGGCGTCGCAGCAGGCGCAGTGGGAGGGCGAGGTCGAGCGTGAGCTGACGGCCGTGGTCGACTCGGTGCTTCGCTACGAACTGGAGGGGAGCTCCCGGTGGGAGTGGACGCAACTCGACTGTTCGCTCGATACCGTGCGTCCCGACGCAACTGCCCCTCGCTTGCGGGTGACCCGCCTCACCCGCACGGCCTCGGTAGCGGCCCGTCGTGAGAGTGCGGTGGGCGACTCGCTGGCCGTGCGGTCGAAGGGGCAGGTGCAGGGGCGGAGCGAGCAGTCTGCGCACGACACGCGCCAAACCCGCACCCCGGGCCTGTCGCTTCTGGGGTTGGTCGGGGCAATCGTTGTAGTTCTATCGATTATTTACATCATAATAAAGGTGGGTTCTATCAATTCCATTTTTTATTTCTTGCATAAGGCAGCAGAACCCT
>OJNR01000353.1_pt1 | contig 34298 bp, 31 predicted proteins | sample 1597901 | NCBI WGS metagenome assembly OJNR01 (sample SAMN01915223, study PRJEB22387) | human gut metagenome | isolation source: stool | host: Homo sapiens | place: USA | reverse complement strand
CAGGAGAGTTCAACTCAATAGAAACATTAGCTTGCAAAGTGAGTTCCGGGACTTTAAAATAGAATTCTCTACGCGAAGTAGGATATGAGCATTTTATCCTGGCACTGAAACTCATATATTCACCTTCCTCTATCAGTACTTGTTTAGAAATGCTGGAAACGAATTTTATACCGGCATATACCTCTCCGCACTTTTGTTTTACAAATTCTACCTTTGGCTGTTTCTCAACAGGATTTATATCAGCTAAATCAACCCAATCTCCTTCATAGAGGAACTGCACTTTATAATCAAACAACCCAAGAGCATTCTCTTCATTTAACGATTCGATAAATGAAATACTTGACAACTCTTCTCTCAAAAAGAATATTTCTTCCTGCTCTTTTTGCAAAAAAGGATTTTTATTGAAGGAGAAAAAACAGGAAAGTTTCAGATTATTATCATCCAATTTATTATTATCATTATCTACCTTCTTCAAATATTTCTTATACCGCAAGGTTTGGGATATACAAAACTCCGCATCCTTACAGTTCCCAAATCGTTCTATCTTATTCGGATAAATATCAATATCATAACGCATAGAATCTCGATAAGAAGGATTATTCAATATCGAAGCCAATACACTTTGCATATTCCCGGCCAAAATATGACCTAAAAGTCGCTCGCTACAATTATTCACCACATCAAAAATTTCATTAGAGCTATATTTTTGAATAATATCCATTTCAGCTCCTAATGACTTCACAATACTATCATCAACCTCTTTGCGAAATTCACTCTTCACCAATCTTCGTTGCTCGTCAAAAAGTGCCCTCATTTCTCCGACCATAGATTGTGTAGATGATTTTCTTGTAATAGACTCGTATGTCAGAGTAAACAAGAAAAAAGCAACTGCCGTACTAATAATCGTAGTCAACAAATCGTACAAAAATCCCTCATGTGTTCTCCATACATCAAAAATAAATCCAACAATACCTGTCAATGAAGCGATAGCAATGATAAAAAGAGAATACTTATACTTCTCCAAGAACATCTGAAATTTATTTTCCCCTTCTGTTTCCATCTGTTTTTATGTGTTTTTGTTAATTAGATTTTATCCTTTTTACAAAGATATACATCTTTCGCCAGCCTTGAAACAAATAGCCCCGGAATCTTGTAAAAAACTCCGGGGCCAGTGAACGATAAGGTATCGCTTGTTTCGTTATTTCTCGCGCATGAAGATGTTGATGGGGGTTCCGCTGAAGTTCCACGTCTCGCGAATCTTGTTCTCGAGGTAGCGCTTGTAGGGCTCCTTCACCCACTGGGGCAGGTTGCAGAAGAAGACGAATGTGGGCACATAGGTCTCGCGCAACATGGTCACATATTTTATCTTCACATACTTACCCTTGTGTGCAGGGGGCGGATAGTTCTCAATGGCGCTGAGCATCACCTCGTTGAGTTTCGAGGTGGGTATCTTGCGCTGGCGGTTCTTGTAGACCTGCACGGCGCTCTCGAGCACCTTGAAGATGCGCTGCTTGGTCAGGGCCGAAGCGTAGACGATGGGGAAGTCGACAAACGGAGCGAGGCGCGCCCGTATGGCATTCTCGAAGGTCTGTATCGCCTTGTTCGACTTGTCTTCGACCAAATCCCACTTGTTGACGCAGACCACCAGCCCCTTCTTGTTTTTCTGTATGAGGGAGAAGATATTGAGGTCTTGCCCCTCGATGCCGCGGGTGGCATCGATCATGAGGATGCAGACGTCGGAGGCCTCGATGGCCCGTATCGAGCGGATTACCGAATAGTATTCGAGGTCTTCGGTCACCTTGCCCTTCTTGCGGATACCGGCGGTATCGACCAGATAGAAGTCGAACCCGAACTTGTCGTAACGGGTATAGATGGAGTCGCGCGTGGTACCGGCGATGTCGGTCACGATGTAGCGTTCCTCGCCGATGAAGGCATTGATAATGGACGACTTGCCGGCATTGGGACGTCCCACGACGGCAAAGCGGGGTATATTCTCTTCGATTTCGGGCTCCGACTTCTTGGTGAAGCGTTTCAGAATCTCGTCGAGCAGGTCGCCCGTGCCCGAACCGCTGGCGGCCGACACACAGAAGGGGTCGCCCAAACCGAACGAATAGAACTCGGCGGCGTTGTATTGCCAGTCGTTCGAGTCGGCTTTGTTGGCTACCAGAATCACCGGCTTGGACGAACGTCGCAAGATGGCGGCCACGGGGTCGTCGAGGTCTACGGCTCCGGTTCTCACGTCGACCATGAACAGGATGACATCGGCCTCTTCGATAGCCAGCGCCACCTGCTTGTTGATCTCTTCTTCAAAAATATCTTCCGAATTAACGACCCATCCACCGGTGTCGATAATGGAAAACTCCTGCCCGCACCACTCGACCTTGCCATACTGGCGATCGCGGGTCGTGCCGGCCTCTTCGTTGACGATGGCCTTGCGGGTTTGCGTCAAGCGGTTAAACAGGGTCGACTTCCCTACGTTCGGGCGTCCTACGATTGCTACTATATTTCCCATAATTTCTCTTTCTTTTTTACGGCTGTCACAGCCATCGGGTTTTACTCGGGTATGTATCCAAATCCTTTCAGTTTATTCTCGCGGCTCCGCCAGTCTTTCTCGACCTTGACGTAGAGCTCGAGGTAGACCTTCTTGTCGAAGAATGCCTCTATATCCTTGCGGGCCAGCATGCCCACCTTTTTCAGGGCCGAGCCGCCCTTGCCGATGATGATGCCTTTCTGCGAATCGCGCTCGACATAGATCACCGCCATGATGTGTATGCGCCCCTCTTCCTCCTTGAACTGCTCGACAGCCACCTCGCAGGCATAGGGTATCTCCTTGTCGTAGGTGAGCAATATCTTCTCGCGGATAATCTCGGTCACGAAGAATCGGGCCGGCTTGTCGGTGAGCGCGTCCTTGTCGAAGAAGGGCGGCGAGGGAGGCAACAGCTCTTGAATGCGCTTGAGCAGATAGTCGAGGTTGAACTTATATTGTGCCGAAACGGGTATCACCTCGGCCTTCGGCAACAGGCGTTTCCACTCCTCTACCAGCTTTTCGAGCGACTCCTGCCCGCCTTGCAACAAGTCTATCTTGTTGATGACCACCAGCACGGGCACCGTCTCCTCGGCCACCTTGTCGAGGAACGACTGGTTTTTGGTGGGGGTCTCTATTACGTCGGTCACATAGAGCAGGATGTCGGCATCGACCAGGGCCGACTGCGAGAAGTTGAGCATCGACTCCTGCAGCTTGTAGTTGGGCACGAGTACACCCGGCGTATCGGAATAGACAATCTGCATGTCGTCGGTATTCACGATACCCATGATGCGGTGGCGCGTAGTCTGCGCCTTCGACGTAATGATCGAGATGCGCTCGCCCACCAGCGAATTCATCAGCGTAGACTTGCCTACGTTGGGATTTCCTACAATGTTTACAAAACCGGCCTTGTGCATAGTTTTATCGGGTTAGTTTGCCAGACAATATATAGACGTTTCTCTTATTCTATTGTCCCCAAAGGTAGTGAAAATATTCTACTTGACGAAACAACCGCCGTCGGCTTTTGTTCAAAGACAAGAAAAGACGCATCTCTTGCTACAAAAGATGCGTCTTTGTCTTATTCTCGCAATGTTTATTTCGCGTTGTATCCCCACACGAGGTAGAGAGCGCCCCAGGTAAATCCGGCACCGAAAGCCGTGAGTACCAGCTTGTCGCCGACTTTGAATTTATCTTCAAATTCGGCCATGCACAAGGGGATGGACGCTGCACTCGTATTGCCATACTTCTGGATGTTGACCAGCAACTTCTCTTCGGGAAGTTTCATACGGTCGGCGATAGCCTCGATAATACGCAGGTTGGCCTGGTGAGGGATGAAGTAATCGATCGTATCGACCGTGAGGCCGTTACGTTCCATCACCTTCTCCGACGAGGTGAGCATGTCGGTTACGGCGTGTTTGTACACGGCGCGACCCTCCTGATAGACGTAGTGCTCGTCGTTGTCGACCGTCTCGTGCGAAGCAGGATGAACAGCACCGCCAGCCTTCATCAGCAGGTGGGGCAAGCCCATACCGTCGGTATGCAGCACGGCATCGACGATACCTACCGGTTCGTCGGTGGGCTCGAGCATCACACAAGCGGCAGCATCGCCGAACAGCGGACAGGTCGAACGGTCTTTGTAGTTAACCATCGACGACATCTTCTCGGCAGCCAGCACCACTACGTGCTTGTACAAACCGCTCTTGATGTAAGCGGCTCCCGACTGCAAGGCTACGATAAAGCCGGCACATGCAGCCTGGATGTCATAACCATAGGCGGTCTTGATACCTAACTTCTCCAATACGATCGAAGCCGTAGAGGGGAAACGATAGTCGGGGTTGGAGGTTGCACAAATGAGCAGATCGACCTCTTCGGGTTTTACGCCGGTCTTCCGCAAAAGCTCGGCCACAGCTTTTTCACCCAAATCGGACGAGCCCGTACCTTCACCTTTCAAAATTCTGCGTTCCTTGATACCGACGCGAGTCGTAATCCACTCGTCGTTGGTATCGACCATGTGCGACAGTTCGTCGTTGGTCAGCACATAATCAGGGACATACGAGGCTATTCCCGTTATTTTAGCATTCATAACTATAAAATCGGCTTAGTGTGTGAAAAAATGCCCTAAATCGCTTTAGGGCTCTACATATCGAAACTTAGACTGCAGCCTCTTTTTCGATAGCCAATTTTCCTCTGTAATAGCCACACTCGCCACATACGGTGTGATATACATGCCAAGCACCACAGTTGGGGCAAACTGCCAAAGTAGGAGCTACTGCTTTGTCGTGAGTTCTTCTTTTGGCTGTTCTCGTTTTAGATTGTTTTCTTTTAGGATGTGCCATTTTTCTATTATTTAATTATTATCTATTATTTTCTTCAATTCGTCCCAACGGGGGTCGGTCATTGTCTCGCCTTCGTCGGGTACCACGTCTGCGATGTCCTCATCGTCAAACGCATCGAGGGCCTCGTCGTCGCCATCGTCCAGCGAGCGGGCCGTATGTTTGCGCAACTTAGCACTCATCGACTTGTTGCACTTCCCTGCCGGGTGAACGTGCTTCAAGGGAATTGTCAGCGCCACAAATTCGTACAAGAACCAGGCGATGTTCAACTCCCCGTCGCTCTCGGGAATCACTACCACATTGTCGCTCTCCTCGCTGTATTCGCTACCGAATTTCACGAAAAGCGTCTCGTGGGTTTTTACCTCGTGATCCATGTCGTCGAGACAGCGATCACACGGAATCTGAATCACTCCTTCCAAATCGAAATTCAATTCAAAAGAAGCCGCAGTCCGCTTCACGGTCAGCTTCACATTTACCTTCCCTTTTTGAACATCTTCTCCTTCGATATTCTTAAAGAACTCATTATCCAATACATACTCAAAATCCTGAGTACCTATCGGCATACTCTTGAGCGGTAATTTATAAGCACTAAATCGTCCCAATGCTATTTGTCGTTAAAACTGCGCAAAGGTATAAAAAATAATCGTTATAAATCAATCTTTTCGGGAGTTTTTATTTCATATTTAAAATTTTTCAATCCCGAAAGGGCCCGTTTCCATCGGGGAAGCGAAGCACAACGCTCATCACTGTCGACCGATTGGGGAGTCACAAAGTCAGGCTACGCGCTTCAGCTCGATTCGGAAGGTAGTACCCTTGCCCACCTCCGACTCCTTCACAAAAATCCGACCGGCATGATACTCCTCGATGATGCGCTTGGCCAGCGTGAGGCCCAACCCCCAACCGCGTTTCTTGGTCGTATAACCGGGATTGAACACCGTCTTGAAGTTTTTGCGGGCAATACCCTTGCCGGTATCCTTGATGTCGATATAGATCTGCTGCCTCTCCGAGGTCAGATATACATCGATGCGCCCCTCGCCGTTCATGGCGTCGACCGCATTCTTGCACAGATTTTCGATAACCCACTCAAACAGCGGCAGGCACACCATGGCCCCCTCGGCATCCGATGGCAGATGGGTTGTTATCTGTACCTTGCTCGAGACCCGCCGACGCATGTACTCGGTGGCATTCTCGAGCACCTCGTTCACGTAAACCAGCTCCATCTCGGGCTTCGAACCTATCTTGGAGAAGCGCTCGGCTATGACCGAAAGCCGCTTCACATCCTTGTTCATATCGGAGAGCAGCGCCGGGTCTACCCCCGAAGCCTCCAGCAAATCCATCCACGCCATCAGCGACGATATGGGGGTGCCCAACTGGTGAGCCGTCTCCTTCGACAGCCCCACCCACACCTTGTTCTGCTCGGCCTTCTTCGTGCTGATAAGTGCAAAATAGACAATCAGCACAAACAGCACCATCACTCCCAACTGCACATAGGGATAGAACGAAAGCCGTTTCAGCAGGATAGAGTCGTCGTAGTAGAGATACTGTTTCTCGTCGCCACCCAGATTGATTTCGATCACATTCGAGCCACTCTGCAAATGAGCCAGCTTCCGCCGCAAATATTTCTCGGGATCAGTCTCAGGAAGATTCAAGTTGACATACTGATTTATCTCGCCATTCCCATCGACCAGAATAGCCGGTATCGAGGTATTGCTCTGGATGACCTTCAGGATAAGCTCCATGCTCATCTCGGTCTTGTCGCTGGCCAACTCGCGAGTCGCCTCGGCCCAAATCTCCATCTTCTTGCGCTCCTCGACCGAGAGGTCCTCGACCAGGTCGTTCGACACATAGAGCACCCCGCCGACCAGCAGCACCGATATCAACAGAAAAATCAACTTCCCTTTTTGCCGGAGATCATAAATATTTTGCATAGCCTCAAACCGCATTATATACATGTAATATATATAAGAACGGTGCGACCCGCCAAATATTATCCGACTGCTCATTTCGCACCTCCATACTCCCGCGCCCGGATGGCCTCGACTATCCAACGGAGATTGCGACGCGTATACCCAAAAGAGACAATCGAACTCCGCCGGTCGAGATTATTCACGCTGTTGAGCCACACCCGACCGCTGTCATAGACAACAAATATATGTTCGCCCCAAGTGAAACTCCACATCGAGGGATTGGTATGGGCTACGATACAGTCGTACCCCAGGTGGTCGATACTCCACTCGTGTACCTCGGCCAATTCGATAAAGAGGTTACCTATCTCCTCGATCGAAAGGCGGGTTGGCACCTCTTCGAAGTCAAGCCGGTTGCGCTGCACATGAAACAGCAACAACGCCAGCAGTAACGGTATGCACAAAACCCATAAGGGCAACAATACACCCCAGGAATAAATCAGGGAGAAAAGGTTGAACAACAGCATACAACACAAAATAAACACCATCAAAGAGGGCAGGGCATAGTGAGTCGTGGCCCAATCGGTCGTAAGCGGCAAATGCCGTGTGCGCAACACAAAGTCGGCCAGCGGTTCATCGCCCTCCTTATGAAAGAACAGCCAAAACAAAAACCACTCTGCCACAATACAGAAGACGACAATGCCCACTAATATCCATCCCCACTCTGTGCCGGAAGCAGGAGTGTCGAAATCGTGATTTACGCGATAGCCCGACGGGGGAATATCGAGAATCACCATTCCCTGGTCGTAAGCAATGTTGTCGAACGAAAGGTCTTTGCAACGAAACTCGTAGTGTCCGTCTGTCTCGAGTCGCAACGGATAAAAATAGCGGTAGCACGAGGTCGTCTCTCCATTGCTGTAAACGGTTGAGCTACTGTTGCTGCGAGGGCGTATCGACCGGCCGTTGGCCACGATAATCGGGGGCTCGGCATCGGGCCGACGGTTGCACTCCAACACAAGCATGATGGCACTGCCTACCCGCAGGCTGTCGCCCCTGACTGAGAGTTCACACATTACCGAGGAGTCGACCGAATCGGCAGGCAGTATCCGGGACGAATAGGCTTTCTGATAAAGATCGGAAAAACCACTCAAAAAGTTGGCAATGATGGCCGAGTCGGACTCTTCGGCCCGAACGAACACCGTCCAAACAGCCAGACAAACAACGACTATACACCGTTTCACGCTTCTCATCTTTTTATCGGTGACGAATCGAGCAGAACTTCCTGAGGCAAATCGGCACACTCGCTCCAAAACAGGCCTTCTTCCTCATCGTCAATCCAATAGAGAGGCAACACCGTAGCTTCGTAACCAAAGATATAACGCTCGTTGGAAAGACGGGGTATCAACAATATTTCGGCATTCTCTTCCATACGCTCGTCATAAGCGAACTTGACGGAGTAATAAATATACTCAATATGATTCGCCCGGGTCTCCACGTCGACCGAAGAATCTTCGCCGCAGTCGGAACCGCCCTTTTTCTTGTGGGTTCTCGAGTCGAGCGAAAGGTTACCCAACTCCATCATCCCTTCGGGTACATGAAAAATCATATCAACCGAGTAGAATTCCTTTTTCCATATCGCCTTGTAGGGAATGGCTACGCGCACCAATACCCAACACGAGTCGGCCGTCTTGACCGCCCGCTCGACAGTATACCGCACCTGCGGACGCTCAAGCGGTTTGAGTTTCTTATGCAGTTTCAATACCTCGGGGCTTACATCGTAGTCCATCCCCTCCACCGCCGTTACCGGCTCGAGCGGGGCGGTTGTTCTGCACCCCGCACAGAGGCACAACAGAACGACTACAAGCCAAACACTCTGTTTCATCGCTTTCTATTTTTTTGAGGGTGTCACTTCTCTTATCATCCAATTTACCAGGGATATTTCACCCACGGACTGTTCGCATCGGCCAGCAGCTTGTCGGCGGTATCTTTCATCACCGAATTATAGGCCCGCTTACCGCCCCACAACGAGCGACCTATCACGTAGCTCAGGGCCAGTTCCCGCCACGACGAAAACGCTCCGTGGGCCAGTTCGTTTGCCACATCTACATATTGCCAGGCCTCGGTCTCGGTAATATAGCCCATCTCGCAGCAGGCCCGTGCCAGAAAACAGATGCGTCCGGCATCCCACCCGACCACGCCATAGCGACGAAGGTCGTCTTTCACGGTAATGACTTTGCACGCAAGCAGTTCATCGTAGGTATCCTGCAGGTTCTGGAGTTGAACGGTTATCTTGTCATAATCCTCCTGCGAGGTCATGTTTTGCTGGAAGACCTCGTCCTGCTGTTTCGGATCGGTCAACAAGAAGGCCTGCCACACAAAAGGAAAGTAGTAGCGGTAACCTTTCTCGCACAAGTATTGCAGCTCTTCCACGGCCTCGGTACGACAGGTGATGCCCCACCACTCACCCAGAATCTTGGGCAGTTCGCTGCGGATACCCGTCTCAAGCGAATTTTGATAGGCCCCCTGTTGCGAAGCATAGAGAGCCCCCACGGCCAGCTTCCGACACTGCTCGTCGCTCAAGGTCGAACGAGGATTGAGACAGACGGTCGTGAAAGCCCGGCGCAACTTGCGCACGGTACCGATAGCACTTTTGCTCTTTTTATAAATCCATATTCCACCACTCACGACAGCTATCGTGAGCATGATGTAAAATTCGTTACTCATCGTCCATACAGTTTTTCGATTTCGTATTCTCCATTACCAGGCTATCTGCCGCCAGGGCGAATCGTCCCGATCGAGCAGCAGCGATGCTATCTCATAGGCGGTGTCGCAGTCGTCGGTATCGTCGTGCCAAACGCCGCGCCCCAACGTGTAGCTGAGCCCAAACTCCTGCCACGACGAGAACTCCTGCCGGGCCACCTCGGCTCCCACCTGCATGATGTGCCACATCTCCTCCTCGGTGACATAACCGCACAGGTAGGCCCAACGCCCCAGATTGACGACACGAACCAAATCCCAGGCTATCGCCGTGTGGGGGATTGTAGTCCTGTCGCAATATTCGTTCTGAATCATGTAGGCAACCATCTGACGCACCTCGTCAAGTTTTTCGTCCAGTTCAGGGTCGGCATCGACCTCCTCGTCACTCAAGAGTACGGCCAGAGCTTCATCGGCATCGGCGTGGTGCCCTTCGTTCAACAGCCAGTTGACCGTCTTGACGACCGAGTCGCGGTCGGCAATCTCCCACCAGTTTTCGAGTTGAGCCTTGATGGTATCGATCTCGATTTGGCAATCGAGGGTATCGACACACTCGTCGTTATAGACCAACAATGGTGCGGCCAAGGCCAGCACACGGAGTTGCTCGGGTGTCAACCGACTGTCGCCGCTGCGGCGTATCGTCCAGTCCTCTCCCAAGGAATCGAGAGCGAGATCGTTCATCTCACGGAGCTCCTGCTCCAGCGACCCATCCTGCATCTGCCGGTAAAAGTCCCCGGCCTGCGCCATATTCGCACGGGCAGTTTGTGCCACAGTATCGGCATCTACACCACCCAATGTTCCCATCGCGGCCTGTTGCCTCTGAATCTCTGCCAGGTTGGGTACGGCTGCCTGCATCTGGGCCATAATCTGCGCCTGCATATCGCTCATGTCGGGCATTTCAAATCCCGGAATATTCCCATACATCGACTGTATCTGTTCCATCGCCGCCCGCACCGAAGCCTCTTGTGCAGCCCGGGCTATCTCCTCCGGCGTGTGAGGGGTGTTCAATTCATCTTGTGCCATATAAATAAGTATTTTAAGGTTCTGTTATCCTTCGGCTCCGGCATATAGCAGAGTTTCGACAATCTCGTTGAAACCCCGCTCGCCGGCATAATAGAGGGCCGTGTGTTGTAGGTTGTCGGCCACATTTACGGCAGCTCCGGCAGCTATCAACAACGACACCATCTCGTTGTCACCCAACCGGGCGGCCTGGATGAGCGGAGTCTCGCCCCGACTGTTGCGGGCATCGACATTTGCCCCCGCACCCAGCAAGGCCTTGCCTATAAAACGGTTGCCCGACAAAACGGCAGCATGCAGCGGAGCAGTCCCTACCAGCGAAGCCCGGTTGACATCGGCTCCAGCCGCAATCAGCAACTCGGCCAGAAAGAGGTTGCTCCGACCACAAGCCAACAGCAGAGGGGTCTCCCCTTCGTCGTTCATGGCATTGAGCTGAACCTTCGAATCGGCCAACAGGGTGCACACCACCTCTCCCTGGTCGTTATGGACCGCCTGATGCAGAGCCGTATTGCCCCGGCTGTCGCAAGCGGAGGCATGGTCCAACAACGACACCACCTCGCGCAATCCATGCGCGGTAGCATAGTCGAGTGGAGTATGCCCCGACTGGTCGGTCTGTCCGGTATCGGCCCCCAACCCGATGAGATAAAGAGCGGCATCGGTGCGTTTGTAATCGAGCAGCACCATGAGCGGCGTGCGTCCCTCGCGGTCGGTCGCATTCAAGTCGGCTCCATGCCGGGCCAGCAAGGCCACAATCTCCTTGTTCCCACTCTGTGCCGCAGCATGCAGGGGGCTTTCACTACGATTGTTGATCAAAGAGACATCGGCTCCCCGATCGAGCAACAGAGCCACCACATCGCGGTGCCCCTGCCGACAGGCGTAATAAAGAGGAGTATTCCCCTCGCCATCACGCTTATCGAGATTGACACCTCCCTTGTCGAGAAAAATGCGCACGATGCTCTTCTGTCCGTTGCGACAGGCATTGAGAAAAGTCAGGTTATTGTCCATCGTTTGAGATTAAGCATATTTCAATAAAAGTTTCACCAGTCCTTCGTTGTTTCGGCGGGTGGCCCTGTCGAGCGGAGTCTCCCCCGCATTGTTGACAGCGGCAACCGACGGAACCCCAAAATCAAACAATAGTCGGGCCGCCTGTTTCGCCTCTGGAAGCGAATAACAGTCGGCGATATAGTGCAAGATGGTATTCCCTTCGCTGTCGACCGCCTGCACATCGGCTCCGGCTTCGAGCAAAAACTCCTCCATGGAACCACTGTGGAGGCCGCAGGTCTGACGGTTGAAGAGGTGCATCAACGACACCCGGCCCCGACAATCGCGAGCGTTGACAGCGACACCCCGCTCGAGCAGACGGCGCAGGGCATAGAGGGCCAAGTCGTCACTCTCGTAACAGCATACAAGCATCAAGGCAGTCTCCCCTTTACCATTCACCGGGGCATCGGGGTTCCACCCTTTTTCCAGAAAAAGATTCAACAGAGGTCCGAAGGTCTCCATCCCAGAAGCATGCCGGCACCCTTTGTCGAGCCACTCGACAAAAGCAGTCTCGCCCCGCGAATTGCGGTAGTTGGGGTCAGCTCCGGCTCGAAGCAGCATCACAGCCGCTTCGACATTCTGCCAAGTGAGCGCACAAGCCAGCGGCGATTTCCCGTAAAAGTCGTTCATCTTCTCATACCCGCACTCGGTCTGCAGCTCGACACCCCATCGCAACAGGGCCGTGACCGCCGCCAAATCCTTGTAATACAATGCTTGGAAAATATCCATGCCTCCAGTCTCTTCGAGCGGTTCGCCCGATGCAGAGTCCTTACCCGAAAGCAAGGCACTCACCCGCTTGGCGCCCCCTTCCATGGCCAGGTCGAAAGGTGTCCGTCCATAACTGTTCTTCTCGTCGGGGTCTATTCTCCCGTCGACCAGCAGAAGAGAAGCCGTACGATAGCAGCGTTCGGCCTCCTCGAGCTGCTCGTCCCGCTCGCGCAGAGTCTCCTCCTTGCGTCTTTCAGGGACCCAAGTATCTGCAAAGCGTGCTATCCCCGACTCCAACCGACGCAAACAAGCGGCCGTATCGACAGCCACACGGCATACAACGTGCAAAGCATTCTCGCCGTTGGAGTCGACCGAGTCGATACACCGTGCCGAACGGACCAACAGTTCAACCAGACGATGATGCCGATTCCGCACCGCCTCGATGAGAGCGGTCGTATTGCAGGCCGATCGAGTCACACTGGCCCCTTGCTCCAACAATAACCGCGCAGCCTGACATATCCGTTCGCCCGAAAAAGTTCGCTCGCCTCGCACGACAGCCAAGGCATGCAACGGAGTATGACCTTGCGCGTCGCGCACATCGACCTCGGCCCCTCGCATCAGCAACAGCTCGATGGCCTCGACATCGACTTGCTCGGCAGCCAGATGCAGAGCCGTACGGTCGTAAAAGTTGTCGTCCCGGTCGTCGAGTGGAACTTCGGCAAAAGCCTCCAGCAATTCCCCTCTGGGGACCTCGCAATCATACAGTTTATAAATGGCTTTGACTGTCATGGTCGATTTGTTCAATGAGGTTACAGATGTGCCGGTATCTACCGCCCAGTCGGGCGGCAATGGCCCGTACTTCGTCGTATCGCCTCAGCCGGAAAGCAGCCTCGGCCTTGAGGCGAAGGAAAAGGGTATCGGTCTCGGGAGAAAAGGGTGTAACAAGCATGGGGCACAAGGGCAAGGCGCTCTCATGCTCCCAGTCGAGCAGGGATTGGGGCAAAGCCGAAGGCGCGGAACAAGGGCGTACCGGTAACAAACGGTCGGCCTCGCAGAGCAAAGAATAGCACCGCTCATAATCACCCGCCCCGAAACAGCACACAGCCTTGTTGTAAACGACCCGCAGGTCGTCATCGGCAAGCCGGTCGAAACAGGCATAGCCCAGGGAATAGGCCCCGCAAGCGAGATAGCTCACCCCGGCCTCGAACAGCCGGTCGGCCCCGGCACCTGTAACGACCGCTTTATCTCCGAGCAAATTCACCCGTCATCCGTTTTACTCGAACTCTACCTGCCCGGCCTCGTTCACCCGGAATGGCACAGTGTAGTAGTTGGTAGTGAGTAATCGGCCGTTCATCTCGGTCTTCTCGCCTTTCTTCGTGTAGTTCAGCGAGAAATAGGCATATTGCTTCTGGCTGTCGGCCTTGTAGGATTCGTCTCTGTTCCAACGCTCCACGTCATTCAGCCCGACGGGCAAGGTATAAAAAGTGTAGTTTTCGACCGATTTCAATTCATATTGGTCGCCTTCTTCCTCGGCTTGCAACAGATTATTCCCCTCCTCGCCCCACTTTTGCAACTTCGCTGCGTCGATAGCATTCAGGTCGAGTGTAGCCGTCGGTTCATAAGCGTATGTTTGGCGCTTACTTTCCGAAGGTTCATCGGCTTTGAAGTCGCCGCCATCCTTGTTAATCGTCAATACGTAATCGCGATTGTCGGGAGTAACATAAAACACGATCACCTGGCTCAACACATTCTCGAGCTTGCGGTCGCCACGATCTTCGTTCATCTCGACTCGATAGACTTTTGCATCAGCGGGTACATGAGTTTTCACGAGTTCCTTCACTTTGGCCACAGCCTCTTCAGAAGCCATACCCAAATCATTGCCCGACGAGCAGGACGACAACATGGCCACGGCAATAGCCACAGCCGTTAAGATTCTCATAACTTTTGTAATCATGATATAGATGTTTTAGTTGGTTGTCATATACTAACCGAGCAGAGCACGAAACTCTTCGTACTGCTCCCACGAATCGAAATAGGGAATTTCGAAAACCAGGTATCGGTCGGGCAGACTCACCTTGCACTGGCTCTCCTTCTCGTCGTACTTGATATACTCGATGTCGCTGATGGAAAAGGTGTCGTACTCGACCCGCCCCGACTTTACCGTCGGGTAGGTAACCCTGTTGCCATCGACCGTAATCATAGCCCCCTCGCGAATGAGGGCTCGAGCCTTGCGCATGGCCAGCCAGGTGAATACCAGCAACACGATACCACCGATAATGAAGATGGTCGAGAGTACCGCCGGCGACAGAATGTGCAAACGGCGAATGCGCAACCCGAAAGGCCAGATGGCCGGGACGACAATCATGCCGATACCGAATGCCAGGTTGGACCACTGGTTGGTGAAAATGCTCCCGGGGGTATAGTTGAATGTCTTGTGAATGCTTGTAAATCGCTCCTGTTCCATAAATATTACCGTTCGGTCATTTTTAACAGGAGCAAAGATAGAACAAAAAAAATAAAAATATGACCAACTGGTCATATTTTTATTTTTTTATGATTCTCACTGTGATTAGCGTTTCAACTGATTATAAATATACCGGAAGTGTGCGGCCAATCGATTCACATCGAGCCCCTCGTAAAACGACATTTCGAACGACATGCCCACAAACGTGAGGCGGAACTGAGCTACCGCCTCCTCCACATTGGTCTCCCGATTGATTTCGCCGCTTTCGATAGCCCGACGGATAACGCTACGCCAATGGTCGTACTCCGATTCAATCCAGGCATGCAGCTTGGCCTTACCGCCAGGATAATAAAAGAGTACCTGCTGGAAGAGATGAAAATAACCCGCATTGGCCGACTGACCAGGCATGGCCTCCTGACGGACATTACCCAACCGTACAATCTCGGCCATCGTACGCTCTACTCCTGCCACGTATTTATCGATAAAATCGGCCAGCGTACCATCCGACTCCTCATACTTGCGCTTCGGGTCCTGGGCGTTGAACAGATATTTGTCGGCCACAGCCACAAACAAATCGAGCTTGGTAGGATAGTAGTTGAAGATTCCCGTCTTGGTCAGCCCCACCATGCGGGTAATCATCTGCAGGCTCACCCGCTCGTAATTCATCGACATGAACAACTGTAGCGCGCTTTGCAAAATTTCTTCTCTATTGGTTTTCATACACTCTTTCCTATAATATTATCAAAGATAAGGGCTTATTTTTGAAAAATCAAATGAAAAAATTCCGGGGCTGTCGCTCGCGACAAACTTTTTGTGTACCTTTGAACAGGAGAGAACAACGTATATGCCATGAAACACCGTATAGTTAATTTACTGATAATCTTATTGATTACCATGCAACCTGCCCGTTCACAAACGACAAACGACGATACCCGCGTAATCGAACTCGACCGAGGGTGGAGCTTCTCCGCCGAAGGGGATAGCCTCTCTTACCCGGCCGTGGTGCCCGGCACCGTGCATGCCGACCTGCTGCGCAACGGGCTGCTCGACAACCCTTTCTACGGGACGAACGAGGAAAAGGTGGCCTGGGTCGAAACGAAAGGGTGGAGCTACACCACCACCTTCACCGTCGATGCCGACGACTTGGCCCGGTACTCCTGTGCCCGCCTCATCTTCGAGGGACTCGACACCTTTGCCCGCATCGTTCTCAACGGCGAGCCGGTGATGCAGACCGACAACATGTTCGTGGCCTGGGAGAAGGAGGTACGGGATAAAATCGTCGCCGGCGAGAATACCCTCACCGTGCACTTCGCCTCGCCCCTCAAGGCCGTAGAGCCGATATACAGCCTGACCGGCATCGACTACCCCGCCGACAACGACCGCAGCACCCCCCACCTGAGTGCATACGCCCGCAAGGCTCCCTATCACTACGGGTGGGACTGGGGTATCCGACTGGTGGGTTGCGGCATCTGGCGACCGGCCCGACTGGTGCTCTACGACGGCTGCCGCATCGACGACGCCTTTACCCGCACCCTGCACATCGACAACGACCGGGCCCGACTGGCTACCGACCTGACCATCGTCAACGAGAACCGCCAGGCTGCCGAAGGGGTCGAAGTGCTGCTCACCATCGCCAAAGCGGGCAAGAAGGTGGCCCACTCGACCCGTCGCTGCCCCCTGCAACCGGGCGAAAACCGCATCGGCTTCACCTCCGAAATCGAGCAGCCCCAACTGTGGCAGCCCAACGGCTGGGGTGAAGCGCATCTCTACGATGTGGATATAACGCTCGTACAAAACGGCCGAACCCTGGGGAGCAAACATTACCAGACCGGGATACGCACCATCGAGTTCGGCAACGAACGGGACTCGCTGGGCCGCAACTTCTACTTCCGCATCAACGGCCAACCGCTCTTCGCCAAAGGCACCAACTACATCCCCCAGGACATCATTCTCACCCGTGTCACCCCCGACGACTACACCCGGCTGTTCCGGGCCATGAAGCAGTCGCACATGAATATGGTGCGGGTTTGGGGCGGCGGCGTGTATGAGGATGAGCTCTTCTACCAGCTGGCCGACCGCTACGGCATACTCGTGTGGCAGGACTTCATGTTTGCCTGCTCGGCCTATCCCGGTGACCCGGACTTTCTCGGCAACGTAGCCCGCGAGGCCCGCTACAACATCCGCCGCCTGCGCAACCACCCCTCGCTGGCCCTGTGGTGCGGCAACAACGAAATCTACGAGGGACTCAAATACTGGGGGTGGAACCGCCGCTACACGCCCGAGACTTTCGAGAAGATGCGGCGCGACTACCACACCCTCTTCCGCGACACGCTCGCCGCGTATGTGCGCCGGTACGACCCGCAACGCAGCTACATACACACCTCGCCCGACTCGGCCAACTGGGGGCGCCCCGCTACCCAGACCCAGGGCGACATACACTACTGGGGCATCTGGTACGGGCAGGAGATGTTTGACGCCATGGACACGCTCCAGCTGCGGTTCGTCAGCGAATTCGGCTTCGAATCCTTCCCCGAGATGAAAACCCTGCGCACCTTTGCCGGGCCCGACGACCTGAGCATCGACTCCGAGGTGATGACCCACCGCCAGAAGAGCAGCATCGGCAACGACCTGATAAAAACCTACATGCAGCACTACTACCGCATGCCCCGCAACTTCGACGACTTTGTCTACCTGGGGCTGCTGCTCCAGGGGCACGGTATCGCCTACGGCATCGAGACTAACCGCAGGCAACGCCCCGTGTGCATGGGTTCGCTCTACTGGCAGCTCAACGACAGTTGGCCCGCCATCTCGTGGTCGGCCATCGACTACTACAAAAACAAGAAGGCCCTCTACTACCACGCCCGCGACGCCTTTGCCCCCCTGATGCTCTCGACCTTCGTCCGGGGCGACAGTCTCGAGATTCATGTTCTCTCCGACCGGCTCGACCGGCTCGACCGGGCACAGATTGTCGTGGGCATCGACGACTTCCACGGCAACCGGCTGAATAGCGTCACCCTCGAGCGCACCGTCCGGCCCAACGCCAGCCAGAGGATGGCCACCCTCGCCCTGGCCGACCTGCTGAAGGGACACCCCGCCAACGAGGTATTGCTGACCTGGCAAATACACCACGACGGCAAAACCCTCGCCCACGGCCACAAGTTTCTGGTGCTGCCCAAGGAGCTGAAGCTACCCCGTCCTCATCTGACAAAAGCCATCGAGACAACGCCCCAAGGCATCGCCCTTACCCTCTCGACCGACTGTCTGGCCAAGGATGTATTCATCGAGATACCCACCCAAGGGGCCGATTTCTCCGACAACTTCTTCGACCTGCTGCCGGGCGAGCGCAAGGTGGTGACTATCGAAGGGGCGAACATCACCCCCGACGACATAGCCCGTATCCGGATACGTACCCTCACCGATACATGAGGGTAATACGAAATAAAACCGCCCATACATCTAAACAATTTCACAATAATCAATAAGTAAATGGCAACCCTTCTTATTAAACGATACTTATGGTTGATTGAGTTATTACGACGAAACCCTTCGGGACTTACTCTTGCCGAAATCAACGCCGAATGGCAAAGGAGTTCACACTATAAGGATTGTGGCGAAACCGATATTTCCCGAAGGACATTTCTCAATCACTGTCATGCGATAGCAGACCAATTAAATATACAGATCGAGTGTGTACGTTCAGGAGCAAATAGCCATTATAAAATCGATACTGCCAATGACTCTCAATACAAGAACATTGAATGGTTATTGAGCAGTATAGCCACGGAAGAATTGATTACAAGTTGTAAAAATATTTCGGACAAAATAATATTGGAAAAGCCAGACACAGGATCCAAATATTTAAGTCCAGTTACAGAGGCTTTAAGAGACAATGCAGTACTGTGTATCGACTACAAGTCATTTCATGTCGGCAGTATGGCACGACAAGGAATATTAGTAGAACCTTTGTGTTTGAAGATGTTCAAACGCAGATGGTACCTACTTTGTCGACATTATACAAACAAAAAAATCCGCATCTATGCATTAGACCGATTCAATCGTTGCGAACTTACATCGGCTCACTTCACCTATCCCCCCAATTTTTCACCCCAGGAATATTTCACCCCATTCTACGGCATTTCGACCGATGGATATACCGAGAAACCATGTCGTATCGTCTTGAAGGCCTATCAGGAACTTCCTCAATACCTCATATCCCAACCACTCCATTACAGCCAAAGAATTAAAGAACAGACCTCGGATTATACTATTTTTGAATACTGGCTGATTCCAGCCTTTGATTTTGTACAGGAAATATGTCTTCATGCCGAACAACTCGAAGTCTTAGAGCCCGCCTCTCTCCGGGAGATCTTAAAACAGAAATCACATCGACTGACCAGCCTTTACCAATAATTTTTTTTAGTTACAGGGGGTATGCGAAATAATATTTCGCATACCCCCTGTAACTTTGTCGTCGAACCTGATTCATGGAATTAAAATAAAACAATCCCCACGATGCTGCCTATTAAAAAACTTTCACTATATTCGCCTTGTCGTTCAACACATGAACGGCTGGACATAATAGATGAAAGTGTTTTCGCACTATCCTTAACAAGAAATCTGACAGTTTCAACGAATACAAGGATAACGACAACGGCTATCATCTGTATCTGCATGCGTTGTATTCCATACGCTATGATACGGGTGTGGGGATTGTTTCCGTTTATTTGTATTCAGGTTTTGTCAGAACCTCTTGTTGGATAAACGAAAAAGCTCCACGCTTTCTTTTTTAAATTGACAACTGGGGGCATTAACTTATAACCATGGGAAAAACAACAGATTCTTTCAAACGAGAAATTGGTAAAAATGCGGGCAAGGCGGTAAGTAATTGGCTTTTTGGAGATGCTCACTCGACGCCCTACCGAAGAGTCGATTCGGCCAAAGAAGCAAGAAGAGAGGCTCAAAGAAATATCGCAGAAGCGAAAATAGAGGCCTATAACGATAGAATGTATCGTAATCAAATGTATGCACTAGATGCTGCCGTATTAAAAAACATAGACAGCGTAGCCAATATCCGTATACCGGACAATAAAGAGGATTTAGTAGACCTCCTGTCTGAATTATCGGTTCAAGTCGTAGCAAACAGATGGCATTGGGGTGGTAATGACGAAGCTAAAATCAGGAACAAATTCTGCGATGCTCTGTTCAGCAAATACAAACAGTGTGTTCAAAAACTTCAATTTATTGACAATACCGAGCCTCAATTGTTTTATTTTGAATCCATTCTCAAAAAAGCCAAAAGAGACAGACTCTGGAAACTCTACTCTGGTTGGCTTATCCTGCTTATTATTGCGATTTGTGTGATTCTCACTCCTATTCTTGCAGGAGCTTGGGCCACAGGGAAAATGGGTGGATTGATTGTCTGCATTCTCATCGTTTGGTTATCCTTCTTCACATTTAAAACAATCAGATATACAAGATTAAAGAAACTGCGCAGCCCTAAACCAATCAGAAAAAATGAAGCAGATACTACTCCAGATGTCAAACAGACACGACATGATATCATGAATACCTCCACAATGGAGCCCAAACAACCATCTGTTCCAGATGATATTACTACAACCATTGACCTTAATGACTATGATAGGATAGAACAGCGACTGCACTTCATATGGAACAAATATCACCACAAAGTCGACGACCGTATTCTAGGACGCCGCCCTATCTTTTCTGCCGAAGGAGAACAAGATAGCATTCTATTCGTTGGGATAAATCCTTCCTATACACCCGACGACGATAACACTATGATGTCAAGCAAAAACAGGAACGCACTCTTATATAAAAGTCAATACAAACGACCAGGCGCTCCCGTATACTTTAAAGAGTTGGAAAAAGTAGCTAACAGAGTAGGATATCCTTACACACATATCAACCTGCTTTATGCTCGTGAAAACAACCGGGAGACCCTACTAAATGCAAACAGCGATTTCATTCGTGAGCAACTAGAATTGACTTATGATACAATCCTAAAATTAAGCCCTCTCGCCATAGTATTTTTCAGCAAATACTGTCACCAACTCATTTTCGGGAAAGATCGTTGGATAGATCCCCATAGTGAAACCCATGGACATTATATACTCCGCGGAACATCTATTCCGGTCTTTTTTAGTGAAGATATTATGGATATGAGCTACCAATCACGAGAGAACCTTATTCGAGCTATTCGCCAGACAATTTAACAAGCACAACACATGGAAAACATTTCAAATATATTAGACTTCGATGAAAACGGACGCGCCGTCATTGAAATTCCTCGGGTTCAAGATAATTATTCTTTTATCCTTAATCATTGGCAAAATATAGAATGCCAGTTGACAGAAATCGAAAACGACTTATCATATTTAGAACCAGGGGAAAAGCGGTTATTTCTAGAAAATGTAAAAAAAATATTAGTGAAATACAGAGAGTCGGAAGATTGTAACCACAAAGATAACGACGATGACTTCGACGATAACGATGATGACAACGATGATGACTTCGACGAGGCTTATCTTAACGACATTGACTTTAACAATATTGACTTTAACGAGTATTTCTCTGACGAGGATGATAGCGAAGAAGAAAAATTTGAGACGAAACTATTGGCAGCCAACATCCCGTTATGTGTCAAATACGATGAAGAAACAGAAGAAGCGGTTTTATGCGTTTCCCATTTCAAACTGAAACATTCATTGGCATGGTATCTCATGAATCGCCTTGACCATGAGATTGCAATGATAGATCAACAAATTGAGAAAACCTCTGGATTATTAAACATTGTAAGCTGTGCAAATAAGCTGGATAAAGCAATCCTTACAATCAGAGAATCGAATAGTTATTTAGCCGCCCGAAATAAGTTGATGGAAGAGTTTCAGTTGACAGAAATTCAAGCAGAAAATATCCTATCTATGAAGATAAAAACATTCGTATCAACAACGGAAGATGATGTACTGGCCGATTTAAGTTTGTATACTTCAATCAAATCAATACTGACAGCTCTCAAATGATAACATTGCCTAAATTCCCGGTAAATCGGGCTCTGTATAATAAGTTAAACCAAATCCATATGGAAACGAACAAACGACTTTGCGAAATATGGTCAAAAGACTATATCGCTACACTACCTGTCCAAATTAAGGATAGAGGCTTCGATTATTCAGAAAATGAAAGCCAAAAAGATATTCTGATTACAGGTATTAACCCTTCATTCAATCCACAAGAGCGACCCAACAAGAGTTTCAAATTCAGCGACATTCTCTTTGATCGAGTTCCCCAATCTCGTTATTGGAACCCCATAAAAAAGATGCTCTTAGATGCCAATTATGACTTTCGCGCTGAATCGGCTTATTTGGATTTATTCTATTTTCGAGAACAAGATCAAAATTTCCTTAGACATGACATTCTCACCAATCCAATGGGGATACCATTTATTGTCGATCAACTAAACTTAACACAACACATTATTGAAGATGTGATAAGGCCGAAATGTATAATCATTGCCAACAAAGAGTCTGCAGCATATTGGGGAAAGCTCGCAAACGAAGGTATCATCTGGATGGGATACAACTTACAATTTATTAAAAGTTTGAAGACAGGAGACTTATATCGGGTAACCGGGCTGCTAAATTCATCTCAACGCATCGGTCCAGAATTCAAAGATACCAATATCAAAGATTCACTCATTCTGTTTTCACAGCATATCAATCAGTTTACACCATCAGAAAAGCGACCAACGGCACAAACCATCAAAGTATTGCTGGATTATTACACGGCAACTGAACAGTTGAAAAATCTGTAATCTACCGATTAGAAAAAGAGACAAGAGGAGTTCCATCATAGAATGGGACTCCTCTTGTGTAATAATTATACCCTTTCAAACAAGTATATACCCCTTGTTCTCCTTCTTGAGCACGCCTTGATTGACCAGTTGCAATATGGCTCTCGAAAGGGATGGACGGGCCACCCCGAGAATGAAGGCGGCCTCTTGAAGGTTCTGTATGGTTCCGTTCTGCTCGATGTAACTGATGATTCTCGACGAGAGTGTCTGCAAGGCAAACTCGTTCAGGCGCTTGCTCAGGAACATACTGTGGTCGGATATGACCGTCAGGTAGTTTCGCAAGACCAGTTTGTCGGCTTCGATGATTCTCAAGATACTCTCCTTGTTTACGATCCAGAGGTTACAGTCGCTATTGGCCAATATGGTAACGGGGAATATCCCCTCGGTACTAAATAGAAAGGAAGAGGCCAACACATCGGGAGCCGAGAGGGTATCCAATGTCAGCTCCTTACCCTCCTCGCTAATCATTTTGGCATAAACACTGCCTTCGCACAGAATATACAGCGAACGGCACACATTCCCTTGCATGGCTATGGTTTCTCCCTTTTTGTAATGCACATAGCGGCTGGGGTAATCGTGCATGATTTTTTCGATAACTTCTTTATTTCCGCCTTTGAATAAAGGCATTTCATAAATATCATTATTCATTGTAGCCCAATCCATATCTTACCGATTTTTCCTTGCGTAACAATTGTTACCGATTATGACCATACAATCTGGTACTTTTGCACCGGTCAAAAAGATTTAGACAATTTGTAACAATAGGTAACATCATACACACTTATCAACGATCAAAATAACCCATTTTGTTCTGTTTAATCTCTTTTTTCCCAACAAAAATACAACTAAACGAACCCGAAACAAAGAAGTGTTCATAAAATGAGAAATATAATTTATACTCTTTTAATCGGCATCATTCTGCTTCCGGCCTGTGTCGAAGAAGATCATCTGGATTCCGTCTCTTCCGGGAACGGGTTCGGCGATTTTTCGTTCCGACTGGTACCCGAAGAGTACGAGGGGCTCCCCGCCGAAAGTTTGCAAAAAGGCCATCGCCCTCAACAGGCATTTGCCACCACCGAGCGACAAACCCTGTCGAACTACGATCGGGTAGAGTTTGTGGTAGTCGATGACGACGGATATAAGGTGAACGGTGTCAAGGGCCTGTACGACAAAAATACCTCGGACATGCAGTTGGAAGGGTTGCACGAAGGCTCTTACCGCATTCTTATCCTGGGCATACGAGGCGACCTGACGGACGACAACGCCACAATAAACCCGATCAATCACATATCGGAAGTGTGGCTCTCATTTCCCGAAGAGCTGGCCCGGCCTTTGGCTTGCGAGTACTTCTATTCGATAACTCCCTTTACCGTCCGGAAAGTCTCCACCGCTCTCGGGAACGAGGTCGTAGCCGAGATTGCCGAAAAGATTGTACAGCGCAGAATTGTGGGGCGGATGGATCTGATTTTCTCGTACAACAATCCATACGTCGAAACGGCAGTCACCTCGAACACGGTTGCCTTTAATGCCAGTAGCAGGTTTTATCCCCGACTCTCGGGCGAGGGAACATTCTCGGGCGAGAGCAACGGCGAAATGAAGGTCTTGGATATGGCCGAATACACCGAATATCTGTTCATGCCAACGATTGAGGGAAGTTCGGTTCAAGGAGAGGTGACCCTGTTTACACGCGATTATCGGGGAAATATGACCAAACGCTACTATACCTTCGATTTAGACTCGGTCGTAGAGAATCACATCGGCCGGGTTGAGATAAATGTCGTACACCCCGACGATGAAATCGGGACCATGTTTATCACCAATCGGGCATACACTCAGGGGCAACACGGTCTCATTCTGCAAGACGATGAACCGCATACCATATACACCGACAAAGAGCTTCGTAACTTCAATACGACCAGGCCCTTGCAGCTATCGGTCACCAGCGAGGGGCAACTCCATGCCCGTTTTTACTCGCCGCGGAGCCTAAGTCATGTTCTGGTAAAAGCACGCATCCCGGCAGCAGGGAACGAATATGTAGACTTTGCCTATTTCGACAGCATCCCTCCTTTTGCCGATTTCTATGAAGCCATACCGCTGTTGCAGAAAGAGCTCTATTTCCGCTCCGAATCGGGCAAGATTGTCCGCATTCCCCGAATGCAGGCCGACGATTTCGCCGGAATTGAATTCAAGATTGAGTCCGACGACCCCTATCTGGAGAAGCTGAAAGGCATCATACACGGCTGGAACATACGGTTCCACCTGTACGACGGCGACCCTACCAAACCCGACGGAGGCCCCGTAGGAAACTGGATGGGTATCCGCCCCGTGCATTGTCGCGAAGCCGTGGCCTTCTTCCTGAACTTTACCTACATGATCGATATGCCCGAGCATGAAGAGATACTGAGAGCCAACGAAGACCGGCTGTATGGCAACGGCGGTGTAAACGACAAGGTGACCCCCGATGTCGTATTGCGACAGATGAGACAGGAGCGCACCCTGAACGTGGGTCTGGTATACCCGGGAAACGGTGTTATCGGACTGGGGGGAGGTTCTTCCTACGGCGTATGGCAGAAGGGCTGGCTGAGCCACTACGACAATACCTATGCCTGCGAAATCATGTTTCACGAGCTGGGCCATGTGATGGGATACAACCACAGCAGCGCCTTCACGTATGGTCCCTGGGCTCAGGAGCTGATGAACCACTTTTATGTCAACCATCTGGACGACATGCCCATAAACTCGTCCAGCTACCTCAACAGCAGTAAAAATCCGAATCTGTATTAGTATCCGTTTTTGACTTGAAATGAATACAAGAATATTTAAATACGTCTCCCTGTCTATTGCCCTGCTTTGGGGAATAACGGGATGCAATGAAGACCACAACCTGGTGGCATCGGGAAATTCGAAAGCAATAACCGTACGGTTGGCTGCCGACAACTCGACAGGCACCGGCGACGAATCGGCCATCCACCGGGTAACCGGCTACCGATTTGTCGACGGCACACTCGCTGAGGTAATCACCCCCTCGCAAGCCAGTGCGGAAAATCTGTATACGTTCGTCCCGGCTTCGTTCTCGGGGACTCTATACATAGTAGGCAATGCCCGGTTACTGACGGGGCTCGATGCACTTACCCCCGAGAGTTCGACATTGGACGATTTTCTCTCTATCGAAGGGAGCATCGGCGAGCTGACCGGCGAGGGATTGCTGATGACCGGCAAGAGCGACCTCCAGAGTACAGCCACCTCCGTAGTAGTACCGATGTCCCGCAGCGTGGCCCGGGTCGATATTGAATCGTTCGAGAAAGGGGTAGAGGTGCAAAAAGTGGTCGTTCACAATCTGGCCGACAAAGGCTATGCCATGCCTCGGGGAACGGTGGAGACATCGGCATCGGCTTCCACCTTCGACTTTACCAAAGAGTATGCCGACGCTCCGCTCGCAAACGGGAGCGAAACACTGTTCTATATTCCCGAGCAGGCCAACCCGGCTATCCGAGTCGAGGTCACCATCCGATTCGGCGAAGGGCAACATCTGCTGAAAGCCAACTTGCCTTCGGTTATCCGGAGGAACGAGATATACACCCTCGCCATCCAGGGCAAGGGGGCCAAAGCGCAACTGGTTATCGAGGCAGACGGCTGGGGTACTGGAGCCTCTACCGAATCGGACCCTTCGATTCAAGGATTGGTCGACGTGGAAAACTCTCTCTTCTCCGACGGCGTTCGGGTAAACGAAACGAGAGATACCGTCTTTGTACCGTACCACGGGAGTGACTTTATGCTGGCACTTCTGGCCGAAGCCAACGCCACGGTAACGGTAGACGGCTCGGTAGAAGGTGTAGAAGTAAACCGGAACCTCGGTAAAGGGCGATCCACCTTGCAAAAAATAGCCGAGCTCTCCGTTCGCAGCAGTCTGCGTATGCCCGGCAGAGACACCGAGAGGATTCACCTGGATATTCAAGACCCCTCCTCCACCAACTTAGGACGCGTGGTTCTCGTTATCGAAGCCAATCCTATACAGATAGAGGGGGCTATCCTCTTCGACGAAGAGGCCACCTGCGACTTCAAGGAGTATGTCGAAGGCGAATTGGGAATCATCCGTCTGCCGGCCAATAAGGTGCTCCGAGTAGAGTTTGATACCGACGAATCGGCCTGGATGCAAGCCACGGAAACGGAATCGATTACCCGCACGGGGCTGTCGGGCAAGAGCTATCGGATTGTCGGTGGCTGGAAACCCAACGACCCCCGAGCCGATGGACGGCCTCAGGAGGGACGGATTGTCATCTCGAACGAAGATGGGACCCACAAGGAGACCTATACCGTCCGCCGCATAAACTGGGGATTGCCGGTGGTGAAAATTGGCGAGACCTGGTGGTGCAAATACAATTTGCGGGGAAATGTAAAATCGTTTGAGGACCAGATAACCATCCCCAACGACCCGGCACCGCACTACGACCTGCTCTCGTATCTGACCACCGTATCGGAAGACGAACTCCTGAACCTGTTGGGCGACCAGTATCAGGGCGGCAACAAACAGGGTCTGCCTCTGCGACACGACGGAACGGCATTCTACCACGAGGGGGTTGCCGCAAGCGCTCAAAACTTCGGGACACTACCGCCTGCCGAAATGGCTCCACCGGGGTACCAGATTCCCGGCTACGACGATTATCTCGCCTTTTCGAAAAACGGGAATTTCAACCTCGGTGGCGTAGGTTCCAGAAGCTACCAAAACAGCAAGGGACAGACCATACAGATTACGATTGTAGAGCGAGACGTCAATTTTCTGGGCCATAACTATGGCGTCATATCGTTCTACGATTTTGAAATAGACGGCGCCCACTATGTGCTCAACGGCTTGGGCCACCAATGGAACACGGTTCATGGCAATATAGCCAGGATGAACCTGCTCCTGGCCACCTATGGCAACAGCAGCCAGACCTGGGTCATGGAGGGCTATGAAAGCCAGGTAAAGCCCAATGAGAACTGGATCAAGTACACCGCCAACAATTCGACCAAGACACGGCTGATACGGTGTATCAAGACTCCCGTAGAGTATACCTACGATTGATAATGACAATAATCATAATAAAAACAAATGTTGAATTTTAACCAAAACACAATGAAGAAAACAAATCTTTTTTTTGCAGCATTCGCCTCTTTGGGCGTATTGGCATCGTGTAGCAACGACGACGCAACCACCCCCTCTCTCCCCGGCGGAGAAGAGACCAGAACTGTAAAAACCTCTATCACCCGTTACGAAGGCTTCGGACAGGCTCTGGAAAACGATATCAACATCACCGACATGCAGGCTTGTATATTCGAAGGCGGAAAGATGACCCAGATCTATACCGATCTCACCCCCTCGAAAAGCAGTTTCGACATTCGCATCGAGAAACATGCCGGTACGTTATATGTATTGGCCAATACTCAGGAGCAAATCAACCTGGAAGAGTTGAAGAGCCAAAACATCACCGAAGAGGAGTGGTTGAAAAAGTGTATGACGATGAAAGATAATGCACCGGTACAGTTCTACTCGGGCAGTCTCAGTCTGAACGGCATGAGTAACTCTCAAACGGTGCTCCCCGTGAATCTGAAAAGAGGTTTTGCCCGTTTCGACCTCAACTTGAGAACGGCAGGTGTGGCCTCGGTAAACAGCATTACGCTGAAGAATGCGGCTCAATCGGGCTTTCTTTTCCCGGCTACCCCCGAACTCTCTTCGAAGGAGGTGCAGGTCAAGGATATGACCGTATCGTTCGACTCGCCGCTCACGACAGATACACCGGCCGTACTGTATGCCTATGAGCAACCTCAGGGAAGTCTCGAAATCAGTGTAGATGTAACGATTGACGGCAAGCCGCAGACACTGACCAAGGCGCTCGGCTGCGACCTCAAACGCAACACGATTTATACGATAACCGTACGCAAGGATGTAATCGACGTAACGGTCGAAGTATCTTTCGACGAATGGGAAGAGGGCGAAGATACCGAGCTGGTTCCCCAAGCTCGGCTCTCAGTCCAATAAAAAGAAAGATGAGCGACGGGATACATCTGACAATTATCGGGATTACACATGGAAAAAGAAATAGAAGTCATGAAAAGAATATATTCAGTTTTGTTTTTTATACCAGCCCTTCTCTTCTGTTTATCGTGCAACGACCAGCTCGATAAAGAGAACCTTTTCGATGGTACCGACCGAATAGTTTGTGCAGAGGTATCCCGTCTTTCTTCCGACAATTCCGTCGACGACAATGGCGAAGAGACGATAGAAAGCATCCGCGCATACCTGTTCGACGAAGGAGTACTGGTCAAGAAGTATACCGACATCAAACACTCGGGAAACAGGTATGAATTCCCGCTCGAAGCCCTGAGGGGCAACCTCTATATCGTAGCGAATGACTCCCGTCTGCCCGACTTCGGTTCGCCCGAACCGGGCTACTCGGAAGAGGAGTGGAAAGCGACCGTCATACACTCGACCAACGGCCAGGCCGAAATGGTCTATACCGGGGTGGTCTCTCTGGCCGACTACACGGCTGCCGACCGGCTAATCCCGGTATCGCTGAAACGGGTAGCTGCCCGGTTCGATTTACGCATGGCCGTGGCCGGGACTGCCGAGGTAAAGAGCATCACCTTCAAGCGGGTACAGAAAGCGGCCTATCTCTTCCAACAGTCAACGGTTGCCACTCCCGAGGGCAGCTCGGCGGTCGACATCCCGCTTGTTCCGGAAGAGCCCTACACCGCCAGCAAAAACGGAATCCTCTACCTGTACGAGCAGGACAATGCCGATTTGAAAGTAGCGTTGAATGCCTCGATAGATGGTAAAGAGTATTCGCTGGAGACGAATTTGCCTGAGAAAATATCGCGCAATACCGTCTACTCCATAACCCTCCGCAAAGATGTAATCGATGCCGAGGTGCAACTAACCGTAGAGGAGTGGAAAGAGGGCGGCGACACGACTCTGAAACCGGGCATAGACGACCGGCTGGTCATAGACTCGGCCCTGACCGAATTGCCCGGGAATGTAACCGTCGCCAACGAGGGAAGCATGCTCATCTTGCCGCATCTGGCTACCGATTTTATCGTGGCCATCCAGAGCGACAGCGAATTGGAAGTCTTCCCCGTAACCGACCCCTCGCTGACCGTGGAACCGGTCTCGCCCGAAGAACTGAAGGACAAGACGACCCGCTCTCTGGCCGGAATCAACCTGTTCAGAATCCGCAAGAAACTCTACTCCCCCAACATGAAAACCGTCGATACCCAAGTCTATTTCCACCGAAAAGGATTGACCCACTCCTATCCCGAGGACAATATCCACATACGAATGACGGGGAACCCTACCACCAGCCAAGGGGCACTGGAGTTCGGGACAGACACCTATACCCACGATTTCAACCGCTATATCGATAACGAATTCGCCATCTTTACCCTCCCCGCCGAGAAAGAGATGCTCGTAGAATTTGCCGATGGAGAAGACCGTTGGATAAGAATCGACAGCGAGAGCGGCAGCAACACCTGGCGGGTATTGGGTGGCTGGCGCCCCAACGACCCCACGGCCAACGGGCGACAACAGTCGGCCACGCTCGTCATACGGAATAAAGCCGACCAATCGGACAGAGAGGAGTATACCGTCATCCGACGCAATTATGGCTTGCCCGTCACCTTTCTGCATGGCGTATGGTGGTGCAAGTACAACGCCATCAAAAACTCAAAGGCCTTTGACGACCAGATACTCTCCTCGGCCGACCCGGCGGTGCAAGCCAACAAAACCCTCTTCCAGTATCTCACCGACTGTACGCCGGACGAATACTACAAACTTTGGGGGTGGGCCTATCAGGGCAATAGCGGACAAGGCATGCAGGTAATCGAAAAAGACAGTGTCATCGTTCTCGAGAGATTCACAAGAGACGAAAAGGTACACATCAACAAACTGCCGCCCACGACTCTCTCGCCCGACGGATACGAGCTCCCCTCCATGGAGGAGTTCAACCGGTTGTTCGATGCCACCGACTATGTCTGGATGATGTACAACGGGACCCACACCCTCAGAAATCCGTGGAACGGACATTCAAAAGTAAAGCGTCAACAACTGCGTAAAAACGGAATACAGGTGGGCTCCATGACCATTTCGAATCTCATCTACATTGCCCTGTCGAGCCCCGACTTCCCGGAGCATGAACCGCTCGTCTGGTATGGACCGGCGGCACAATGGAACGACACCGGTATCCTGCACTCCGGCCACTACAACAATATACTCTTCGGAGTCTATTCTCCCACCGGCGAAGGATGGTATATGAACGGAGGCATGGGCAACCTCTACATGATCAAAAACGGAGCCAGCAGCTACGACACCCGCATCCTCCGGTTCAAGAAGTCGGACGTCGAATATATCTACTGACATTATGCCATAAGCATATATACCCGAAGGGATAAACGAGATAACCAAACTCGTTTATCCCTTCCTCTGTTATCATACGGCAGAGAATGATACGGAAATGCGACACATGCAAGAACAGCACGGCAAGCAGATACGCAATCTTCAAGGAATACACAATCAAGAGCTTGAAGCCAAAGACAGGGAAATTTCCCGGCTGAACACCTTGCTTGAAAAGGCACACAGATGGTTTCCGATGTTCAAAGAGATGTTGAGAATGGAAAAATTATGCGCTGTTATCGGGTTTACCAAAGACATGATAGAAAGCCTCTTGACAAAGAAAGAAGCCATACAATGTAGTGGCAAAATTTATTCCGAAGAACACAGACGGAAGTTTGACATCAAGAACGATATTTTCAAGGTAGAAAAGAATCCGACCGATGACAGCAAACTGGTACTGACCATAAACAGGCAGCCAATTGGCGAATGGTTCAAAGAAAAATGGGAGAAATTTCGGCAGGGGTTACGTAACACGGTGGAAGAGCCAAGAAAAAGTAAAGGATTCAAGTTATAATTCGTTCTATATAATGCAAAACATCAATGAAAACTAATTTTGCATTCGAATTGGGGTAACTCTTTCCACAACATAAGAAAAGAAGAAGAAACGTTATGTTTATCTTGTAGGTGAAAACGTAGGAAATTTTTTGACTGACGCAAGAGATAGCATAGTCACGCATATAACGTGGAATGCCATTGTTACACATGCATCACATCAAAGGTTTCCTACGGCTTTCACTTAGACGTGGCATAGTTGGCTCACGGTTTTCATTACATTACAAATTTAACATCCAACAGAGTAAATGAGAATGTATCTATCTTTTTATGTGTTTGTCCCAAAGACAATACCTATTCTAATAGCTGTTCCCTATGACTTTCGATGTACCTCATAAAGTCGTAGAACTTGTGATTGCGTTTTCTTATTATACGCGGTCGGAACACAAACCAGTTTAGAGCAATCCACAGCAACAGAATAGAATAGGCAATTATCCCCCAATAAAACGAATGGAAAAATGTATATTCATATCCATAGAGTGCAAAACCAATTGACAAAAAGAAAAAATATAAGTCCAAGATGAGATGCTGCTGTCTGTATTCTTGCTTTTTTATTCTTAAAAGATTATCTATATAGTCAATATTGTTACTATCAATTTTCAGTCCATAATAAAGCCGAAGAAGTCTGCCGTAGGATAAAGCCGGCAGCATAAAGCCTATGGACAACAAAATAATGCCCATTTTGGTGACCGTCAGCAAGGGTGTCCAACATATCCAGATAATCGCTCCAAAGACAATGGCTAATATCATAAGCGTAATGACGGCATAAGCCTCTCCGATTCTGCGTAATCTGAAACGTTTTATCTTTTTGCGTATGACAGACAAATCTGCAACAGGTGCCTGCTGTCCTTTCCATAAGGATTTTATATCTATATCATTCATCATTATTACGTATTTTTTTTGCTAATGTGGATTTTATCCGGTGTATCTTTACACGTACATTTGCTTCCGACAGGCCTGTGATTTGAGCTATTTCCGCTTGTTTCAACTCTTCGAGATAAAGTGAAATAACCAAGCGATCCATTTCCGGAAGCTCGGCTATGGCTTTATACAGGGCCTTCACCTGTAATGAGTTGTTGCTCGATTCGTTAGCAAATAGGTTCAATGGGACTTCTGCTTGAGAAATACTATTCTGACGCTCTCTTTGGCGCAAACAAATGTTTGTAGCAATACGAAAAATCCACGTTCCTACAGACGCTTCACCTTTAAAAGTGGGAAGATATTGCCACACACGGACAAACACATCTTGTGCCAAGTCCTGCGCCAAAGAATAATCATTGAAATAGCCCATACATAATCGGAAGACCTTATCCCAATAGACCTTATATAAATACTCGAAACTCACAGTCAGTCATTTAAAAAGTCCATAATCTGTTGTATATACCATTCCCAGTCATCAAACATAATGAAATGCAGTCCTTTATTCGCGTATTCCAACCGGATGTTCGGTAGATTGCCAAACTGCTGTTCAACCATAGGAGCTATTTTCCTAAAAGGATACTCCAACAATACTAATGTTGGAACGGAAATGTATGATATAATGGGTCTTAAATCTATGTTGGAATACTCATAATACATATGGGCGTAAGTCGTTCTGTCAGACGATAAGCTCCATTTGACGAGATTGTCATACCGAAGCGAATCACTCGTAAGCGATGTTGCGCTGATATAGGCTTGCCTGTAAAATTGCTCCTCACCTATCTTGCGCATTTGAGATTCAAACTCGTCAAACTCTTCGGGAGCAATCTTTTTAGTCTGAAAATCGGGATTATAAAGAGCCTCCAAACAAGGGAGTGCATCTACAACGACAATGCCTTTGGCTAAATTTGGCTGGTTTGATGCTATATAAAGAGCTAAGCCACCACCCATACTATGACCTATAAGTATAGGCTTCTTTATATTTTCTTTTTGAACAAACTCAATAATTTGTTTTGCCCAACTATCAAAGGACGGATTCTTCTCGGGAGGAACACCTGCAAATCCAGGCATCGTTAGAATGTAACAACTGTAATTGTTTTGTAAGCTATCAACCGTCTGTTTCCATACCTCACCAGAACACGCGAAACCTGGAATCAGAATTATGGCTTGTTTTCCATCACCTACACGTTGCACAGAAAAAGATTGAGCAAAGCTCGTATCTATGATTCCCAATAACACTGCACACAGCAGCCCGATTTTACAAATTAAATTCTTCATCATTTTATTCTTTTTCCATTTAGATACGAAACCATGTGGAATGTTACAGAATCAAATGTCTTTTTCGCTCAGCGTTTTTCCTAAATAATACAAAAACACCCGACTTTACATTATTGGGTGTAAAATCGGGTGCTTATTTTGTAAAACATTGATTTTCAATGTTTATTGCGGAGAGAGAGGGATTCGAACCCCCGGAACCTCTCAGTTCAACGGTTTTCAAGACCGCCGCAATCGACCACTCTGCCATCTCTCCATAGTCGATGCCTTATTGAGCGGTGCAAAGATACAACTTATATTTGAGATATAAAAGCAATTTTATACTTTTTAGGTTGAATATTCCAACCTCATGGATAACGAATATTCCCTTGCCTCTATTTCCTGGATGCTACGTCGAGGAGCAGCATACCCCGGCACGTCACCCCGCACGTGATGCGGGGTCCAGTTCATGGCATAAGAGGAATAACAACGGGGACTCTCTCCCCCAGATATTTCTGGATACCGCGTCGGGGC
>OJNR01000352.1_pt1 | contig 34306 bp, 29 predicted proteins | sample 1597901 | NCBI WGS metagenome assembly OJNR01 (sample SAMN01915223, study PRJEB22387) | human gut metagenome | isolation source: stool | host: Homo sapiens | place: USA | reverse complement strand
GATGCAAAGGTAGGCGTTTTTATATATTCCCTCCAAATTTTTTGAGGACTTTTTTCTAAAAAATTTTCGAGGATACCATCAATCGCCTATTGGTCTGCATTTTACAAACCGACCTTATAATTGTATATTTGATTGCAGTCGACCACGCGCACCAAATAGATGCCTCGATTCAATCCGACAACTATCTCGCCACGGTCATCTACGGAACCGGAATAGAGAAGCTGCCCCGACAGATTGTATATGGCAACCTGCCCACAGCCCGATAGACCGGAGACAACCACCCGACCGTCGGCGGCATAGACTCGCGGGGTATCGGCCTGAGGTCGGGCCATGCCCGAGAATTCGGCCGTCGTCACCCTCTGCACCGGCGACCAGGGCGAAACCACATCGTCGCAAAGAGCCCGCACCTGATAGTGATACTCGCTCAACGGCTCGAGATCGTGAACCACATACGAGGTGACCTGCCCTACCCGCTCCTGCGTGTGGACGGTATTGAGATAGTCGCCATAGACAATCGTGGCATCGTCGATAGCCACGTTGCCGGTTGCCTTGTGGGCATAGGTTATCTTCATGGCCGTTACCCCCTCGTCAATCGAGAAGGTGTAGCTCGGATAATATTTCGAGGTATTGACGTAGCGCAGGGTATCGACCGACGCCCAGTTGCCGCCCACCTGTTTCTCGACCACCACATAGGAGCCGGAACCCGACGAGGCGAAGCGGTACATGAACGAGAAGGAGACGATGCCCTGAGGATAGGTGGGGGTACACAGGTATTCGCCCGTTGCCTTCAGGGCTACCGAGGGTGCCGACTGGCCACTGCTGGCCGCCGAGGTGTAGTTGCCGCTCGCATTGCCGCTCCAGCCGTCGGGCAAGGGTTCGCCCTTGGAGCCCACGTTGTCGAAACCTTCGGTCACGGTGTGCTGCTCGCCACTCTGCGTAAAGCAAAGCACCTCGTAGTCGTCGGCGGCCTGCACCTCTTCCCAGTTGATGCGGAAGGAGGTATCGGTCACTTCGGAGGCATCGAGCAGTTGGGGCGTCTCGAGAGAATCGGTAACAAACTGCATGCTATATGCCGCAGCAACGGTAGCGGAGGGGGTGACGGCATCGACCCGATAGGTGTAGCGCGTCAACGGTCGGAGTCCGGTGAAACGATATTCCAGACCGAGGCCGGCCGACTCTCCGTCACAGATGTATTCGCGCTCTGCATCGAACTGCATCGCAAAGCTGCCCAGTTGCGAAAAGTCGTCTTTGGGTGCTTCGGTCCATTCGCTCGGGTCATATACGGCCGAGGGGTGCGTAACGCGGAATTGGCGATAGAGGGTCTTGTCCTGTCCCCAATAGGCTATTTCGCCAGCAAAACCTACCACGTCGATGATGATGCCGTTGCGGCAGAGTGCCACAGCGTCGTTGCCGTTGAAATTGAGCGGCGAATCTTCTCCGCCGGGAATCATCTGCGAAGCCTTGGCGCGGAGCGTGGCGTCGGTCGACTGCTCGTTCAGCAGCAACCAGGTCTCGCCATTCTGCAATACGGCATTGCCCAGCGGGGTATCGTTGTAGAAACTGCCGCCGCCGTTCGACTCGATGCGCAGGCTGTATGCCGAGAGGTCAACGGGAGCGCCCGTGCCGTTGTAGAGTTCGATGGCCTTGTTGTAGCTCGAGCCCTCGACATAGGCCGAGATGATGAGATCGCCGGCAGACGTATTGCCCCGCCAGAGCGATACCCGGTAGTCGGTAGCCGAGGGGTAGTTGACCCATTGCACCGTAGCTTCGGAAGCCGTGATGTCGGTAGCACCAGTAACGATGAACGAGGGTACCACAATCAGTTGCACGGGGATGCGATATTGCCGCTCGAGACCTCCACCCACGATGGTCAAGGTGTCGCGATATTCGCCCTGTGCCGGACGGTCGCAGGCGATTTCGAGGCTATACCCGTCGCTCACCTGTTGCGGCGAAAGTGTCGTGGCCGACAAGGAGAATATATTGCCTTGAGTCCAAGCGATACTTAAGGCAGAGGTGAGGTTGTCGCCCAGAATCTCGAGCTGTGCCGAGCGGCTGTCGCCCGCCAAAATCACCCCCATGTCGACCGACTCGCCGTAGCGGGGCATCGCCAGGAAGGGGGCCGTCTCTTCGGGGAAAGCGTAAGCCTGGCCCACGTGGTCGCCCCACACATATTCGACCAGGTCGGGGTAATCGATATAAGGGTTGCGATTGCCCTGTATGGTATAGACCGAGTCGTTGCGAGCCATCTCACGTTCGCTCGGCGGGTCCTGCCGGTGCCACTCGAGCAAGAGGTTGCGGGCCCAATTCTTCCACACCGGATAGGTATTGTTGTCGACCATGGGCGATTGCCAATAGTCATACAGATTTTCGTAGGCCGTGACCACATAGAGGTAGGCCCGGGCAAAGTCGCCCTTGTACTCGTCGGCCGGTTCGAAACAGCGGTCGGTATAGTCGGTACCGAAACCGTTATACCCGATTTTGGAAACGCCGTTATCGAAGCCCGGAGTACCCGTAACCTCGCCCAGCGGCAGATTGTTCTTCGACGAGTTGGCCGAACCGTCGGCCGGATAGAGGTGATGCAGGTCGCGGTAGGCACTGTTCTCGTAGGCACCCCACCAGCTTTTGGGGAAGGAGTGCTCGATGTGCATGCCATCGACTGCCTTGTAGCCATCGAAATAGCGCACCTCGGAGGAGTAACGGTCCCACACACGGCCGTCGTCAAGGCGGTCGGTGCGCGAGAAGCCCTCCCAGGTAGCCCCCTCGCCACTGCCATAGTCGAGGGTGTGCATGGCACTCACTATCTGGTGCAAGGCGGTTTTCAACTCGGCTCCACTCTTGCCGTCGGCGGCATAATAATAGCCGGCAGGCACCTCGGCCCTCAGGTAAGGCCCGAGGGAGAAGATTGCCATTGCCACTAAAATTATCTGGATAAATTTTCTATTTTTCATGGCTGTCAAGATTAAAATTAAGGAAAGCGAGGGTGACCCAAAAGTCCAATTTCATAAGGAGAAACTTATAAATAGTAAGTTGTTTGTCGTAATTGATATTGTTGAAAGCCTTATCATAACACCAAAAAGGAGTCTAACAAGGCTCTTTTACTCTTGAAACTTACAATCTGTAATTTCTTAGAAAATGTGATTTACTTTTGGGTCGCCCTCCTGTTTCAATTCGTTTTTATTGAGCGCTACGTACCCGCACCGTGCTCTGCATGGTACGCGATACCACCCGCACGATGAAGAGCCCCTCGGGCAGCTCCCATTCGGTCTCCTCGCCGTGCAGCACGCGCGAGCCACACAGACGGCCGTCCATCGTGTACCATTGGGCTACCGCATTCATGGGGGCATTGAGGATATACAGCGTCGTACCCGAGGTATAGATAAGGATATGGTCGCTGGCTACCTCGTCGACGGCAGCCGACCACGTGGCTACCGATACGGTGTTGGAGATTGTCTGTGCCTCGTCGCCCACATAGGGGGTAACGGTGTAGTGATACTGTACGGCCGGGGTGAGGTCGGTCACCTCGTATTCGGTCACATTACCCACGCGACGAGGATAGCCGTCGAGAGTAACCGGTGTAAATCCGCCACCGCTCTTCACCACCACACTGTGCAGGTAGGCCCGGTGGTCGCTCTCGGCCATCAAGGTGATGGTCGAAGCGGCAGTGCCTTCCTTCACGGGAATAGTCGTGGTGGTAGTCCCGTCGAGGGTAATCTGGCCGATCTCCTGCCCATCGACCGAAACATAGATTACCGACTGGTCGTTGTGATAAGGCTCGGCTACTACCGTTATCGAGGCATCACCAGCCGAGAGATCCATGGCAGGCGAGGTGGCACTGCCATCTTTGCTACCCGAACCCAAACGAAGCATTCCATTCTCGACAGCCGTATACCCTTCGTATGTCCAGGTATCGGGTTTCGACGAGAATACGGTATTCAATATCTCTTTCTCAGGCGAACTCGACGAATAGTCGTCGTACCACACATTCAGTTCATAGTCGGTAGCCTCGGACTTGGGAGTCCAGGCGGCCACAAACGAGGTCTTGCCTATCTCCTTGGCCGGCAGAGCTACAAAGTCGTCGATGGCCTGACCGGTGAGGTTGACTACCACAGCCGACGAGATGCCTCCACCCGTGATGTCGAGCGTAGCCCGATGCGAACCTACTACCGTAGAGTGGTAAGAGAGTTCGACCGTAGCTCCGTTGTTGACGGCATCGGCCGTGAGGGTACGGGGATTGACCGAGAAGCACTCGCTGTCGGTTCCGCCAATCTCGAGCGACACTTCACCCTCGATATTGCGGCCCTTCACCTGAATCTGCATGGTGACGGGGTCGGATACATTGACCGAAGCAATGCCCAGGTCGATAGTCGATCCTCCTTGAGGAGCCTCGATATAGGGCGAGTTTTGTCCCGCAGGCGAGAAAGGCTCGTTACGACGGTCGCCGAAAATCAAATCGACCAGTTCGGGATAGTCGATGAAGGGGTTGCGGTTGCCCTGCTTCGATGCATACACGGCCTCGTTGCGGTCAATCTCCTTCTGGCTCACGGGGTCCATCTCGTTCCAACGGAGCAGCATGTCGAGCTGCCACTGTACGATATGCGGATAGGACGACACGAAGATACCGCCCCAGTTGTTGATACGGTTTTGATAGCGCGTAGCAAAATAGAAATAGGTACGGGCAAAGTCGCCTTTATACTCGTCGTTGGGTTCGAACACCGTACCGGAATATCCGGGCGTTACACACTTGCCCCACTTGGAGAAACCGTTTTTCGAACTCGAAGCACCCGAGCCAACCTCGCCAAAGGGGTTATTGCTGCGATAGCTGTTTATCTTACCGTCGGTAGGATAGATATGCCAGGCATCGGAATACATGGGCGACGCATCGTTGAACCAACTTTTGGGCACCGAATGCTCCCGGTTGTAGCAGTCGCCTTCATTTTTATAATTTCCACACTTATCAGTTCCAAAAGTAAAATCGGTTACATCGGAATACATATCCCACACCTTTCCGTCGGGCCGGCGGTCGGTCGTTTTGTAAACCTCCCACAAGCCATCGTAACCAACATTATCTGCATTATTTAAGATGACCGACAAACTTTTCTGCAAGGCTTCGCCACTCTTCCCGATGGCATCGTCGTAATATCCGGCAGGAATCTCGGCCCACAACGAGAGCGAAAACAGGCAAGCAACCAGGGCTACCCCCAAACGATTGTGTGAAATACGATTCATAAACTGTTTATTTAAGTTTTCTTGTTTTTGGAAAAGGGCGATAAAGATAATAATAATTTGTCAAATTCCACTTAAGAGTCGTTCACTTTTACAAAAAAAAACGAGCAGGCCGACCTCTACAAAAGAGGTCGGCCTGCCGTAATAAGATTACTTTCGCCAAGCGAGTTATTCCGATTCGAGTACACCCGAATGGCCCCGCTTCTTGTCTTTCCATATCTGGTACCGATAGACCAGACAGGTAGTAACGAAATAGACTCCTGTGAGTATCCACAACATCGTGTAGGCATGGCGCACGTCATAAATACCGGCCCCGGCCGTATTCATGCGCACAAAGCCTTCGATACCCCACGTCGACGGGATGATGGCTCCCAGCCATTGCCAATACTCGGGCATGGCGTAGCGCGGCCAGGTGATACCCGAAATGAAGAGGAAGATGACCGAGGTGAAGACAAAGAGCAGGAACGAGCTCTCGCGCTCACGCACAAAGACCGAGAGGGTCATGCCGAAGAATATCGACGAGAGCAGGAAGGGCACGGCAAACGAGTAGATCTCGACCTGACTGCCTATCTGCGGGAACTTGAACAGCCAGGGAATGAAGTGCAGGATGTAGGCCGTACACAAGACATACAGACTGAAGTAACACAAGGCCTTACCGATAACCAGGTGCAACACGTTGTTGTGCATGTGCTCGCGGCCGCTGTAAAAGAGGTGTAACCGATGATGCTCATAAATGCCACCGGCCAGCATGCCGATACCCAGAATAAGACTCTGCTGCAGGATGAGTATCAGGATGGCGGGCAGCAGGAAAGAGGCCAGACCCGACTCGGGGTTGTAGAGGTTGACCGAGACGTAGGGAATGGGCTGAGTGGCTACGTTGATCTGCTCTTGCGTGGCACCGCCCAACGACTGGGTTTGCAACCGGCCGCCCAGATTCATGGTCACATCGGTGAGTGCAATGAGGAATCCTTTGTAATTGAGCAGGATACTCATATCGGAATAGAACGATACGACACTCTGCTCGCCCCGTTCGATCTTCTGGCTGAAGTCGCTCGGGATAAACAAGATACCGTAGCAGTTCTTCTCGTGCATCATGCGCTTGGCCTCATCCATGTTGGCACAGTAGGAGACGATACGGGCGTTCGGCGTGGCATCCATCTCGCGAGCCAACTCCCGACTCAACGGGGTGCGGGCATTGTCGACCACCACCATAGGTACATCGCGTACCACCTCGGGATTATAAACCGCAGCATAGACGATGGGATAGACAAAGGGCAAGGCAAAGAAAAAGAGGATAACCCCGAAATCCTGGAAGACGGCACGGTACTCCCGCCGCCAGATGTAGTAGATGTCGGCCAATCCTATTCTTATGGAGTGGAAAAATTTCATAGCAATCTGTTTTTTACATCACGGTACATATACCTGCCGCATGAGGGCCTTTTTGAGCCGGGGCAACAACGGGGTCGACGCCACGGCAAAGAGAATGAGCGCCACATAGTGCCAACGCGAATAGTAGAGCGGTATGCCGTTGAGTGCCTGGTCGACATAAATCAAGAAGTAATGGCGCACGGGCAACACATACGACATGGCCTGGAAAGGCAGATACATGGCCGGTACCGGGAACGAGAAGCCGGCAATGGAGAGCGACAAGACCCCCACCAGACCGGCGGCACTCAACCCGATGCGCAACGAGGGGGCTATGCTCATGATGATGACGGCAAAGCTCTGGGTCGATACCACCAGCAGCAACATGGCTGCAATCATGTGCCAGATATTCCCCTGCATGGGGAAGTGCAGGTAGCCGTACAGCAGGGCCAGATAGAGGAGCCCCATGGCAAAGAAGATGATGGTCTGGGGCACCAGCTTGCCGGTAATGGCGACGATAATCGAGTCGTCGGCCGTGCGCAGCCACTCGCGAGCGGTGGAGCGTTTGATTTCGGACCCAATGCTGAAGACCGTCACCAGCAGAATCATCAACTGCAGCAGACCGGGCAGGAACGAGTTGTTGAGGTAGACCGAATAGCTGATCCACGGGTTGCCCAGTGCGTGCATATCGGTGGCAATGGGCTGCAACTTGGCCATAATCTGCGACTCCTCTACCCCGGTAGCGAGCAGCACCTGCCGCACGACCGCCCCCGAGGCCAACACCGACATGGTCTTGAAACTCTTGTAGAGCAGCGAAGCGGGTATGTAATAGGCGTTGTTGGTGTAGAACGAAATCTCGGGCTGACGTCCGGCCGTAGCCTTGGCCTCGAACCCCTCGGGAATCATGAGGAAGCCGAAGATGTCGCCCGACTGCATCAACTCGCGGGCCTCGGTAAAGCTGTTGAGCTTGTAGAGCACGTCGACCGACTCCAGAGCACCCAACTGCTGGGTGAAGTCTTGCGACGAGTTGGAGTGGTCCTGGTCGACAATGGCCACCGGTATCTTGTGGGGCAGCCCTTCGTGCATCAGGGAGAACATGAAGAGGCAGCAAAACAGCGGAGCCACCACCATGCACAGCACATAGATGGGGCGCGACACGAGCTGCCGCATCTCCCTGACGATGCTTGCCCACAAGCCTGTTCTATTTTCCGTTTGTTCTGTCATATAACAATCTCCCGACGTTAAACGTGTGCCGGAATCCGGCTTACTTATTGCGTTTCAACAGTACCGACATGCCCGGACGCAGGTTCTCGACCGGCTCCACGGGACGAGCCTTCACCTCGAAGGTCTTGGCATCGTACTGCCCCGTCACCTTGGTGGCCCGCCATACGGCATAGGAGCCCATGTCGCGAATGTAGAATACCTTGAGAGTAACCTCCTTGTTGCCGAGTGCGGGAATGACGGCACGCACCTCGGCCCCCATCGTGAGGTCCTTCAGCAGGTCTTCGCGCACGTTGAACGAAACCCACATGTCGTCGAGTTTCAACACATTCATAATAGGAGCTCCCAGGCTCACCAGCTCGCCCACGTTGGGGAATATGTCGGAGATTTCGCCATCGGTGGGAGCCGTCAGGTAAGAGTCGTCGAGTATCGACTCCACTTCGGCCACACTGCCCCGGGCGGCAGCAACCATGGCAGCAGCAGCAGCCTTGTCTTCGACCTGTGCTCCGGCCTTGGCCATCTCGTATTGCGAGCGGGCGGCACTCTCGGTAGCGACCATCGCCTTGTACGAGGCTTCGGCCTCGTCGCGTTTCTGAGCCGAAACTACACCTTTTTTATACAGCGACTCCATGCGGTCATAGGTCTTCTTGGCTATCGTAAGACCGGCTTGAGCCTGCTGCCACATGTCGTAGGCCGAGTTGAGCAACTCGATGCGGGTACCCTTGTCGACCTTCTTGTTCTGGGCTTGAGCCACCGACTCCATGGCCTCGGCTTGCGAGAGCTTGGCCTCGACGAGCGACGAGTGTATGTGCACCAGCGTATCGCCGGCCTTCACATGCTGTCCCTCCTCGACCATAAACTCGACCACGCGCCCGGGCAGTTTGCCCGATACCCGCACCTGGGTAGCTTCGGCCTGCCCCTGGATAATCTGGGGTTCGGGTTTGAGCAGGAACAATCCGATCAAGGCCAAAACAACGATAATGACAATCAAAGCAATGAGTCCAACGACCAAACTGCGTTCTTTCTTTTCTTTTAGATTTTCCATCGTAAATCTTGTTTTGCTATTTTTTTTATTTTCTTTTTCAATATCTCATGGTTCCCAAAGCCTTGGCCAGGTAGACCTCGCACAGGCGGGTGTCGATTTCGGCATCGATTTTCTCCGACTGGGCTTCGAGCCAGGCGGTCTGGGCCTCGAGCACGTTGGTCGTGGTAAGCACACCCTCTTCAAAACCCACCTGGGCATTGCGCAGGTTTTCGTCGGCTTTCTCGAGATTCTTCACCGCCATGCGGTAGGTGCGGTAAGCCTCCGAAGCCTTGAAGGCGGCCTGGTTGACCTGCAACTCGATTTTCTCTTTCGTGTCGGCCAGTTGCAGCTTGGCTACGACAGCCTCGCTCTTGGCCGCCCGTATCTTGTTGTAGTTCTGCCCCCAGTGCAAGATGGGAATGTTGAGCATAACCCCCACGCTGAACATGCCGTTAAACTCGTTCTTGAAGCCATTGAAGGCGTTGGGATTGGAGAACGAGTAGGTGCCGACCAGCGCCAGCTTGGGCAACATGTCGGAGAGGGCCAGGTTTTTCTTCTTCTCGTAAATCTTGGCGGCATAGTCGAGACTGAGAACCTCGTTGCGGTTCCTAAACACCTCGTCCATATCGTAGGCGAGCGGTTGCTCCTGCGGCTCTACCCGCTCGAGCGACTCGTCCTCGAGCGTAAATACCGAGTTTACCGGCAACCCGCAAATCTGGGCCAGCGCCATGCGCGACAGGGCCAGACCGTTGTCGACTTTGGCCAGCGTAATCTGCGCGGCATTGAGCCGCACGGCTACCGTGAGGCCGTCGGACTGGGTAGCTACCCCCTCCTCGATCATATCCTGCACGTGGCGGTTGAGGGTGTCGAGCAGGGCGGTGTAGCTCTCGGCCAACCGCTTTTTATGCACGAGCGATACCACCTGCCAGTAGGCCTCGTCGGTTTGATAGACAATCTCCTTCTCGGCCGTGTTGCGCTGCGTGACGGCCAGTTTTTCGGCATAGCTGGCGATGTCGTTCAACGCCTTGATTTTACCGCCCATGAAGATGGGCTGCGTGAGGGTAACCAGACCGACGTAGACATTGTGCACATCGAACTCGAAAGCCTCTTTCGGGATGAGCGCTACGGTCTGGGGAATGGGCTGCCCGTTGTTCAAGATGGGCTCACCCGTCATCGGGTTGGTCACCACATTATATTTATACTCCTGAGTAGCCAGGTCGAAGCTCTTGGTGGGCAGATACTGATCCTCCTCGAGCAGCGAGATGGATTTCTGGTTATACATATAGGTACCGCTGAAATCGATTCCCGGGAAATAGGCTCCCCGAGCCGACTTCTTGGTATAGCCTGCACCCTTGACCTTCTCCTCGGCAATGCGCAGTTGCTTGTTGTTCTTCAAAGCCATGCGGCGGCACGAGTCGAGCGACACGGGCTGTTGCGCCGAAGCGGCCAGGAAAGAGAGTAGAAAGAGGGCGACCAGCACTCTTCCCGCCCCTAAAGTTCGGTTGATTCTCATATCTTTTTACCTTTTACACGTTGCAGGGTTAATACTTGCCATGCTTATAGTTGCCTAAACAATTTTATATCTTAAAAAAATAATGCCCTCGGCATTACCCCGCAAAAATACGCCGAGTTTAGCATTAAACAAATATTTGATGAGTTTGTTTTCTATTTTTACTTTTTTTTAAGAGTCTCACCCCACCCCGTCGACAGCAGGCCACGAAGGTGCCCGACTCACTCTTTCAGGGTAAACGAGCGGGTGCCTATCTTGTAGTTGTCGGCAAAGATGTCGACCCGATACTCACCCGGATAGAGGAACTCCTCGACCGCCCAGTACATGGTCACATCGTTCAATTCATCGCCGGTAAACTCGATGAGCTTGCGGCACGAATAGTTGATTTCGCGATCTTCGAAGGGGAAGACGTCGGCCCGGTCCTTGACCAGCACGTCGCCGTCGGGTTTCACGATGCGGGCATAGATATACTTCTCGCCCACCTCGGCCGTCACGTTCTTGGCTATGGAGAAGGTAATCTTTATCTTGTCGGTCTTTTTGATGCGCTTGGCCACCTTGCCCCGCGAGTCGATGGGGGTAACCACCACGCCCACGGCATCGAGCTTCGAGGCCAGCGTCACCTTCTCGGTGAGTTCCTCACGCTCCTGTTTCAGCTGGTCGGCCGTAGCCGATACCTCGCGATAGCGGCGGGTCACCTGGGCATTCTCTTCGCGCAACTGCTTGTTGGCAGCGTTGAGCGAGTCGATCTGCATCACATAGTGGCGCATGATGCCGCGCAAGGTAGCCAGCTCTTTCTTCAGCTCCTCGATACGGGCCGAACTGGTATTCTTCACCGTGCGCAACTCTTCGAGCAGGCGTTGTACCTTCACCTTCTCGGCATCGAGTTTCTCGATGAGCGAGTCGTTGTTGAACATCATCTTCTGTCCCTCGAACTGGTCGTACTGGGCAGCCAGGTCGCTATACTCCTTCTCGAGCTCGCTACGCTGCTTGTCAATCTCGACCTGCTCCTTGAAGTCGGACATCTGCTTGTGCTGTATATAGATGAAAATACCTGTCCCTATCAGAGCGACAGCCAACACGGCAATAATAATCACTACCAGATTACTTCTTTTCATAGTTTATCAGAAGCTATTATTTCGCTGCAAAAGTAACGCATTCTCGCCAACCAATCAAGGCGAAACAGATTATTTAAGTTATAAATGTTAAAATAGTCTATTCACACGGCTTTCAAAGCAGATTGAGTAACGGCGGCGACCCTATCGGCAAAAAGAAAGTAAGCCTCGTCCGAAAAATCTTTTTCTCATAAAAATAATTAAGTTAACACCTATTGCAAACGATTTTCTCTATCTTTGTGAAACCTTAGAACAGTTATACGCCTAAGCAATGATGGGAAAATTGATCGAATTTTTCAAGAAGCACCCGATAATCAAAACATTAGTACAGATGATTATCGTCTTTTTTCTGTTAATCGGAATCACCCTCTACGGGCTGAAACTATATACACGACACGGAAAAGCCGTGCTCGTGCCCGACGTAAAAGCCATGGCCCTGCCCGACGCCCTGCGCACTCTCGACCGGGAGGGCTTCAGATACGACATCATCGACTCGCTGTTTATCGACGAGGCCGTGCCCGGCACCATCGTAGAGCAGACACCGGCCGGCGGCAGCAAAGTGAAGGAGGGACGTATCGTCTACCTCTCGATCAACGCCTACTCGCCGCGCATGATTACCTGCCCCAAAGTGGTCGACATGTCGATGCGCCAGGCGCTTTCGCTGCTGGAGAGCCGGGGCCTGAACGACGTACGCATCCAGGAGGTTCCATCGGAGTACCCCGATTTGGTCATGGGGCTACAATATCAAGGCGAAACCTTGCAAGCCGGCGACAAAGTACCCGCCGGCAGCTCATTGACACTGCTCGTGGGTAACGGTGTACCCGAAGTCTACACCGACTCGACCACCGACGAAGAGGCTCCACAAGCCATGGATACCGAATCGCTGACCGATGAAAGTTGGTTTAACTAAACAGACGATGCGACAAGAATGAACTTTTGCGACGAAGACATAGAAGCCGACGATAAAATCGTTGCCGAAGAGGGTGAACGGGAGCTTTACGAGCACTTTCGGTTTGTTGCCGACAAGGGACAGAGCCTGCTGCGGGTAGACAAATTTCTGGTGGCCCGCCTCGAAAACTCGTCGCGCAACCGGGTGCAACAGGCTGCCGAGGCCGGCTGCATACTGGTCAACGGCAAGCCCGTCAAGTCGAACTACCGGGTGAAGCCGCTCGATGTCGTTTCGGTCGTCATGGACCGCCCCCGCTACGAATTTGAAATCATACCTCAGGATATTCCCCTCGACGTCGTCTACGAAGACGATGCCGTGCTGGTGGTGAACAAGCCGGCCGGACTGGTGGTGCATCCCGGGCATGGCAATTACAGCGGTACGCTGGTAAACGCCCTGGCCTACTACTTCCGCAACACCCCCAACTACGACGTAAACGACCCCCGGCTGGGACTGGTACACCGCATCGACAAAGACACCTCGGGGCTGCTGGTCATCGCCAAGACTCCCGAGGCCAAGACCAACCTGGGACTGCAGTTCTTCCACAAAACCACCCAGCGCAAATATGTGGCGCTGGTTTGGGGATTGATGGAACAGGACGAGGGTACCATCGAGGGCAACATAGGCCGCAGCCTCAAGGACCGGCTGCAAATGACCGTATTCCCCGACGGCGATCAGGGCAAACACGCCGTCACCCATTACCGAACCCTGGAGCGTCTGGGGTATGTCTCGATTGTCGAATGCCGACTCGAGACCGGGCGCACACACCAAATCAGAGTACACATGAAATACATAGGCCACACGCTTTTCAACGACGAGCGCTATGGCGGAGACCAGATACTCAAGGGGACAACCTTCTCCAAATACAAACAGTTTGTTCAGAACTGTTTCGACATCTGCCCCCGACAGGCACTGCACGCCAAGACACTCGGCTTCAAACATCCCGTCACAGGAGAAGAGATGTTTTTCGACTCGCCTATTCCTCAGGATATGACTCAGTTGTTTGACAAATGGCGCAACTACACCGCCAATCGAGATATATAGGAGATATTATAAACCCAGAGAAAAAGAACTACCAATCAATAAAAGACGGTTCTATACCTTAAAAACAAGAGTTATGGAATGCCCAAAAGAATTTGACGATATCAGGCCGTTTTACGACCGCGAATTCCACGACAAGATGAAAGTCTTGGTCAAAGAACCAAAATTCGAACACGCCGTGCGCTACGTGCTGCGCGATGTCAACTACGACGTATTGTGCCAGCAACTGCTCTCGCTCGACAACAAGAAAGATTTTCAACTGCTCGTCATGCGCGCCTTTCTCGAAGTGCTCACCAAGAAGACGACCAAAAGTCTCTCCGAGAAGAACTTCGACCTGCTCGAAAAGACCAAGAACTATACCTACATGTCGAACCACCGCGACATCATTCTCGATGCCTCGTTGCTCAACCTGCTGCTCATTCGCCATGGCTTCAACACCAGCGAAATCGCCATCGGAAACAATCTGCTCATCTTCGACTGGATATCCGACCTGGTGCGGCTCAACAAAAGCTTTATCGTGAAACGCGACGTGGGGGTACGACAGATGCTCGAAGCGGCCCGGCAACTCTCGGGGTATATCCACTTTGCCATCACCCAGAAGAAGGAGTCGGTCTGGATTGCCCAACGCGAAGGCCGGTCTAAAGACTCGGACGACCGCACGCAGGAGTCGCTCATCAAGATGTTGGGATTGGCCGGCAACGGCAACCTCATCGACAACCTGAAGGAGATAAACCTCGTGCCCGTATCCATCTCTTACGAATACGACCCGTGCGACTACCTCAAGGCCCAAGAGTTCCTGCTCAAACGCGACAACCCCGACTTCAAGAAGTCGCAAGAGGACGACCTGCACAGCATGGAAATCGGGCTGCTCGGCTACAAAGGCCGCGTTCATTTCGAAATATCGCCCTGCATCAACGACGAGCTCGACAAGCTCTCGCATCTCGAGGAAAAATCGGAAATTCTGGCCCGGATACTCAAAATCATCGACAAGGGCATCCACTCGGGCTACATGATTTACCCCGGCAACTACGTCGCCTACGACATGCTCAACGGCACCAACCGGTTTGCCGACCGCTACACTCGCAAAGAGTCGCTCACCTTTACCAACTACCTGCACTCGCAACTGGCCAAGATACCCGACTCGGACGACGAAAAGAATCGGGAGTTCCTCGAGCGGTGCATTCTGCTGATGTATGCCAACCCGCTGAAGAACAAACTGGTGGCAACCGGGCAAGAAGCCTGACAAAAAACGTATAAGACAAAACGATGAGTGGTTTCCGTACAAAACGGCTCATCGTTTTTCTTCTCAAACTCAAAACAAAATCTATGCGGTTACCTCTTCTTCTCATTCTGCTGCCGCTCCTGGCCCTCACGACCGACGCCTATATCTACGGGCGGAACCTGCGAAACCGATCGCGATGGGTCAAGATACTCTGGTGGTCTGTCACGGCCGTCGTGCTCGTAGCCGTATTCGTGGCCGTGCTTTTCCAATTCAAATTCAGGGGGACAATCGACATCAATGTGGCCATGTGGATATTCTATGGTTTTTTCCTCGTCTACATGCCCAAATGGTTCTACTCCATCTGTTCGCTGTTCGATTACCTGCCCCGTCTGTGGCACAAACGGCGGGGACGCTGGGGCCACTTCGTGGGTCTCGCGCTGTCGTTCTACGTCATGGGCAGCATGCTCTACGGTGCATTCTATGCCCGCCAGCATCCGGTATATAACTACCGTACCATTACGTTCGACCGATTGCCCGAAGCCTTCGACGGATACCGCATCGTACAATTCTCCGACCTCCACATCGAGACCCTCGGCTCGGCCGGGCGATACCTGCCCCGATGGGTGGCCGACATCGACAGCCTGCACCCCGACCTCATCGTCTTCACCGGCGACCTGGTGAACCGGCAGGGCGGCGAACTGCCCCGCTACATGCCTGAGCTCTCGCGGCTCTCGGCTACCGACGGAGTCTACTCGGTGCTGGGCAACCACGACTATGGCGACTACTATCACTGGAGCTCGCCTGCCGAACAGGAGAAAACCCTGCAACAGCTCATCGCCGACGAGGGCCGCATGGGGTGGCACATGCTCAACAACCGGTCGGTATGGCTGCACCGCGGCAACGACAGCATCGCCCTCATCGGGGTCGAAAACTGGGGCATGCCCCCCTTCCCCCAATACGGACGGCTGGCCGAAGCCTACCCCGCGCTGAACGACTCGACCTTCAAGATACTGCTCTCGCACAACCCGCTGCACTGGCGCCACGAGGTGATTCCGCAGAGCAACATCGACCTCACCCTCTCGGGCCATACCCACGCCATGCAGTTGAAGTTGGGGTGGAAAGGGTTTGAATACTCGCTGGCCGAACCCATGTACCCCGAATGGAGCGGTCTCTACACCGCTCCCGACGGACGACACAAACTCTACGTCAACGAGGGCATGGGGTGCGTCTTCCTGCCCATGCGCATAGGCGCCCGCCCCGAGATTACCGTCATCACGCTAAAGAAAGAACCATGAATACGACGTTCCCAAAAATCCTGGCCCAGTCGCTGGGTATCGCCGAACCCCAGGTAGCCAAAACCATCGAACTGCTCGAGGGCGGGGCCACCATCCCCTTCATCAGCCGATACCGCAAGGAGGCCACCGGCTCGCTCGACGAGGTGCAGATAGGCCGCATCAAGGAGGATTATGACCGACTGTGCGAACTGGCCAAACGCAAAGAATCGATACTATCGACCATCGACGAGCAGGGCAAACTCACCGACGAGCTGCGCCAGCGCATCGACTCGTGCTGGAACGCCACCGAACTCGAAGACATATATCTGCCCTACAAGCCTCGCCGACGGACTCGCGCCGAGATTGCCCGCGAACGCGGTCTCGAACCGCTGGCCAAAATCATCATGTCGCAACGCAACGACCGCATCGAGGCCAGCGCCTCGCGATTCATTACGGCCGAGGTGACCGACGCCGAAAGCGCCATCAAGGGAGCCTGCGACATCATGGCCGAATGGGTGGCCGAAAACGAACGTGCCCGCAACACCGTGCGCCGCAGCTTCGAGCAGAGCGGTGTCATCGCAGCCAAAGTGGTCAAGGGCAAGGAGGAGGAAGGCGACAAATACCGCGACTACTTTGCCTGGAGCGAACCGCTGCGGCGATGCGCCTCGCACAAGATTCTGGCCGTGCGTCGCGGCGAGAACGAGGGTATCCTGCGGGTATCGATTGCCCCCGACGACGAGCAGGCTCTCATTCGTCTGCAACGCCTCTTTGTCAAGGGCGAGGGCGAAGCCTCTACCCTCGTGGGGCAGGCGGTGACCGACAGCTACAAACGGCTGCTGCGCCCCTCGATTGAGAGCGAATTTGCCGCCTCGTCCAAAGAGAAGGCCGACGATGCGGCCATCGCCGTCTTTGCCGAGAACGTGAAGCAGTTGCTGCTGGCCCCTCCGCTGGGGCAGAAACGGGTATTGGCCATCGACCCCGGATTCCGTACCGGCTGCAAGGTGGTCTGCCTCGATGCCCAGGGCAACCTGCTGCACAACGAAACCATCTATCCCCACCCGCCCCGGCAGGACCGCGCAGGGGCGGCCCGCAAACTCACCCAACTGGTCGAGAGCTACAAGATTGAAGCCATCGCCATAGGCAACGGTACCGCCGGACGCGAGACCGAAGAGTTTGTCACCAACCTGCGCTACGACCGCAAGATACAGGTCTTTGTCGTGAGCGAAAGCGGTGCCTCCATCTACTCGGCTTCGAAGGTGGCCCGCGAGGAGTTCCCCGACCAGGACGTGACGGTGCGAGGTGCCGTGTCGATAGGCCGGCGGCTCATCGACCCCCTGGCCGAACTGGTGAAGATCGACCCCAAGTCGATAGGCGTGGGGCAATACCAGCACGACGTGGACCAGACGAAGCTGAAGCGGTCGCTCGACCGTGTGGTGGAGTATTGCGTCAACTCGGTAGGCGTCAACGTCAACACCGCCAGCAAGCACCTGCTCACCTACATCTCGGGACTGGGCCCTCAGCTGGCCCAGAATATCGTGGAGTACCGCCAAGCCAACGGCGACTTTATGAGCCGCAGCGACCTGCTCCGGGTGCCCCGCATGGGAGCCAAGGCCTTTGAGCAGTCGGCCGGATTCCTGCGCATACCTCATGCCGCCAACCCGCTCGACAACTCGGCCGTTCACCCCGAGCGCTACGCCATCGTCGAACAGATGGCCGCCGACCTGGGCTGCACCATAGGCGAACTCATCGAGAACAAAGAGCTGAAAAAGCAGCTCGACCTGAAGCGATACATCGCGGGCGACGTGGGCATGCCCACCCTCACCGACATCATGGCCGAGCTCGACAAACCCGGGCGGGACCCCCGCCGCTATATCGAGATGATGGAGTTCGACGCCAAAGTCAAGAGCATCGACGACCTGCAAGAGGGCATGGTGCTCAACGGCATCGTCACCAACATTACGCAGTTCGGCTGCTTTGTCGACATCGGCATCAAGGAGAACGGCCTGGTACACATCTCGCAGATGGCCGACCGCTACATCGCCAACCCCGCCGAGGTGGTATCGATGCACCAGCCCGTGCGGGTACGGGTCATCGGGATAGACCGCGAACGCAAACGCATACAACTCTCATTAAAAGATGTATCATGAATACCGCTTTAATCAGTTTGGCTTCCAATTCGCCCGATAAACGGGAACAGATGGAACAGGCCTTTGCCGAGTTGCGGGCCATGGGCATCGTGGCCCGGTCGTCGTCGATTTACGAGACGGCCCCTTACGGAAATCCCCGACACCCCAACTACCTCAACGCCGTGGCCTGCATCCGCACTGCGGCCGAATACCCGGTGCTCTACGATACCCTCAAGGAGATGGAGCGAGCCCACGGCCGCACCCCCCAGTCGAAACTGAGCGGCGAGATTCCGCTCGACATCGACATCGTCGTGTGGAACGGCGAGACCCTGCGCCCGCAAGACTACGAGCGCGACTACTTCAAGACCGGACTGCACGAGATACAACCTGTTGAGAACCAACAACCCCACCCGATTGTTTCACATTAAATACGATTCGATATGAAAACAGTAGAAGAAACCTTACTCAAACGTACTTCGGTACGCCGTTACGAATACGACAAGATACCGGCCGAGACTCTCGACTTTATCTACCGGGCCATTGCCAACACCCCCACCAGTTACAACGGTCAGCAATTCTCGGTCATCGCCATCGACGACCAGGCCATCAAGGAGGAGCTCTATGCCATCACCAACCAAAAGCAGATCAAAACCTGCGCCACGCTGCTGATGTTCTGCGCCGATTTCCACAAAATCGACGTGCTGGCCCAAAAGAAGGGAATAGACAACCCCCACTTCGAAAACACGCTCGACGGGGTGATGGTGGGTATCATCGACGCCGCCTTGGCCATGCAGAATGCCGTAGTGGCCGCACAGGCCGCCGGTCTGGGCAGCTGCTGCGTGGGATATGCCCGCACCGCCAATCCCGAGAAGATTGCCGAAATTCTGAAACTGCCTCAGGGCACCTTTGTCATCTGCGCCCTCACGCTGGGTATTCCCCGCGAATCGCCCGATCTGAAACCCAAGCAACCCCTCTCGCTCGTGGTACATCACAACCACTATCGCACCGACGACATGAGCGCCGACCTCGAGCAATACGACCAAACCATATCGGAGTATAACCGCCACCGCAGCGGCACTACCACCGAAAACGACTGGTGCGGCCACATACTCGACTACTACCGCATCGCTCTCGACTACGACATGGAGGGTTACCTCAACAAACAAGGATGCAAATTACCCTTCGTGCCGAAAAAATAGAGACAATTTTCGGTTATCGACAAGGTAATGTTCCAACGGAAAAAGGGGCGGTTAGGCGATATTTTTCAGCCTTTTGTCGATATGGTTTTGATATGCCCGGCTGCGGACATACATTTGTATCACAATTAATTAATCGCCCTATGTAAATATTACAGACTATTTTTTTCGATTAACTATTCTATATATTTTGGTTATGTAGCAATTTCGCTGAGAAGCGAGGTTGCTACTTTTTTTTTCTACGGCTCACACCCCGATGCCGCACAGATGCAGAATATCGTCGGGCGTATCGACCAGATGGGTAGCACCGGCCCGGCTCAACTCGTCGCGCCCCCGGAATCCCCAGATTACCCCGGCCGACTCTACCCCGGCTGCACGGGCGGTACACATGTCTACGTCCGAGTCGCCTACATACAACGTATCGACCTTCTCCACCCCGGCACGCTGCATGATGTCGTAGACAATATCGGGAGCCGGTTTCGTCGGCACCCCTTCGCGCTGTCCCAGTACGGCTACAAACGGCACACGGGGAAAGTAGTGGGCAACCAGCTTCTCGGTACCCGCCTGATATTTGTTCGAAGCCACCGCCAGCTTTACACCTTGGCCCGACAACTCATCGAGCAGACGCACTATACCGTCGTAGGGGCGAGTGTGGTCGGTATTGTGTTCGGTATAATATTCGAGAAAGAGCGTGCGCATGTGAGCCACATTCTCGGCCGTGCGAGCCGCTTCGGGCAAGGCACGTTCGAACAGTTTGGTGATGCCGTTGCCCACGAAATAGAGATACTCCTCTACCCGATGTTCGGGGTAGCCACAACCCCGCAAAGCATAGTTGGTACTCGCAGCCAAGTCGGCTATCGTGTTCAACAACGTCCCATCCAAATCAAAAATAACCAGTTGTTTCATCTTTTTTCCTTTTATCCGTGCAAAGATAGTGAAAGTCGAAGGCAGAAAAACAAGCCCGCTTGATTTTTATGCTGAGACGCATCCTATCTTATCTAAAGATAGTGAAAGGTGAGAGCAGAGGCAAATAGGAAACATAGTTTCCAATATTTGACTATACCGAACCGAATCCTATCTTATCCAAAGATAGTGAAAGTCGAAGGCAGAAAAACAAGCCCGCTTGATTTTTATGTCGCAACATCCCCAGCCTTCGTGAATCCATGGCCCTATTTTTTGTGCACAAATACCCGACTGCCGCCCCTCGACAAGCAAACAGACGGGGCCGGCCGACATTTTCACAGATACGACTTTTAGAACAAATATATATACATAACGACCTTGTGGAGAGGCCTGTCACAAGGTAACTTTGCACTGTTTTCTAACAAAAGGATATGGAACAAACACACGACATAAAGGGCATTCTGTTTAACTTTTCGGGGACAATCGACACCGAGGGATGCGAATGGTTCGACCTCATTTGGCGGAAATATCGGGAGACCGGTATTCCGGTATCGAAGAGCGACTACCTGTGTGCCCACGAATATGCCGAAGCCCAGATTTCGGAATGTAATCTCATCGAGCCCGGGTTCAATCTATATCAGATGCTCTACATCAAACTCTCGCTGCAAATCAAATATCTCATCGACAAAGGACTGCTATCCGACAACGTATGCACCCGCAAGTATCCGCAGCAGTTGGCTACCCTCTGCTACAATCGGGCCATCATGCACGTGAGACAAAACGAATTGATTCTCGAACAACTGGTCAAGCAATATCGACTGGGTATCGTAGCACAGTCGTACGGCAACCTGCCGGCCATGCTGGTAGACTTCGGGCTCACCCCCTACTTTACCGACGTGATCGAATCGAGTGCCGTCAACCTCAACAAGCCCGACCAAGCCATTTTCAAACTCTCGGTCGATGCCCTGCACATTGCCCCCGAAGAGACACTGTGCGTGAGCAATTCGCTCAACAACGACCTGTTGCCCGCACAAGGCATCGGCTGCCAAACGGCTTGGCTGAATCTGCGCCCGGTACCTCCGGCCAAACGGGTATCGAACTATCATATAACCTCCTTAACAGACCTTAATGCACTATTATATTCAAAAAGCAATACATAATGTAGGAATACGAAAAAAGGAAACAACTGCTTACTATTGAATTGAATACTGTGTTGTGAAAAACAAATCTAACTAAATATTCCGAACGCTGTGCGCGAGTATAGCCGAGGAAGGCTCTTAGCATAAAAAGTGTATTGACTTGATGGAAGGTCCAGGGCGCGATGTCCAGGACCTTTTTTTTCGCCATATCCTTTTTCGGCAACAAGAAAAACTATACCGACAAGAGTTGTTTATAGAGAATATTGCTAACTTTGCACAAAAAATAAAAAGTATTGTTTGTCTAAAATGGATTGGATACAAAGTCTGCTATTTAATGACGCATCGGTAGCCCATACCGTAATCCTATACGCCTTTGTCATTGCGGTGGGAGTAGCATTGGGCAAACTGAAGTTCTTCGGAGTATCTTTGGGAGTTACGTTTGTTCTCTTCGTCGGGCTGATAGCCGGGCACTTCGGCTTCTCGGCCGAGAAAAACATACTCCACTTCGTACAGGAGTTCGGTTTAATTCTCTTTATTTACTCCATCGGTCTGCAAGTGGGACCCAGCTTCTTCTCCTCGTTCAAGCGAGGCGGGCTCACCCTCAATATGCTGGCCGTGGGTATTGTAGTTCTCAACATTGCTGTGGCGCTCGGCATCTACTTCCTCAACGAAGACCAGGTGAGCATGCCCATGATGGTGGGTATTCTCTCGGGTGCCGTTACCAACACCCCGGGACTGGGTGCCGCACAACAAACCCTGTCGCAGCTGCGGTTCGACGGTTCTATCACCGAAGTCCCCGAGATTGCCCTGGGCTATGCCGCCGCCTATCCGCTGGGTGTAATCGGCATCATCGCCTCGATGCTGGTGATTCGGGCCATCTTCAAGGTGAAACTCGACAAGGAAAATAAGCAAATCGAGGAGGAAAACCAGTCGAGCCAACTCGTGCCCCACGTGGTTACCTACCAGGTAGAAAACAAACTCATCGTAGGTAAAACGCTCGACGACCTCGCCAAGCTCATCGACCGCAACTTCGTGGTGTCGCGTATCAAGCACAACGACGAGGTGATGATTCCCAACTCCGACACGCTGCTGCAAGAGGGCGACCTGTTGCTGGTGGTTCTCTCGCTGCAAGACGAAAGCGCCCTCGAAGCCTTCATCGGACGCCCCGTCGAGATGAACTGGGAAGCCATTCAGGCACCGGTGGTTTCGCGCCGTATTCTGGTTACCCGCCCCGAAATCAACGGGCGCAAAATCGGTAGCTTGCGGCTGCGCATGGGATACCGCCTGAACGCTACCCGCGTGAACCGTGCCGGTTTAGACCTGTTGGCCAACCCCAATCTGGAGCTGCAAATCGGCGACCGCCTCACCGTAGTAGGCCGTATCGAAGACATCAACCGTCTGGCCGAAAAGTTGGGCAACTCGACCAAACGTCTGCACGAGCCCAACATGGTAACCCTCTTCGTGGGTATCTTCCTCGGTATCATTCTGGGTAGTATTCCTATCGCCATACCGGGCATGAGCGTGCCGATGAAACTGGGTCTGGCCGGTGGTCCTCTGGTCGTTGCCATTCTGCTGGGCCGCTTCGGTCACAAGGTACACCTGGTTACCTACACCTCGACAGGCGCCAGCCTCATGCTGCGCGAGGTAGGCATCTGCCTCTTCCTGGCCAGTGTGGGCATCTCGGCCGGCGGCGAGTTTGTCAATACCATCATGTCGGGCGGCCTCGTGTGGGTATGGTGGGGATTCCTCATCACCGTCATTCCCCTGCTCGTCATTGCCGTTATCGCCCGGGCTCACTACAAGATCAACTACTGCTCTATCATGGGTCTGCTCTCGGGAGCCTGCACCGATCCCCCCGCCTTGGCTTATGCCAACAAGGTTTCGGGTAACGATGCACCGTCGGTAGCCTACTCGACCGTCTACCCGCTCACCATGTTCCTGCGAGTTCTGTCGGCGCAGTTGCTCATCCTGCTCTTCTATTAACGAAGCATACCTTTTCGAAACTATCTTCACGAGGGGAATCCACACGGGTTCCCCTCGTTTTTTCACCAGCCTCTCTCCATAAGGGAAAACGCATAACCATACACCCCTGTTTTATCGATAAAAGAGACCGCTTTATCCACAAAAAAGGGAACTCTCTCTATTACATTTTTCTTAATGGCTCGCCAAGTGTTAAATTTGAGTTCGAATTTAACGTATCGGTTATGAAAAATTTAATAATATCCACCGGCATTTTAACGCTTCTCTGCTACTCGCCGCTGCATGCTCAGGAACTTCAGGTGAGCCAGGAAGAGTCGATGCCCGAAGTGTGGACATTACAGGATTGCTTCGACTACGCCCACGACCACAGCATCACGCTGCAACAGAACCGACTGTCGATCGAGGAGAGCTCGGTCAATACCAAGGAGGCCAAAGCCCAGCTTTTCCCCTCGTTCGACTTCTCCACGTCGCACAACTACGGCAACTACCCCTTGGCCGACGGCAGCCAGGCCGGCAAAAACGTCTACACCGGCACCTACGGACTCAATGCCTCGTGGACCCTCTTCGACGGGAAGCGCCGCAATACCATCAAGAGCAACCAGCTGCAAGAGCAGCAACAGCAATATGCCTTTCAAGAGAGCCTCGACAACCTGCAAATCGAGATTCTCACCGACTATCTGCAAATTCTCTATGCCGAGGAGGCCGTGAATATCTGCAAGCAGACTGTCGAGGTATCGCTGAGGCAAGTCGAGCGGTCGCGCGAACTGCTGGCCGCCGGCTCTATCTCGAAGAGCGACCTGGCCCAACTCGAGGCCCAATACAGCAACGACAAGTACCAACTGGTATCGGCCGAAGCCAACCGCGACCAACTGCGGCTCAACCTCAAGCAACTGCTCGAACTCGACATCGACGTAGAGATGAACCTGGCTCTGCCGCCCATCGACGAGAGCAAGGTGCTCGTGCCGCTGCCCGACAAGAGCACGGTCTATGCCACGGCGCTGGGATTTATCCCCTCGATACAGAGCGGCAAGCTCGAACTCGAGGTAGCCGAACTCAACATAGCCAACGCCAAGGCCGGCTACTACCCCAACCTCTCGCTCAATGCCGGCATAGGCACCGGACACAACACCGACAACAACGGCGGTATAGGTACTCAACTGAAACAGAGTCTCAACGAGTCGATCGGGCTCACCCTATCGATACCCATCTACAGCCGCCGGGCCAACAAGTCGGCCGTAGAGCGGGCTCGTATACAGCAGAAAATCAGCGAGCTCGACCTCAAGAATCAGGAGAAAAATCTGCTCAACCAAATCGAGAGCGCCTGGCTCGACGCCTCGTCGGCCCAGTCGCAATACCTGGCCGCCCGCGAGCAGCTCAATGCCACACAGACATCGTTCGAGCTCACCGAAGAGCAATTCTACCTGGGCATGAAAAATACCGTCGAGATGCTCACCGCCAAAAACAACTGGCTCTCGGCCCAGCAAGAGGAGCTGCAATCGCGCTTCATGGCGCTGCTCAACCTCAAGCTGCTCGACTACTACGAAAACAAGCCGCTTACGCTCGATTGATTTGACAATCTCGAATAATAAACTGATCATCACGATATGAAACGAAAAAAAATCATCATTCTCGCCGTGTCGATAGTCGCAGTGATCATAATCCTGTGGTTTATCTTCGGACGGAAATCGAACAGCACAAGCTACATCGTCGAGACGGCCACGGCCACCCGAAGCGACGTATCGGAGGCCGTCACGGCTACCGGTACCATCGAGCCGGTGACCAAGGTCGAGGTGGGTACCCAGGTATCGGGTATCATCGACAAACTGTATGCCGACTACAACTCGATTGTCACCAAGGGACAGCTCATCGCCGAGATGGATAAGGTGACCCTGCAAAGCGAACTCACCTCGCAACAGGCCACCTACGACGGGGCCAAGGCCGAGTACGAGTATCAAGAGAAGAACTACCTGCGCAACAAGGCGTTGCACGAGAAACAGCTCATCAGCGACACCGAGTTCGAGGAGTCGACCTACAACTATGCCAAGGCCAAGAGTGCCTACGAGAGCAGCGAGGCCAATCTGGCCAAGGCCAAGCGTAACCTGGCCTACGCTACCATTACCTCGCCCATCGACGGGGTAGTCATCAGCCGCGCCGTCGAGGAGGGACAGACCGTTGCCGCCGGATTCGAAACGCCTACCCTCTTCACCATTGCCGCCGACCTCACCCAGATGCAGGTGATTGCCGATGTCGACGAGGCCGATATAGGCGGTGTGAAAGAGGGACAACGGGTCGAATTTAGCGTCGACGCCTACCCCAACGACACCTTCGAGGGCACCGTGACACAGGTGCGTCTCGAGGCTACCGAAGAGAGCAACGTGGTTACCTACGAGGTGGTCATCTCGGCCCACAACCCCGATTTGAAACTGAAACCGGGCCTTACGGCCAACGTCACCATCTACATCGCCGAGCGGCGCAACGTCATCAACATTCCACTCAAGGCACTCCGCTTCGTCCCCGATATGCCTTCGGGACAAGCTCCGGCAGCCGAGTCGCAACCGCAGCCCCAACCCCAGAAGCCGGGCAACGACAGCATCAAGACTATTTGGGTACAAGAGAACAATACCTGGACTCCCCGGCAGGTAAAAGTGGGTATGGACAACGGCGTGAATGTAGAGATTTGCGAGGGGCTGAACGAGGGCGAAACCGTAGCCATCGACCGCAAGAGCAACGGCGGCCTGCCGGCCGCTCAGCTCTCGGGAAACAAGGAGGAGAGCCCCTTCATGCCCAAACCGCCGGGAAAGAAGAAATAAAGAAAGGAAACCGACAGCATGGCAACAAAAGAGATCATACGTCTGGAGAACATACGGCGCAACTTTATCGTGGGTAACGAGACGGTACACGCCCTGCGGGGGGTGAGTTTCACCATCAACGCCGGCGAGTTCGTGACCATCATGGGCACCAGCGGCTCGGGCAAGTCGACCTTGCTCAACATTCTGGGCTGCCTCGACACCCCCACCTCGGGCGAATACTACCTCGACGGCATCCCGGTACGGAGCATGGGCAAAAACGAGCGGTCGGTACTGCGCAACCGCAAGATTGGTTTCGTATTCCAGTCTTACAACCTGCTGCCCAAGACGACCGCCCTCGAAAACGTGGAGCTGCCCCTCATGTACAACTCGGCCATCTCGGCCCGCGAGCGGCACGAACTGGCCTCCAGGGCACTCGATGCCGTGGGACTGGCCGAACGGAAAAACCACAAGTCGAACCAGATGTCGGGCGGACAGCAGCAACGTGTGGCCATTGCCCGGGCGCTGGTCAACGACCCGGTCATCATTCTGGCCGACGAGGCTACCGGTAACCTCGACACCCGCACCTCGTTCGAGATTCTGGTTCTCTTCCAGGAGCTGCACAACCGGGGACGCACCATCATTTTCGTCACGCACAACCCCGAACTCTCGGCCTACAGCAGCCGCAACATCGTGCTGCGCGACGGGAAAATCATCAGCGACACCCCCAACGACCATCCGGCCTCGGCCCTGGAGATGCTGAAAAAACTACCGGTAGAAAGCGATTAAGGAACAAACGACTATGAATCTGACCAATCTCACCAAGGTAGCGCTCAAGGCGCTCAACAATAATAAGATGCGATGCTTCCTCACGATGCTGGGCATCATCATCGGCGTAGCGTCGGTGATTACCATGCTGGCCATCGGGCAAGGGTCGAAGCGGAGCATCCGGGCCCAGATTGCCGAAATGGGGTCGAACATGATTATGATTCACCCCGGCAACATGGAGCGGGGCGGCGTGCGGCAGGATGCCTCGTCGATGCAGACCCTCAAGCTCAACGACTACCAGGACATTCTCGACGGCACCGAATATGTGTCGGCCTGCTCGCCCTCGGTCAGCAGCAGCGGGCAGTTCATCTACGGGGCCAACAACTACCCCAGCACCATCTACGGCGTGACCGAAGACTACCTCGAGATACGCAAATTCTCCATCGACGAGGGCAGCATGTTCACCCCGCAAGACGTGCTCACCTCGGCCAAAGTCTGCCTGGTGGGACAAACCATCATCGACAACCTCTTCCCCAACGGCGAGAACCCTATCGGCAAGGTGATACGGTTCAACAAGATACCGCTCAAGATTGTGGGAACCCTCACCCCCAAGGGCTACAACAGCATGGGCATGGACCAGGACGACATGGTGCTGGCCCCCTACACCACGGTGCAGAAGCGGGTACTGGCCATCACCTACCTGCAAGGCATCTTCTGCTCGGCCCTGACCGAGGAACTCACCCCGCAGGCTATCGACGAGATTACCCAGATTCTGCGCAAGAATCACAAAATCAAGGAGGGCGAAGACGACGACTTCGAAATACGGTCGCAAGAGGAGATGAGTTCGATGATGAGCTCGACTACCGACATGATGACCATCCTGCTCGCCTGTATCGCCGGTATCTCGCTGCTGGTGGGCGGTATCGGCATCATGAACATCATGTATGTATCGGTAACGGAGCGCACCCGCGAAATCGGGTTGCGCATGTCGATCGGCGCCCGGGGCATCGACATCCTGGCCCAGTTTCTTATCGAGGCGGTGCTCATCAGCGTCACGGGCGGTATCATCGGGGTGCTGCTGGGTGTGGGAGCATCGATGGTGGTCAACCTCGTATTCAACTGGCCGGTCTACATCCAGGCCTATTCGGTGATACTCTCCTTCCTGGTATGTACCTTCACCGGCATATTCTTCGGCTGGTACCCGGCCCGCAAAGCCGCCAACCTCGACCCCATTGAAGCTATTCGTTATGAATAATCGACATTCTTATACTCAAAATCTTTATCTTTGTACCATGACACCCAACCGGCAACATATACGCCTCCGATGGAATCCCCTCTTCATCCATGCCATTGCATGGACGATTGTCTTTCTCTTCCCGCTCCTCTTCATCGAGCGGTTCGAGAGTATGGGGCGCATACGCAACTTCAGCCTCATGAAGTTCTATATCCAGCCCATCTGCATCGCGGTCATCTTCTACATCAACTATCTGTGGCTTATCGACCGGGTGCTGTTCCGTAAAAAGCCGGTACAGTTTATCCTCTACAACGTGCTGCTCATCGTGGTAGCCAATGTGGCCATCTATCTGGTACACCGCATGATTATCCCCGACGAGTTCCTGTTCAGGCGGCCGGGCGGTCCTCGTCCTCCACGGCCGGGGCTCATGCAGTGGCAAGACTCCATTACACTGGCCTTGATTGTGGGGTTGAGCATAGCCATCAAAATGACCCAGAAGTGGATTGTCACCGAAAAAGAGCGCAAACAACTGGAGCAGGAGCGCACCGAGGCCGAGTTGAAAAACTTGAAGAACCAACTCAACCCGCACTTCCTCTTCAATACCCTCAACAACATCTATTCGCTCATCGCCATCAGTCCCGACCGCGCTCAAAGTGCCGTGCTCGAGTTGAGCAAGATGCTGCGCTATGTACTCTATGAAAATGCTCAGGCCTATGTTCCCATGGAGAAAGAGCTGGAGTTTAACCACAACTACATCGAGCTGATGCGGCTTCGGCTCGCCCGCCACGTGAAGGTCGAGGTCGATATGCCCCGGGGGCTGTGCCGCGGATACCAGATTGCGCCGCTGCTCTTCATCACCCTCATCGAGAATGCCTTCAAGCACGGCACCAGCGCCACCGAACCCTCGTTTGTGACCATCGTCATGAGCGAACCCTCGCCCGGTGTCATCGAGTGCCATATCGAGAACAGCTGCTTCCCCAAAAACGAGAGCGACAAGAGTGGCTCGGGCATAGGGCTCAAGAATCTTTCGCGTCAGCTCGAACTGCTCTACCCTGGCAAATACACGCTTCATGCCGAGAGCGACACACAAATCTATCGCTCGTCGCTCACCATCGATTTGAACTAACCCCAAACTCACAAGACTATGATACTGAAATGCTGCATTATCGACGACGAACCCCTGGCCATAGAGCTGTTGGAGAGTTATGTCAAGCGCACCCCCTTCCTGCAACTGGAAGCCTCGTTCAACTCGGCAGTGCAGGCGGTCGAACGGGTTGCGCAGGGCGACATCGACCTCATCTTCCTCGACATACAGATGCCCGAACTCGACGGCATGGAGTTCTCGCACATGATCGAGGGGCGCAGTCGCATCGTCTTTACCACCGCCTTCGGACAGTATGCCGTAGACAGCTACAAGGTCAATGCCATCGACTACCTGCTCAAGCCCATCTCCTATTCCGATTTTCTCAAGGCCTCCCAAAAGGCGCTGCAATGGTTCGAGTTGTCCGAGGGGAACAGTACCGCCGGCACCCCTGCACCCACACCGGCACAAAGCCCCTATATCTTCGTCAAGAGCGACTACAAGCTCAAGCAGATACCTCTCGACAAGATTCTCTACATCGAGGGATTGAAGGACTATGTAAAGATTTATCTCGAGGGCGAGCCGCACCCCATCCTCTCGCTGCTGAGTCTCAAGTCGCTCGAAGAGATGCTGCCCGAGGGTCAGTTCATACGGGTGCACCGCTCGTTTATCGTGCAAGGGAGCAAAATCAAGATGATCGACCGCAACCGCATCGTCTTTGGCAAGGAGTATATCCCCATCTCCGACACCTACAAGGAGTCGTTTGCCGAGTTCATCGCCCGCCACTCGCCCATCCCCGGCAAGCCGCAGGGTTGAACCGCCCCACAGTTGATAAATGAAGTCGACCCAAAAGAGATTTTTCGAGGTCGACCTCAATATCTACAACATTGCTACTTAGTTCTATGATCAATCCCTCAAATCCGTATAATTTCTACAAGTACTACAATTCGTTCTTGATATTTTTGTACGGCTAATCAAATTTTAAATGCAGAGATTCGTCAGACAGACAATCGATTGATTTCTAACCGAATCAATTCCACAACCTCTTTATTGGCAATTTCTCCATCTAAGCTGAACACTATGAATACATTCCCTCCATATTGTTCTTTGAATGATTCGAAACTCGCTTTCATTCGTTCAGTCAAAGAATAACTACCGAAATTCGCACTCGCTGTTATCGGCTTGATTTGTATACCTATCGCTTTATCTCCGACTTTTGCAATATAATCAATGTCGCCAGCATGATCCAATTCAGGATCGCTTTCTTCAAAGGTTATATCGGGAAATATTTTGGCTAATCCATCATTAATAACCGACTTTTCTCTTATATAACCATCGTAAGTACGATTTATGGTAAGATTATAAATATAATCTATACAATCTTGTTCTGTCAATTCCCTAAAAGCAGCTTCCCATTCGGGTATAACGACTTCTGTAATTTTAGCATATAGTCGTTCTCCTAATTCTTTCAAACTTTCGTTTGTGATTTTTGTCGGATTCTTACCTACTGTATATGCGTTCTCAAAATACCATGATTGCCATTCTTCGAAAGAAGATGGTTGGCAATTGCGGATTAAAGCCATGACAGCTCCGACTTTATTTGGACGAGATAATTGATATGTTTGACACGCATAATTCAATACTCGTTCTTTTTTGCCAAAATTAAGTGAATAACGTTTCATAGCCTTAAGGAATTATGTTGTTGGGATTTGCTTGATTCCATGCATTTTTGAGTTCATTACATCGATCATAAATCTCATCTGCTCGGTTTATTAATGAGTTTGTACAATCAATGACTTCCTGTTTTATATTAGAACGCCAATATCCATCACGAGGGGTACTTACGATAATATATCCTTGTTGGATAGCATATCGTATTAATTCTCTTGTTTCTACTTGGTTTCCTCCTGTTGGATACCCCATACCTCTTGCAATGTCTTCTGCATGCATTGCGTTTGCTCTACCGACTGGAATGATATTTAATAAACGCTGCAATTCTTGTTGATTATTTGCCATATTAGTATGAAATAAATTTTGATTTATATTTATAATTCGCATCCGTATCTACAGTTACTAATCTTTTTTTTATCAAATGGGCATTGATAAAAGTTTTGTTTTCTAAATATAAATAACACAATAGATTATTCTGCTTGTCATATTTCGTTTCATCAAAACGCATATATACTTTATGCCCTTTAATCTTTTCTCGGATATAAGCTATAGCTTGTTTCGCTAAATTATCATCTACCTCTACGCCAATAAGTTTAATGGTTAATCCCGTATTAAGTTTAAGCATATTCGGTGTGATAATCTCTTTGACAGAAAAATATTCTTCTCTTTCTTTCCGGTTTTTATCTATCCGAGATCCAAATTGTAATTTTTTGATATCAATCTTGTTCTCCAATTTATGCGGATCTTGAAATAGATATGGTAAAGTTTTCATCCTTTCGTTGATATCGAAAGTTGATTCATCGTTACGGTATTGGAAATCTGCATATCCGAATAATGATGACGATGCAACCTTTTCTCTATAGAATTTTTTATATTCAGGATTTATTTCATACCCGATGGAATTACGCTGCAAGTTACGCGCAGCTAAAGCTGTCGTACCACTTCCCATAAATGGATCAAATACGGTTTCTCCTACAAAAGAGAACATTTTGATTAAACGATGGGGCAATTCTTCAGGGAATACAGCTATGTGACCGTCTTGTTTTGCTCCACCGAAATTCCAATGAGATGCGAAATAAGTATTCCACTCCTCTTTCGTTATCTCCGAGTATTTTTTTTGTTCTACAGTAGGTGTGGGTGCTTTACCTTGTTTTTTAAATACGAGAATAAACTCATAATCGATTTTCAAAATGCCATTTCGAGGATACGGGAAACTACCCATTACAGCGCCGCCTCCTGTGGTGTTCATCGTAGTTTGTTTTTGCCATATAATTGCGCCCATATAATCCATTCCAAGAGTCTCACAAAAACGGATAATCTCTGTTCTAATGGGTATTACTTTATAACGGCCATAATAAACGGAACGCGCGAATTGATCTCCGATATTTATACATAAACGGCAGCCATTATGCAAAACTCGATTACATTCTAACCATACCAAATTCAGGTTATTGATATAACCTTCATAACTATCATGAAATCCAATTTGAGCATCATTTCCGTAATCTTTTAGCTGCCAATATGGAGGGGATGTAATAATCAAATGGACAGATTTATCCGGAATCAAAGAAAGGTTCCGACTGTCTCCATTGATGAGCGTATGTGTTGTTTTTATTTCCATTTTCCTTTTTTATCAACAATCAACTCTAATACCTTATCGGCTATATTAGGAGATTCTCCTCTTATCAACAGCCTCAAAATTCTATCACAACTCTATTCAATCTGTAAAACTTATCTTTTTAGGGCATCAATCTTCTTAGTTCTATTTAGATATATTAGAATATCCATATCCAATACAATCCGTTATTTCTACAACAATTCACATTCTCTATTTTGACTATTATTAGCTTTTCTTTCATTGACAAATATACCACTTTTATTTGACTTATACTTCTGAATTTCCTCTTTTCTACTCACCATAGACATAATTCTATCTCGACGATGAATCAATTACGATCCAAATACTGCTTCATAAAAAATCGTTGTAGATAAATTATTCAAGAAAAATGCAAATGCTATCAATTCTGAGAAAGATTTCAGACACAGTAGCTTAAAATCATCAATATATTGAAAAATCAACACCTAAAAAAATGTAAAGGAATATCCATAACAAGCAAAAATTCTTTTACACCACACAAGGAGCAGGCACCCCGGCAACGGGATGTCTGCTCCTTGGCATGTTTACTTAAATTTATTTCAGTTTCAGGAAGCGTCGTAAATCGACCGGAAGAAAGAGTTCGCCTGTGCGCCCAACAGGATACAGGCCACGGTCAAGGCTCCATACATCACCCAGGTACCGGCACAGTTCCAGCAGGGGTTCGCTGTCAGCTCGCGGGCAAAAGCTACACACAAGGCCGTGCAGATGAGCAATATCAGCACCAGAACCACCAGCGAAATCTTCGCCTCGAGGCTCCACCGCTTGCGCGGCAGTCGGTTCATCACCCGGCGGGTAAACCACCGGTCGTGCCGGGGTTGGGGAGTGTGTCGGTTGAAAAGCTCCCGCCACTGGTCGTCATTCCACTCTTTCATATCCGTTTTTCTTTAAATATTCTCCTAATTTTTGTTTGGCCCGCGAGAGGTACGACTTGACGGTCCCCTCGGGCATACCCGTCACCGCGGCGATGCGGGCGATGGCCATATCCTCGACAAAGTAGAGGGTAACGACCGTACGTTCCTCGGGACGCAGTATCGACAGAGCCTGGGTCATGTCGAGCCGGCGGTCTACCGGCTCGGGCGACTGGGGTATCGCCGCCGCCCGGTCCAGAGGCTCGAAGTAGCGGTCGCCCCGCTTGCGCAACTCGTCGTAGTAGAGGTTGTAGGCCACCCTGAAGAGCCAGGTCGAGAACGAGGAGAGACCCTTGTAGCTGCGCAGGTGGTAATAGACCTTGATGAAGGTCTCCTGCGCCAGGTCGTCACTGAGCGATTCGTCGCCACCGGTGAGGCTCAGAAAGAAACGCTTCACCCGCCCCTGGTATTTATCGACCAGCGAGGCAAAAGCCTTGCGGTCGTCCAGCAGGGCGCAACGTGCCACCCACATCATATCCTCGGTCTTCTCCATCGTGTCGAGGCCGGTTATTCGGGTTGATTATCGGTGTGATCGTTATCGGGGCGCGACGATACCCGATAGAGTATCAGTTTGCCCGCACCCACCAGAATAAAGATAGCGGCCAGACCCAACAGGAAGATTCCCACGCCATCGCCAAACTCTTCGGTACCGTTTATACTCCACAACACAATGCTCCAGATGGCAAATCCCAAACCGATACCCAGGAATACCAAGCCCTGGTTGAGGGTCACCAGCTTGTCGGGGCGAGCCTGTCGCGACCGGGGCGACTCGAAAAATCCGTCGGGCAACTCACGCCCGGCCTCGATGGCCTTCTCGATAACCTGATAGTGGGCCTTCTGCTTCTTGTTGCGGTAGTAGATAAAGGGGACTTCTATAAATTAAATCCCTGATTATAAGTTGCATAAGCGGATAAAATGC
>OJNR01000328.1_pt1 | contig 36081 bp, 27 predicted proteins | sample 1597901 | NCBI WGS metagenome assembly OJNR01 (sample SAMN01915223, study PRJEB22387) | human gut metagenome | isolation source: stool | host: Homo sapiens | place: USA | reverse complement strand
AAAATCATATATATAGATTTTTTCATCAGAATTTTGTATCTTTGTATCATACAGATAAAACCAAAAGATCAAATCAAACTACAGGGGTATATACAACTGTTCGCATCTATGTTTGCTATGAAAAACAGCCAATTTATTATAAAAGCCGTAACTCATCATCAACTTCTTACACAATAGATTTCTAATTACTAATACTCTAAAATCATGAAAAGACTACTAACACTTTCGATGCTGTTCATTTGCGTAACGACACTATTTGCACAGAACGATGTCACTAAATTTTTGGGAATTCCTGTAGACGGAAGCAAAAGCGAAATGATTCAAAAGCTCAAGGCAAAAGGATTTCAATATGACAGCGAGTTGGATTGCTTGAAAGGAGAGTTCAATGGCCGAGACTCCTACATCTCCGTCGGAACAAACAACGATAAAGTATATCGCATCATGGTAAGAGATGCCATAAGTTCAAGTGAAAGCGACATCAGAATACGGTTCAATGCCCTCTGTCGACAATTTGAAAACAATAAGAAATATCAATCTAAATCTTCCGAATCCTACATCATACCAGAAGATGAGGATATTTCTTATAACATATCCGTAAACAACAAGCGCTACCAAGCATCTTATTTTCAAGTCCCGGAAGGAGGAATAGATTCGACTGCCATTGCGCAAGAAACCCAAGCATTCATTTTTTCCAAATATTCAAAAGAACAATTATCATCTCTTACCGAAGAACAAAAGCAAGAGATTATGACGGAAGTGTTGCTATACATGACAGACAAGCTCGATAAAAAATCCGTTTGGTTTATGATTGCCGAACAATACGGCGAGTACTATATCCTTCTATACTACGACAACGGTTACAACCAAGCCAACGGCGAAGATTTGTAAATTCCACCTTTAACAAAAATGTCGGCAGAGATGAAGAGTCTTGAAAATCTTCATCTCTGCTTTATTTACCCTCACTCATACACATTACCTACACCCAGTGCGGGGTGACACGATAGTGCGGAGAGGCACCCTCTTTTTATCACCAGGCCACGGCGGGGCGGGGTGGACGACCGAAATTTGCAGCAGAACCACTTAAATGCAAATTCCGACATGAACGAACGCAACGTAATCAACGGCACCCTGGCGTCGTATCTGGCCTGGGCGGCCGACCTGGTCTCTCCCATCCGCTGGTTTCTGCTGGCAGCTCTGGCTCTGGTACTGGCCGACCTGAAATTCGGCATCGACGCGGCGCGCCACCGGGGCGAGGTCATCCGCAAGAGCCGGGCCGTGCGCCGCAGCATCAACAAGATTATCGACTACATCTGCTGGATACTGGTGGCCACGAGCTTCGGCCAGGCATTCGGCACCCCCTTCGGCATACCGGTGCTGCCGGCCATCGTGCTGCTGGTGGTCTACGGCTGCGAAATCAACTCGTGTTTCAACAACTACTTCGAGGCTCACGGCAGCCGGTTGCGCATCAACATTTTCAAGTGGTTCAAGGGCAAGAGCGACATCATCGCCCCCGAAGAGGGCGACGACAAGCCGGACGACAGACTCAAGCCCCCGCACGAGACAACGCCTTGAACATCCGCTCGATAACAATAATTTACGCCAAATCGTAGACGTTTTCGCCTAAAGTTTTGTATTTTTGCGAAAATTTACAAACTTACGTCTATGAATATTCTCGATCTGAGCGAACAAGAGATCATTCGCCGCAACAGTCTTGACGAGTTGCGCAAAATGGGCATCGAGCCCTATCCCGCAGCCGAATATCCGGTAAATGCTTACTCTCAGGAAATAAAAGATAATTTTGTCGACGGTGCCGAAGAGCCCCGTCAGGTATCTATCGCCGGCCGCATCATGAGCCGCCGCATCATGGGCAAGGCCTCGTTTATCGAGTTGAAGGACTCGGTGGGCCGCATCCAGGTATATATCTCGCGCGACGACCTTTGCCCCGGCGAAGACAAGGAGCTGTACAACACGGTATTCAAGAAGCTGCTCGATATTGGCGACTTCGTGGGTATCCGCGGTTTCGTATTCCGCACACAGACGGGCGAAATCACCGTACACGCCCAGGAACTGACGGTACTCTCCAAATCGCTGCGCCCGCTGCCTATCGTCAAGATGAAAGACGGCGTGGCCTACGACTCGTTCGAAGACCCCGAACTGCGTTACCGCCAGCGCTACGTCGACCTGGTAGTAAACGAGGGAGTAAAAGATATTTTCATCAAACGTACGAAGGTCTACACCTCGATGCGCGAGTATTTCAACGCCCGCGGCTATCTGGAGGTCGAGACCCCTATTCTGCAATCGATTCCCGGCGGTGCCGCCGCCCGGCCCTTCATCACGCACCACAACGCCCTCGACATTCCGCTCTACCTGCGTATTGCCGACGAGCTCTACCTCAAACGCCTCATCGTGGGCGGCTTCGAGGGGGTATACGAGTTCTCCAAGAACTTCCGCAACGAGGGTATGGACCGCACCCACAACCCCGAGTTTACCTGTATGGAGATTTACGTCTCGTACAAGGACTATAACTGGATGATGGACTTCACCGAGAAGATGCTCGAGAAGATTTGCATCGACGTGAACGGTACCGACCAGATCAAAGTGGGCGACAACGTCATCAGCTTCAAGCCGCCCTTCAAGCGCATCACCATGCTCGACGCCATCAAGGAGCACACCGGCATCGACATCAGCGGCATGAACGAAGCACAACTGCGCGAGGTGTGCAAGCAGATAGGCGTAGAGATCGACGAGACCATGGGCAAGGGCAAGATCATCGACGAAATCTTCGGCGAAAAATGCGAAGGCCACTACATACAACCTACCTTCATCACCGACTATCCCATCGAGATGTCGCCCCTCACCAAGCGTCACCGCCACAACCCCGAGCTGACCGAGCGCTTCGAGCTCATGGTCAACGGCAAGGAGCTGTGCAACGCCTACTCCGAGCTGAACGACCCCATCGACCAGCGCCTGCGCTTCGAAGAGCAGCTGCGTCTCTCGGAGAAAGGTGACGACGAGGCCATGTTTATCGACAACGACTTCATCCGCGCCCTCGAATACGGCATGCCCCCCACGTCGGGCATGGGTATCGGCATGGACCGCCTCGTGATGCTGATGACCGGCCAGACCACCATACAAGAGGTGCTCTTCTTCCCGCAGATGCGTCCCGAGAAGGTACAGAAACGCGACAAAGAGGCCGCCTATACTGCCATAGGTGTACCGGCTCAATGGGTAGCCCCCATCCAGAAAGCCGGCTACCTCACCGTAGCCGACCTGGCCGAGGCCAACCCCAACAAGATGCACCAGGAGATTTGCGGCATCAACAAGAAATATAAACTCGACCTGGCTAACCCCACGGTCGACGACGTAAAAAATTGGGTAGAAAACGCAAATAAATAATCCTCCAAAAAGCCCTATCCTATCACATGACCATTCCCGGTAAAATAGCGATCATGGGGGGCGGCAGTTGGGCTACGGCGCTGGCCAAACTGACGCTGAACAATGCCGACAGCATCCTGTGGTACATGCGGCGCGACGACCGTATTGCCGATTTCAAGCAAACCGGCCACAACCCGGTGTACCTGTCGGATGTCGCCTTCGACACCTCGCGCATCCACTTCAGCTCCGACATCAACGAAATTGCCGAAGCGGCCGACACCCTGATACTGGTGACGCCCTCGCCCTACATGAAGGCCCACCTCAAGAAGCTGGACACCGACATCAGCGGCAAATTCGTAGTGACGGCCATCAAGGGCATCGTACCCGACGAGAACATGATTGTCACCGAGTATCTGCAAACCTTCTATCACGTGCCCGAATCGCAGTTGGCCGTCATCGGCGGCCCCTGCCACGCCGAGGAGGTGGCCCTCGAACGACTCTCCTACCTCACCGTGGGATGCAACGACCTGGAGCGGGCCCATGCGCTGGCCAACGCCCTCAACGGAGCCAAACTGAAAACCATCGTCTCGACCGACGTCAGAGGCATCGAATACTCGGCCGTGCTGAAAAACGTCTACGCCATTGCCGCCGGCATCTGCCACGGCATGAAGAGCGGCGACAACTTCCAGGCCATGCTTGTCTCCAACGCCCTCAACGAGATGAACCGCTTCTTGCGGGCCGTATCGCCCTGCGAACATCGAAACATCAGCGACTCGGTGTACCTGGGCGACCTGCTGGTGACCGCCTACTCCCGCTTCAGCCGCAACCACAATTTCGGCTCCATGATTGGGCGCGGTTATTCGGTCAACGCCGCCAAGATGGAGATGGAGATGATTGCCGAGGGATACTACGGCACCAAGTGCATCTACGAGATAAACGAGCGCTACCACGTGAACATGCCTATCCTGCAATGCGTTTATGATATACTTTACAAAAAGGTATTGCCCCGGCATGCCATCGAAAATATTTACGATACATTTCTATAATCAACAAATAGAGTCAAAGCTATGAAATCAATCGAATTGAACATCGAAAAAGCTTTAGGAACCGTATCCAAGAGCGACGTCTTCGCTTTGCAAGACAAAGCTGCAAACGGCATCGAAATGCTTCACAAAGGTACCGGCAAGGGTAACGACTTTCTGGGTTGGCTGCACCTGCCCTCCGAAATAACCGAAGCCCATCTGGCCGACCTCGAAGCCACAGCCCAACAGATGAAAGAGCGCTGCGACATCGTAGTCGTTATCGGTATCGGCGGCAGCTACCTGGGTGCCAAAGCCGTAATCGAGGCCCTCTCGGATACCTTCGAGTTCCTGCACCACGAACATAAAAACCCCATTGTCCTCTTTGCCGGACAGAACATCGGCGAGGACTACCTGTATGAACTGCAAACCTTGCTGAAGGGGAAATCGTTCGGCATCGTCGTTATCTCCAAATCGGGAACGACTACCGAGCCGGCCATCGCCTTCCGTCTGCTCAAGGAGCAACTCGAGGCTCAAGTGGGCAAAGAGGAGGCCAAGCACCGCATCGTGGCCATCACCGACGCCCACAAGGGTGCCCTGCGCAAACTGGCCGACACCGAGGGTTACAAGACTTTCGTCATCGCCGACAACGTAGGCGGCCGCTTCTCGGTACTCACCCCCGTAGGTCTGCTGCCCATCGCCATCGCGGGCTTCGACATCCGCGCCCTCGTGGCCGGTGCCGTTGCCATGGAGAAGGCTTGTGGCGAAGAGGTTCCCTTCGAGCAGAACCCCGCCGCCATCTATGCAGCTACCCGCAACGTCCTCTACCAGAGCGGCAAGAAGGTCGAGATTCTCGTCAACTTCAACCCCAAACTGCACTACTTTGCCGAGTGGTGGAAACAACTCTACGGCGAGAGCGAAGGTAAGGACCACCTGGGCATCTTCCCCGCTTCGGTCGACTTCACGACCGACCTGCACTCGATGGGTCAATGGATTCAAGAGGGCGAACGCATCATCTTCGAGACCGTGCTCTCGGTAGCCCAGATGAAGCACACGGTTACCATCCCCTCGGACCACGAGAACCTCGACGGTCTCAACTACCTGGCCGGCAAACGCGTAGACGAGGTGAACAAGATGGCCGAGCTCGGTACGCAAATCGCCCACGTCGACGGCGGTGTGCCCAACCTCAAAATCGTGGTTCCCGAACTCACCGAAACCTATCTGGGCCAACTCATCTACTTCTTCGAGAAGGCTTGCGGTATCAGCGGCTACATCTTGGGCGTGAACCCCTTCAACCAACCGGGCGTAGAGGCTTACAAGCGCAACATGTTCGCCCTGCTCAACAAACCCGGCTACGAAGAGGAGAGCAAAGCCATCCAGGCTCGCATCTGACCATCGCACTTCTGGTGACAATTATAAAGCAAAAGCCTGCCGATTTTCGGCGGGCTTTTACTTTATATAGCTTTTCAGTAACATTTTTCCATATATTTACCTATCTTTACGGGGTAAACTTTATTCGTTCGAGCTATGAAAAAACTGATTGCTCTCCTGTGGGCGCTTTATGGCCTGCAAGCGACACAAGCCGCCATCGAATCTCCCGTCGCTCTCCCGGCTACCGATGTGACCACCACCTCGTTCACAGCCAACTGGCAGCCCGTCGAAGCGGCATCGGGCTATCAACTGAATGTTTTTGCCTACACAATGGCCGATTCGGGTACCCCCGAGACCTCGATTACCGAAAGTTTCGAGGGGCTGGTCCCCACCACGCTGGGATCGAAGCGCAACAAATACATCGACTTCGACCGGTCGACCCTGCCCGAGGGGTGGAGCCTCGACGTAACCGGTGGCTCGGTGCGCCAGCTCTACACCACGACGGTCGCCACCGACACCACCTCGGTACACTCGGGCACGATAGCCCTCGCCTTCGATTCCGAGCGCGACTCGATAGTCACCCCCATCCTGCCGGCTCCCGCTTCACGGTTTTCGTTCTGGGTCAAGAATGCCAACGGCAACGGCACCGTAGCTGCCTACGGTTACGACGGCAACCAGTGGAGCCTGCTGGGCGAAACCTCGACCATCTACTACCCGGCCGGCGGCATCGTAGAGTATAGCCGCGAAATTCCCGTGGGGTGCATCCGGTTCAAAATCACCTACACCGACGAGGCTCCCGACATGAACAGCCCCACCGCCATCGACGACATAGCCATCACCTACGGCGGAATGGTCAAGACACGCGACTATCTGATAGAAGGGTTGGAGACCACAAACACTTCGGTCCCCGTAAGCGGTCTGCAACCCGATACCGACTACTTCTATACGGTGCAGAGCATCCAGGGCAACGAACGCTCGGCCGAGTCGAACATCGTCGATGTCTTCGGCTTTGCCGGCTCCCTCGAAACACCCCGCCTCAACGACTTTACCGAAGTGCACGGCGGGCAGTACACCGCCAACTGGAGCACCGTAATCGGGGCCGACGGCTACGTGCTCTACAACATCTATACCCACACGGCCCAACGCGACGAGCCGGGACAGACGGTTCTCTATGAGAACTTCGACGCCTTCACCGGCGGCACCGTAGAGCTACCGGTCGACGACATGGGCGGCACCAACTACGATGACTACACCACCGTGCCCGACTGGTCGGCCTTCTACGGCTGCTGGACCGGCGGCATGCTCGGCGGTATCAGCATCTCCACCCCCACCATCGCCATGAGCAACACCGGCGGATACACAGCCAAGGCCCGCATCTACGGAGCCATGGGAGACCAGGTCGACTTCAACAACTACTACCAGACGGGGAATGCCGAGAAAAAGAGCGTCACACTCTCCCACCCCGGCTACAACGAGGTCACGATTACCTTCGACCACAGCAGCCCGACGACCAGTCTCGAAATCTACTTCCGACAGAGAGACTATACGCAAGAGATGTATCTCGACGAACTCACCCTCACCCAGAACCTCTCCACGGGCGACAGCTTCAGCTACAACTACGACTACCGGCTCGTCGAGGGACGACGCATCAACAGCTATACCTTCACCGACCTGCCCCAGGCGTGGGGCGACCGCTTCGCCTTCCGCATGAGTGCCTATGCCGAATCGGACGGCAAGCTCTACCAGTCGTCGTGGACCGCGCTGACCGAGGTTCCCCTCCCGGCCAGTGTCGAGAATCTCGAGATCGACCCCGCCGGGGTGAAGGTGATGGCCCGTCCCGGCGGCCTCGTCGTACGCCTGCAAGCCTCGTGCCCCTTGACGGTCTATAACCTGCAAGGGCAACTGGTACGGCAACAGCCGGGCCTCGAAGGCGACAATACCCTCGACCTGCAATCCGGCCTCTACCTGCTGCGCTGCGGCAACCACACCCTCAAGGTGGTGGTACCGTAACCCGCCGGCCGGCCAATTCTACACACTGACAGACACATACCTGACAGAAAAAATCGAAGGGGCACCGACCGATACCGTTGTATCGTGCAGTGCCCCTCTCGTTTACAGGTCGCACAGATTAGCGTACCAGCACTTTAAGATTAGCATAATTCAATCCTTTTTCGTCGCGCAACACGACCACATAACAACCACGCGCCAAGGTTATATCGGTACTCCCGACAAAATTGCGCTGGGCAACCAGTCGCCCGTCAAGGGCAAATATATGGGTCTGCAAAGCCACTGCAGTCGTGGTGTGCAGCGACAGCGTATGATTCCACGCATACCAGGTGAGGCCGCCCAACTCCTCGACGGGAGCGATGCCGCTGCCCCCGATGGTCTCCTCGGTATCGACGCGCATCTTCATCCGATTGAGGTCGAGCGTGATGATACACGGGTCGGTGGCAGCCACGGTAAACTTGTAGTCGTTGCCCTCGACAAACGAGTTGTACTCATAGACTACGTCGTGCTCCTCACCGGGGTGAACCGGCTCGTCGCGGGTCGTGGCCACATAGCAGCGTTCCCAGGTACCCCGCCGGCGCAGGAATTTGAAATCGCCGCCCTGCACCTCGCCCTGCCAGCGGTATACACCGTCGGCAATGGGGTCGAGCACCATCGGGTGCGAGTTGTCCCACCCACAGGGCATGGCGGCACCTGCGGCAAATACCGAGAGGGGGAAGGGATCCTCGATCAGGTCGGGTTCGAACTTCTCGACCGTCATGGTCATGTGGAGCAGATCGACCTTGATTTCGTAGTAGCCGTCGCCGCTGCGGTCCGAGGCGATGCTCCATTTGTTATCCTCGCCATTCAGCCGCATGTCGAGCGGTTGACCTATCTTGTCGGCAATCGGGCAGTCGCCCGTGAGCGCCGGGTGATACTTGTCGTCCCATGTCAAGTGCGGTATGAACATGAAGCTGCCGCACTCGTCGCCCTCGTCGTTGTAGCGCATCACCCCTTTGTAGTAGAAGATATAGGGATACTGCGTATCGGGAACGAGTTGCTTGGCATCCTGGAATTTCCAGAACTGAATCTCGCGGTTGAACGGGCCGCCGATGATGTAGAGATTCTTCGGCAACTCTATCCGCTCGGCTTTCAAACTCTTCTCCTCACCGTCGACGGTAAGGGTGAGCCGGTATACATCGGTCTTGCCGGCATAGCGGATGCTCATGCCCCGCTCGTCGGGGTCGGCCTCGCGCAGGGGTATGGAGTCGCCCAGAGGGTTGTTGCTGCCACACTCCTGAATATACTGAGTAGTACCGTCGGTTACCTTGAAGAGATCTTCGACCATAGGCCCTACATACTCAAACCGATTGGCGTTGTCGCTCACCGGCGAGAATACCACCGGACTCTTCAGCTCGGCCGTATCGCCCACGAGTTTCCATTCGGCGCCTGCTGCCGGAAACATGCCCCACAGCAAGGCAAAAGCAACTATATATTTACCTGCTTTTCCCATAACCGCCTCCTCCTTTTATTCAACGGTGAGGGTTATGGTTTCGCTGCAAGCCGTAGCGGGTACCGAGATGACAATCTTCTTACCCTCGGCGTCGTATTCATAGTCGGCAGCCGTACCGTCGGCGTATGTTACCCGGGCAGGAGCCTCATCGCGAGCCAGAATCTCGAGGCGATAAGAGCGCGACTGAGGCATGCCCTCGAACGAGCCGGTGCGCGGATAGATGGTGCAGACGGTCTTCTCTCCGTCGCTCTGCTGGGTGATGCGGGTAAAGGTATAGGCGGTTTCATAGTCGGCACTGTTGCCGGCATCTTCGTAGAAGTTGAACTCACCCTCGGCACCCGGAGCAAATTGCAGAATCAGCGTTTCGGGGCGCTCCTTCAGGTGCATGATGCGCGGGTAGAGCGGCACGATGGCCCCCTCGCGATAGTAGTAGGGAATCTGGTCGCGGGTAAAGGTTCGCGTCACCACACGACCGCCGTCGAGCACCTCGCCGGTCATCACCTCGTACCACTTTCCTTCGGGCAACCAGATGCTCTTCTCGCTCTGGTTCGTACCGTTGTCGGTAGCCGTGATGGGGGCAGCCAGAATGTCGTTGCCAAACATATACTGACCCTCGTAGCGGTAGGCCTCGTCGGCCTCGGGATAGTCGTAGTACATGGGGCGGCAGATGCCTACGCCTGTGTCGTACGACCAGCGGGCCATCGTATAGATATAGGGGATAAGGGCGTAGCGCAGATAGATGGCATCGCGCATCTGCTCGAAGTTCTCATATTTCCAGATACGGCGCTCGATGTGGCCGGCTGCCGTCGAGTGGGTGCGCAAGATGGGCGAGAACACGCCGTATTGAATCCAACGCAGGTAGAGCTCGGAGTTGTTGGGCCAGTCTTGAATGTGGCCGCCGATGTCGTGGCTCCAGTAGCCATAGCCTACATTGGAGGCGGTAGCGGTGAAATAGGGCTGGAAGGCCAACGACGAGAAGGTCGAATGCGAGTCACCCGAGAATCCGATAGGATAGCGGTGGTTGCCCAGTCCGCCCCAGCGGTGGAAGATGAAGGGACGGTCCTTGCCTTGCAGCTTCTTGTCGTTGAAGAAGACATGGTTCAACCAGAAGGTGTTGCCCAGGTTGGGTTCGTTCTGGGCAATCATCCATTGTTGCCAGTCGACCCACCAGAAATCGACACCGATATTCTCGTGCGGGCGCAGAATGTGCTCGAAAAAGGCTTCGTAGAAATCTTTGTTCTCGATATTCCAGCGGATGGTACCGTCGGCATTGGTCAGGCTGTCGGCCGTGATGTCGGAATAGCGGTTGGACAAGTCGGCATACAAAGCCTCGTAGTTATCCTCTTTAGGGAAAACACCATCGGCCGGGTGCAGGTTGAGCGTCGTGTTGAGGTGCTGCTCGTGCAACCAGGCGATAAAGCCGGCCGGGTCGGGGAAGAGCGCCTTGTTCCAGCTCCAGCCGGTCCACTCGGTACCGTTGGTATCGCCGGTCTTGCCGTTGCGGTGCCAGTCCATATCGATGACGAGCACATCCATGGGGATGTCGCGCGAGCGGATGTCGTTCACAATATCCCGCATGTCCTGCTCGGTATAGCGTTGATATTTCGAATACCAGTAGCCAAAGACGTAGAGCGGGGGCAACGGCATTTTACCGGCAATGCGGGTGAAATCGTACAAAGCCCGCTTGTAGTCGTGACCGTAGCCCATGAAATACAGGTCCAGCGAGTTGGGGTCTTTGCGTTGGGCCACCCAGTCCATACCCCCGTCGGGGTCTTTCTCGAACATCAGGCTCAGGCTGCCATCCTTGCGGGGCTCGCGCTCGTCGATTACCGCCCAGCCCGACCGCGACAGCAAACCGTTCTCGAGCCATTCGCGCACATCGCCCTCGGCATTGTCGAGGGTACGGGTGGTACCTTTCAGGTTATAGGGGTCCTCTTTCCCGGGATACCACACCTCTTCGGCACCATTCACCTCGAAGGCTATCTGCAGGTTGTGGTCGCAACGGTCATTGTTCACCGGGTAGGTACCCAACTTGTACTGCAGCTCCAGCTTGTCGGTCGTGATATAGAGGTAACCGTCACGCTCTTCTTGCGTGAAACGGGGTACCGGCAAGTTGCGGTTGATGACCACAAACGAAGCCCGATCTTCGAACTGTTTCTTTTCGCTGTATTCGATACGAATCATTTCGGGAGTCAACACCGTGAAACGCATGTTTCCCGATTGGACAATGGCGGCCTCGTTGGCTACCGGATTGTTTTGTGCCCAGCCTCCGAACGAGAGCAGAAGAGTGGCGGCACTTAGGAGCATTTTTTTAATGTGATTCATGAATCTATAAATTTAAATAGATGTTTAAGGTCATTACACTTTTATGACAAAAAAAAGGCAACCAACCCTTATAGGCCTTTTGAAAAAATTTCGCCGTGTAGCCTAACAGACTCAAAGAGAATAAAAATAAATAGAAAAAGAAGAGGCCACCCCCGCGAAGGGCTAGCCTCGGTACATGCTGTTACAATGCGTTATCGGCAACGGCGAGCGTCAATCTTCCGACTCCAGCTCGGCGTCATACTCTGCGGCATCGCCCACCGTATCGTCGTCTTCCAACGCTTCAGAATCGGTAAGGATAGCTTTGACAAAGGTCGGTTTTTCGTTAAACAGCACCACGGCCGACTGATAACCGTCGGGGGTGATAAACTCCACCCGGGCCACGGTGCCCAACACCTCGGCCGTATCGCGACCGGCATACTGGGCCAGCGACTCGTACGACCCGATATAGTCCTCGACGTTCACGCCCACAAACTGGTCGTAAGCCGCCTTGGCCTCTTCGTATTTACGGATGTAGGAGAAGTCGCGCTCCTTGTCGAATTTCACATAGGCCTCGTGATTTTCGGGCAAACGCTCCATGGCCAGTTTGTAGCCCTCGATTTTCGAGGCATAGTTGCGGTCGTTGCCATGGGCACGCTGGGCCTCCTGCAGTTTGCGGGCATAGTCGGCCCGGCGGGCAAACTGGCTGTTCTCGTCGAGCTTGTAGTTGTGCTCGGCCACCTCCATCTCGTATTTCAACTGTTGCTCGGTAGATACATAGGTATCGATTGCCGCTTGACGACCGGCCCGGAGGCTGTCGGCAATAGTCACCTCGTGCAGGGCCTCGACCTGAATCGAATCGACCTGGTCGGGGGTCAACCCCTCATCGGCCGACAAAACCCACGTACCGGCTTTCAGTTCCGATTTTACATACTCTTTGAACGCGCCGGCATAGTCGCCGTCGGCTACGTTGCTCCCGCAAGCACACAGAAGCACGCTCAATGCACAAGCCGGGAACCATTTTCTGATAACTGTCTTCATATCTCAACTATAATTTTTCACAAAAATAGTGAATGCTATTTTATAATCAAAAGATAAATCGAAGCATTCACAAATTTCCTCTTTGGCAAATTATTTCAAAAACTCTATTTTTGTATAAACAAACTACCGATAGAAGATGTGCGAAATTGAAGCTATCCAAAACTACCTGATCAAACATAACGCCGCGTGCATCGACCCCAAGGCCGCCCTCATCGACATGGACGGCGTGCTCTACGACTCGATGAAAAATCACGTCGAGGCCTGGTATCGCACCCTCACGCCCATGGGCATCCGCTGCACCCGCGACGAGTTCTACCTCCACGAAGGCCGGACGAGCAGCAGCACCATACGATGTCTGTTCGAGAAGCAATTCGACCGGCATCTCTCCGACGAGGAGTGCGCCCGCATCTACGACATCAAGAAGAGAATCTTTGCCGAACTGCCCGAAATTGTCCCCATGCCGGGTGCCGACCGCATGCTGCAACGCCTCCTGGCCAACGGCATACGCCCCGTGCTCGTCACCGGGTCGGGACAGAGCTCGCTGCTCGACCGCCTCGACCGTGACTATCCCGGGGTATTTGCCCCCGATTGCAAGGTGACGGCCTTCGATGTGAAGATAGGCAAACCCAACCCCGAGCCCTACCTGATGGGGCTGACCAAGGCCGGCGTCAAGGCCAACGAGGCCATCGTCATCGAAAACGCTCCGTTGGGCGTCACGGCCGGTGCCGCCGCCCGGGTATTCACCGTAGCCGTCGATACCGGACCCATCGAGGCCCAGGCCCTCACCGAGGCCGGTGCCGACCTGGTGTACCCCTCCATGCCCGACTTTGCCGACCGGGTAGACCACCTCATCGAAATCCTGCGTACCACCAACCGATAACCCCCTTTGCCCTATGGAGCCGCAAAAACTGATATTTACCGCACAACCCGGCGAGGCACTCACTCGTGAAATCGAACGCATCGCCCCCGACAACCTCTTTGTCCTCTGCGACACCCACACCCGGGCCCTGTCGTTGCCCCTGGTGGCCGAGTCGCTCCCCCCATCGACCCGCTACATCGACATCGAGGCGGGCGATACCCACAAGACCCTCGAGGCTCTCGCCCACGTGTGGGACGAGCTGAGCCGTCACGGGGCCAGCCGCAAGTCGCTACTCGTGAATCTGGGCGGGGGTATGGTCACCGACCTGGGCGGATTTGCCGCCGCCTGCTTCAAACGGGGCATCCGGTTTATCAACATGCCCACGACCCTGCTGGGCGCCGTCGATGCGGCCGTAGGGGGAAAGACCGGAGTCAACTTCAACGGACTGAAAAACGAAATCGGCGTCTTCCGTCCGGCCGATACCGTAATCATCTCCACCCGGTTCTTCCACACCCTGCCCCACGAAGAGCTGCTCTCGGGCTATGCCGAGATGCTGAAGCATGCCCTCATCGACAGTCCGGAATCCTACCGGGCCCTGCTCGACTTCGACCTCGCGACCCCCGACTGGGACCGTCTGCTCCGGTTGCTCGAAGAGTCGGTGCAAGTAAAACAACGCATCGTTGCCCAAGACCCCCTCGAGACCGGCATACGCAAGGCCCTCAACCTGGGGCACACCGTAGGACATGCCTTCGAGAGCCTGTCGCACCGACGGGGTACGCCCATCCCCCACGGCTATGCCGTAGCCTGGGGACTCGTGTGCGAGCTGCTGCTCTCGCACCACTACCTGCAATTCCCTTCCGACCTCATCACCGGCCTGGCCCAATACATCTACCGCCACTACGGAGCCTTTGCCATCACCTGCAAAGACTACGAAACCCTCTACGAACTGATGACCCACGACAAGAAAAACGAGGCCGGACACATCAACTTTACCCTCTTGCAGGCCATCGGTCACCCCGTTATCGACCAGCATGCCGACAAGGAAGAGATATTTGTTGCCTTCGACCTCTATCGCGACCTGTTTAAATTATAAATTTATCTACTCTCATTTACAATCAGTTATGAGAAATAGCAAAAAAAGTTGCAAAAAAAGTCCACAAAAATTTTGTCATTGTAAAAAATAGAGCTACTTTTGCATCACCAAATCAGCGGGGTGTAGCTCAGCCCGGTTTAGAGTACGCGTCTGGGGGGCGTGTGGTCGCAAGTTCGAATCTTGTCACCCCGACTGAATGAAAGGCTTGATAATCACTTGATTATCGAGCCTTTTCTTTTTATCCTCACCTACCCCGCTCCCCGCGGGAGGGCTGCATAAGGGGGAAGGGAACAACACCGATACTCTGAAATTCATACCCTACTCCTACTTTTGATTGCAATCGGCAAAGACCGGTAGAAATGCAAAACATTCATAATGCGGGTACAACTATCCACAATCTATCTATTTCGAAACAGGCGCAAAAGAGTTATTTTTGTAGAGCTAAAAACAAACACTATGAAAGTTTTACTGATTAACGGAAGCCCCCATAAAGAGGGGAATACCTTCATTGCCTTGTCGGAAGTAGCCAAGACTTTGGAAGCCAATGGTATCGAAACCGAAATCGTATCCATCGGCGCCAAGGCGGTTCAAGGGTGCATCGCCTGCGGACGCTGTAGAGAGTTGGGCCGGTGCGTATTCAATGACGAATTGTACAACCGGGTGAGAGAACAGCTGGAGGGTGCCGACGGCATCGTGATAGGGTCGCCGGTCTATTATGCCGGTCCTAATGGTTCGCTGTGCGCATTGCTCGACCGCCTGTTCTACTCCGCCGGATCATTGCTGGCCTACAAGCCGGCAGCCGCGGTTGCCGTGTGCCGCCGCGGAGGAGCCAGCGCCACCTTCGACCGGCTGAACAAATATTTTACCATCAACAACATGCCGGTAGTCTCGTCGCAATACTGGAACAGCGTGCACGGCCGCACTCCGGGCGAGGCCTCGCAAGACATCGAGGGGCTGCAAACCATGCGTACCTTGGGCCGCAACATGGCGTGGATGTTGAAGAACCTGAAGCAGGGCGGAGAACCCATTCCCGAGCAAGAGCCGTGGACGCCGACCCACTTCATCCGCTAATACATTCTCCTCATCGGTCCCGACTGGGGCCCGCTACATTATATAAATATTACATAGTAGAGCAATATGCCGACACCCCCCGCTTGTAACCGATAGAGAAGAGAGTCCAGAATTTTGTCTAAATACCCGGGCAAAATTCTGGACTCTCTTTTTCGGCAGCAAACAGAATCGAGCCGTCCCATACAGCCCCTGTCCCCTCCCTTTGAAGAGAGCCCTAAAAGGCCTACTTTATCTATCATGAAACACTCCAACTCGAGATAACCCCCTCATCAACAAGGAATCGTCTCAATTACGCTTTTATTTTAATTATACATTGGAAACACTTTTTATATTTAAAAAGCGAACTTCTACCAGAAAATTTACTACTTTTGAATATCTGAAAGAAACACAAAGACTCGAAACGACACTAAATTATCCTTAATAATCTATATCAAACCATGTAATTTTAATCGTTATGAGAAAAACATTTTTAGGAGTACTCGTTTTTATGAGTCAACTGATTTTCGCTCAAGGGATTGAGGTAATCAGTACCCAAGCTCTCAAACTCGACGGGCAAGGCGCATTTCTCCCGAAAATAAGTCCCAAGGGAGATTATATTCTGGTAACCGGCGACGACATGAGCGGGTTAAGAAAATTCGACCTCGCCACCGGCGAGCTGACCACCATCACCAACGACCGAAGCGCGGGTTTCAATGCCCAGTTTGTCGGCGACGGTTCGACCATCGTCTACCGCACGAGCGAATATAAGGGACGCTTGCGCTACACGTCGCTGAACAGCGTAAATGTAAATACCGGTGATACCAAACGGCTGATCAAACCGACCCGCAACCTCGAAGGGGTAAGCGTAGCCGGTGGCACGGTTCTCGCCGTAAACAATGGCAAACTGATAACCAAACGTATCTCGGGCGAAAGGCTGAAAACGGTTCCGCCCATTCCCAGCATCAAGAACAGCCAACTCTACATCACCGTCAACGGCAAGACCAGCCAGCTTTCGCCCAACGGCGTGAACGTAGGCTATCTGTGGCCTTCGGTTTCGCCCGACGGCAGCAAGCTGCTCTACTACGTCATCGACGAGGCTAAAGCCTATGTCTGCAACATCGACGGCTCCAATCCCGTTTCGCTGGGCACGCTGCGCGCCCCGGTATGGATGGGCAACGACTGGGTAGTAGGCATGGTCGACTACGACAACGGCGAAGTTGTGACCTACTCGCAAATATTTGCCGTTACGGCTCAGGGGACAAACCGCACGGCTTTGACCGACCAATCGCAAATCTGCATGTATCCTTCGGCATCGGACGATGCTTCGAAAATTGTTTATACCACTCAAAACGGAGAAATTTATTTAATGAAAGTCGCAACCTCTAAATAATTATCACCATGAAACTCAATAAACTTCTTGGAACTGGTTTGGGTGTAGTGTTGGCCCTGTCGGCCAGCGCAAGCGACCTGAACGAAGCTCGTATATACATCAACCCGGGACACGGCGGCTGGGGACCCAACGACCGCCCCATGGCCACCATCAACTATGCACAATTAGACACGCTCGGTTTCTTCGAGACCAACACCAACTTGGTTAAGGCTCTCTCGCTGAAAGACGAGCTAGAAAAAGCCGGTGTGGGTTACGTGCGGATGTCACGTACGGTCAACGGTGTGGTTGCAGCCGATGACAAAAACAAAACCGAAAACGACCAATATACCGAGACCCAACCCGGCGAAAGCGGCACGCAACAACTGGTTACCCTCTCGGTAATCACGCAAGATGTCGAGGCCAACAACATGGACTACTTCATCTCGATACACAGTAATGCGGCCACCGAAGGCACCAGCACCAACTACCCGCTGCTGCTCTACCGCGGTACCGACGATGCCTCGGGCAACGGACTGACCAATGCCCGCGACATGGCTCGCGATGCCTGGCAGTATATCAACAAAAACGACATCACCTACAAATCGGCCTATACCAGCGAAACTTCGAACAACAGCCGGGGCGACATCTCGTTCTACGGCAGCTCATCGGCCAACAGCATGGGCTACACCGGCTATCTGGGCGTGCTGAAACACGGCTGCGACGGGTTCCTCAGCGAAGGGTGTTTCCACACCTACCAACCCGAGCGTCAACGCCTGCTCAACAAAGACTATTGCAAGCAAGAGGGCGTACGCTACGCGCGGGCCATCCGGGCCTGGTTTGGCGACAACAGCGAGACGCAGGGCTGCATCATGGGTACCGTGAAAGACAAATACAACAGCCTCGAAAACGACCTGTATAACTACAAGGTAAACTCGGTCGACGCCTATGCACCGCTCAACAACGTGACCGTGGTTCTGCAGGATGCCGACGGCCAGGAGGTTGCCCGATACACCACCGACAACGAGTATAACGGTGTATTCGTATTTACCGACCTCGAGCCCGGTACCTACAATCTGGTATTCGACATCGAAGGCTTCTGGCCCGAGACCGAGCCCATCGAAGTGGTGGCCAACGAAACGGCCTTTATCAACCAACGCCTGACCGACCTCGAGCACGAAGAACCCTCTGACGAAGAGGTGGTAGAAGAGGTACTCGACTATCCGCACCCCGAACAGGATGGCGATATTGCCGCTGCCGGCTACTACAACTTCACCAAAGACCTCGAGCTCAACGACGTGGCTGCTCTCGAGGGCCTCACCGTACGTCGGGCTATCCTGCGCGACAACAAATACTATGTGCTGGCTGTCGATGCCGACAAGGCTCCCAAGCTGATGGTACTCGACCCCGCCACGGGAGCCCTCATCAAGGAGATGAGCACCGAGGGCATCGTGACCGAAGGCTACAACGGTAAGACCATGCCCTACGTCCTCTCAGACATCGGCTTCACCACCGACGGTGCCATTATCGGTACCAACTCGACCATCATCGGTAGAGAGAACAACGCATACCAGACGGGCGACTTCTACGTATACAAATGGCAAGGCGACGAGACTACCGCTCTCGAGGATGCCAAGCCCGTCGTGCTGGCTACCCTGGCCACCAATACCAGCAACAGCCTGGCCGCATCGGGCAACAACAACTCCAACTTCATTGCCAACACCATTGCCGTGAGCGGCTCGAGCGACGAGTTCCAACTCTACTTCGACTCGCACCCCGGCAACGACTGGACCACCGACTACGACATGCGCTACCTCTGCTGGAACTTCAAGAACGGCGAGTGGATTGGCTTCCAGAAAAACAATGCCGACTTTACCGCTCCCCAAATCGGCGAAGCCGCCCAAATCGTACTCTCGCCCCTGGCCAAGAGCCGCTTCATCATCGACGGTACCATCACCAAGCCGCAAGAGTTCATCATCGACTGGATGAGCGAAACGGGTGTCATCCTGGCCGAATTCTCCGAAGATATTCCGGTTGAATCGAAGGGTGCCAACTACTTCCGCTATGCCGACAAGATTTACATGAGTGCTCCCGTCTGCGAAGAGAACGAAGGCACCTACTCCTATAAAGTTCGTCTGTACGATGTAACCAACGGCATCGACCACGCCCAGAACGTAGGCGATACCGAGGCTGCCATCACCTCGAGCGAACTGCTGCCGATGAGCAGTGCAGGCGTAGTCGACAATGCCGACATCGACCTCTACCTGATGGTAGGCAACGACGTGGTACGCTACACCACCAAGGGGGTAGAACAAGCCGCATCGCCGGCCCGTATCTATGCCTACGACCTCTCCTACACCGAGAGCGAAAGCAGCTACACCATCCACTTCAAACTCAACGAAGACGCTACGGCCGTCGACCTGCTCCTCACCAATCCCGAGAGCGGCGAAACGGTAGAGACCATCTCGCTGGGTGCTCTGGAAAAAGGTGAAAACGAAACCACCATCAGCCGCACCGAACTGCCTGCCGAGCAACTCAACTGGAGCATCAAGGCTACGGCCGACAACGTGACCCGCTTCACCAAGGTTTCCGACGACAGCGCTCTCTATCAATACTACGCCCCCTACGGTGTAGCCATCGACAAATCGCCCGAGAGCGACTACTTCGGACGCATCTACGTGACCAATACCGCAGCCGGTACCGTCAGCGCCGGTAACCCCGCACAAGCACAAACCTCGAGCGTAGGCGTATATGTACTCGGTGCCGACATCAGCGACATCACCAACCAGGGCTCTACCGCCTACAAGGGCACCATCTCGTGGAGCGGAACCACCGGTATGGGTCCCCGCAAAGCTGCCGTAGCAGCCGACGGACGTGTATTCCTGTGCGACGCCAGCGCCGATAACGCCGGTATCTACTACATGGATCCCGAGACCTTCGAAATCACTACCCTGTTCCCGGGTGCTACCAACAACGCAGGCAGCCTCTCGATCGACGGTACCTACGTATGCGGACAAATCACCGCTGTGGGCGTGCGTGGCGAAGGTGCTTCGACCCAACTCTATGCCATAGACAAAACGGCATCGGGCAGCTCGTGGAAGAAGTTTGTCAACGTCTACAACATCGGCGAGAGCAACACCTGGACGGCCGCTCCCAACGAGTCGAAGGCAGCCAGCAGCTATGTAGGCAACGACAACAGCAGCGTGGTACCCGTTTCGACCGGTTACTGGGCAGCCAGCTACCGCGGTGCCGGCAGTAACTCTACCGCCAACCCCTGTATGTTCTATTACAGCGACCAATACGGTGATGCCGTATTCAACTCGGCCGAACCCAACATCATCAGCGAATCGTCGCAAAACGGTGCTTTGGCCGTCAACGAGAAAGAGTCGCTCGTGGCTCTGAGTGTCAACGGTGGCGTAGGCATATACTCCTACAAGATGAAAGAGGGTATCCCCGAAGTAACCGAAGAGTTCAAGATTGTGATGCCCGAAATGGGTGGCTATGTCAACGACTTCGAGTTTGACTATGCCGGTAACCTCTACGCCGTTTCTAACTCGGGCGAACGCCTGTCGGTATGGGCCATGCCTACCTCCGACAACAGCTGCATCACCCCGGCCAAGAAGTCGCTCGTACTCAACAGCGTCTACACCGGTATCGAGAATATGGCTGTCGTTACCCGCATCGCTCCCAACCCCACGACCGGTCTCATCCACATCTCGGCTGCTGCCGAAATAGAGACTGTCGAGGTTTACAACATAGCCGGTGCTCAAGTAATGCGAGTAGCTAACGTAGGAGCCAACACGGTTTCGATCGACCTCGCCGATCTGGCCAGCGGCATCTACTTCGTGAAAGTAAACAACGGCAAGGCCGTGAAGGTAATCAAAAGATAACCACTTTTTTCAATAGCAATCCGGCCGTCGTGCGACGGCCGGGCCTCTCTTAAAACCCTCAAGGGGTTGTGCCGATACGAAATCGGGCACAACCCCTTGCAGTTTATATATACCAAAGGATTCTACAACGCGACACCCGCTACTTCGAACGGCGCAGGAAATCCAGCCGCACAACCGGAATCAACCGGACTTTGAAGCTGTGCCACAGCCCCGTGTGGGTCTGGCGCAAGGCCAACACGGCAAAGCCCAGCGAACAGAGCGAGCAGACGAAGAAGATGAGCCCCGTGGTCGTGAGAATGTCGCCCAACCCTACCAGGGGCGAGACGATGCCGCCGAAAGCGAACCCGGCAGCCCCGAAGAGGGCCGAAGCCGTGCCCGAGTTGGCCCGCTCGCAATCCATGGCCAGCGTCGTGCTGGCCGTGAAGGTGAGTCCCAGCGCAAAGAGCAGCAGGAAGAGCAATGCCTCATACACCGCAAAGCTGCACCCCAGGCCAAGGGCCGCAAACTCGATGGCCGACAGCAGAGTCATGCCCACACACCCGACAAACATGGCGTGCTCGGGATTGCTGAATTTCACCGACAGCCCGGCAGCTACCCCGATAGCCAGGGCATTGATGCCGAAAAAGAGACTGAACTCGAAAGCCGAAAAGCCGTAGTGCTGCTGCATGATGAAGGGTGAAGAGGAGATATTGGCGAAGAGCACACCCATGGCAAAGCCCATCTGCAGCACATAGTAGAGATACCGCCGGTTGCGCAGCACCGTCCCGAAGGTGGTCAGCAACCCCTTCACGCTGCCCCGCTTGCGGAGGTCGACCGGCAGCGACTCCTTGAAATAGAGGTTACCCAGCAACAGCAAAAAGCCGATAACCAGGAGCACCATGAAGATACCCTTCCACCCGATCGAATCGGTAAGGAATCCGCCCAACACCGGCGAAGCGACAGGTGCTACCCCGTTGATGGCTCCGATGATGGCCATCGCCTTGGCCAGATCCTTACCCGTAAAGAGGTCGGTAGCAATGGAGCGCGACACCACGATACCGCCGGCTCCGGCCACACCCTGTATCAGACGGAAGAAGATGAAGCTCTCGATCGAGGTCGATAGCAGACAGCACACCGTCGACACGATAAAGAGTGCCATGGCGGCCAGCAGCGGCGAGCGACGGCCGTAGCGGTCGCTCAACGGACCGAAAAAGAGTTGGCCCAAAGCCAACCCGATCATACTCGACGTGAGGCCCAACTGAACCATCGAAGCCTGCGTGTTGAAATAGCCCACCATCGACGGCAAACTGGGCAGATACATGTCGGTCACAAAGGGACCGAAGGCCGTCAATGCCCCTAACAGTACAAATAAAAAGGGGCCTGTATTTTTACCTTTCATAACTTTACCTTTAAAAACCGTGACAAAATTACCAAGAATGTAGCCACATCTCTACACCGACAACCCGGTTATTAACCTTTTTTCAAGGTTACCCCTTCATCCAGACCTCCCGCCCCGTCGCCCCCCCGCGAGAATGCGTGAAAAAATTTTTTTTATTTAACCCTATTCTCTCCTTTCCGGTGCTCATATTCCCGGAAAGATACCGTATATTTGTTGCTCAAACTTTTGAAGATGAAAAAAATAATAGGACTTTTAGCGGCAGTCATGCTGCTCTCCATAGCGGGTGCCCAGGCCCAATCCTACAACACCAAAAGCCTGGGTGTGTCTGCCGGATACCTGTTCGAAAGCGAAAATGCTCAAGGGGGTATCTTCATCCACCTGCCCATTGCCAGGAACTGGCGGGTAGCCCCTTCGGTCAACTATACCTTTTCGAACCACAAGCGCAACAACCTCGAGATCAATGGCGACGTTCACTACCTGGTACCCTTCGCCGGACGCTTCTCGTTCTACCCGCTGGCCGGTATCACCTTCCAGAGCTGGCGGGGCAGCGGCCTGCAGACAGACAAGGAACTGTCCAACACCATCAACAAATTCGGCATCAATGCCGGTGCCGGCTTCGAGATGAATCTTTCGCAACGGCTCGACCTCCACATCGAGGGTAAATACATCTTTATCGACCGGTTCCACCAGGCCAACATATCCATCGGTCTGGGCTACAAATTCTGATTCGCCCCATGCCGTCGCCTCCTCTGCGCATTCATGTGGTATCGCTGCAGGTGCCCTTTCCCCCCGATTACGGAGGTGTAATCGACATCTACTACAAGCTGCGGGCTCTCAAAAGCGCCGGCTACGAAGTGCTGCTGCATACCTACCAGTACGACCGGCAGCAGGCACCCCAGCTCGACCAGGTGGCCGACCGTGTCTATTACTACCCGCGCAACCGCTCGTTTGCTCGTCAGTTCTCGGTCGACCCCTACATCGTCTCGAGCCGACAGTCGTCGCAACTGCTCACCGACCTGCTGGCCGACGATGCCCCCATCCTCTTCGAGGGGATACACTGCTGCGCCCACCTGGCCGACCCTCGCCTGACCAGCCGCTGCAAACTGGTGCGCATGCACAACGTCGAACACGAATACTACGACGGGCTGGCCCGCAAGGCCACCGGCTGGCACCGCCTCTACTACCGGATAGAGGCCACCCGGCTGAAACGCTACGAGGCTATACTCGCCCACGCCGACGCCATCCTGGCCATCACCGAGAGCGACCGTTGCTACTTCGCCTCGAAGTATCCGCAAGTCGCCACGCTGTGGCTGCCCGCCTTCCAGGCCCACGACCGGGTGGCCCCCCTCTCGCCCAAAGGCGACTACATGCTCTACCACGGCAACCTCTCGGTCGAAGAGAACATCGAAGCGGCCCAATACCTGCTGCAACAGGTGGTCCCCTCCACCCCGGGCACATCGTGGGTATTTGCCGGGAAGAACCCCGCCGACCGGCTGGCCCGCCAGATTGCCGCCACCCCGGGAGCCCGGCTCGTGGCCAACCCCTCGGACGAGGAGATGGAGCGCCTCATCGGCGAGGCGGCCGCCAACGTACTCATCACCTTCCAGCCCACGGGCCTGAAGCTGAAACTGCTCCACGCCCTCTACACGGGGGGCCACTGCATTGTCAACAGCAAGATGCTCGTCGGCACGGGTCTCGATCGGGCCTGCCTCGTAGCCGACACCCCGCAAGCCTTGAGCCATGCCGTAGCCACGGTACTGAAGAGCCCCTTCGACCACCAGGCCCGCGAGCGGCGCATCCGCCTGCTCGAGCCATACGACAGCGCCCGCAACATCGCCCGGCTCACCCGACTACTCACAGAAAAAACGCTCTGAACAACCGACAACGGCTATCAGAGCGTCTTCCGGACAGGTAAATCCTCCCTGGACCCATAACACCATACAGTAGCTATTTATAATCTTTCAATATCTCTTGCAACCGCTGCCGGGCAAAAAAGATACGGCTCTTGACCGTACCCAGCGGCAGGTCCATCTTCTCGGCTATCTCGTGGTACTTGTACCCCGCCACGTGCATGGCAAAAGGCACACGATACTCCTCGCCGAAACTGTTGATGGCTTTGGTAATCTCTTTCACGGTATACGACCCCTCGGGCGAAGTGAAACCCGAATCCTGAGGCAAATTCAAGTGGTACAGATCTTCGGTCTGGTCGATAATCGTCTGGTTGCGTACCACCCGGCGGTAGTTGTTGATAAAGATATTCCGCATGATGGTAAACACCCACCCTTTGAAATTGACATTGTCGATATATTTATCCTCGTTGTCAAGGGCTTTGAGCGTAGTGTCCTGGAGCAAATCCTTTGCCTCTTCCCGGTTAGCCGTAAGCATGTAGGCAAAATTCAACAGATTGTCTTGCAGATCGAGCAATCGGTCCTGAAATTTTAGAGAGCTCATATTTGATAATTCTTCTGATGATTTTTGTAATTTGTGTTTTGTCTCTTTTCACTACTACTCTGTATTACGAAAATGCACCGAAAATTCACTATCAACTACTACTGTCTGAAATCCCAACATTCTCCCAAAACATCCTCGCGACCTGCTACAATCTCGAGGGGAGCTCAAAAAGATCTATTTTCGCAAAATACAACACAACAATATCGGTTCTGATTATTTTTTTATTTACTTTGTAACATGTTTATTATCTCTTTTTATTTTGTTTCCTGACAATAAACACTTTCGCGTATGAAAAAGTTTCACAAAAATATTTTTTTTATCTTATTCTTTCTTAGTCTCTTTGCGGCGAACGCACAAGACACTATATATCAGATAGATATAGATAAAGAGATTGGCAGCACTACCTGGCGATACCTGCGTACCGGTCTGCACCAGGCGCAAGAAAAGGGTGCCAAAGCCGTCGTTCTCAGGCTCAATACCTACGGCGGGACCGTCGTACATGCCGACTCCATGCGCACCGCCATCCTCAACTGTCCCCTGCCCGTCTATGCCTTTGTCGACAACAACGCCGCATCGGCCGGAGCCCTCATCGCCATTGCCTGCGACAGCATCTACATGCGCTCCAGCGCCAGCATGGGGGCCGCCACGGTGGTGAACGAGACGGGGGCCGCCATGCCCGACAAATACCAGTCGTACATGCGCGCTACCATGCGCGCCACGGCCGAGGCGCATGGCAAAGACTCGACCGGCAACTGGCGGCGCAACCCGCTCATTGCCGAGGCGATGGTCGACGAACGCATCGTGGTGCCTCACCTGTGCGACTCGGGCAAGGTGCTCACCCTCACGGCCAGCGAGGCGATAGCCCAACGCTACTGCGAAGGGACGGTCGAGAGTGTAGACGAACTCATCGCCCAACAGCTGCACCGCGACCGCTACACACTGGAGCAATTCGAGCCCTCGCTCTTCGACGAGATTGCCGGCTTTCTCACCAACCCCGCGCTGCAGGCCATCCTGGTCACCCTCATCTTCGGCGGCATCTTCATGGAGCTGAAGACCCCGGGCGTAGGGCTGCCTGCTGCCGTGGCCTGCACCGCCGCCGTGCTCTACTTCGCCCCGCTCTACCTCGACGGACTGGCGGCCAACTGGGAGATTCTCATCTTCGTCGTGGGCGTCATCCTGCTCATCTTCGAGATATTTGTCATCCCGGGCTTCGGCATCGCCGGCATCTCGGGTTTCACACTCATATTCGCAGCCCTCGTGCTGGCACTGGTGGGGAACGTCAACTTCGACTTCGAGTTCGTCCCGGGCCGGGAGATAGGCCGCGGGCTCATCACCGTCTCCGCAGGCTTCATCATCTATTTCGTGTTGCTGCTCCTCTTCTTCAAAAAGCTCACGAGCAAAGGCCCCATCGGGCGGCTGGCCCTGAACTCGGCTCAGGATAAGGACGAGGGCTACATAGGTGTACCGCCCGAACTGCAACAGTACATCGGCCAGACGGGCGAGGCGGCTACCATCCTGCGCCCCTCCGGCAAAGTGGTCATCGACGGCACCCAGTTCGACGCCGTAGCCCTGCACGGCTATATCGAGCAGGGAGCTACCGTGCGGGTGGTCAAGTATGAGAACGCTCAACTCTATGTGGTTGAGGTAAAATAAAAAGAGAAATCAACAACGCTATAAAAACAACTACCGATATGAAATTCATAGGCATCATTCCGGCCCGCTACGCATCGACCCGATTCCCCGGGAAACCGCTGGCCGACATGAAAGGGAAATACATGATTCAGCGGGTATACGAACAGGCCCGCAAAGTGCTCGACCACGTGTGTGTGGCCACCGACGACGACCGCATCTTCAACGCCGTACAGTCGTTCGGCGGAGAGGTGGTGATGACCTCGGCCCAGCACCGCAGCGGCACCGACCGCTGCTTCGAGGCCTACCGCACGCTGGGCGGTCACGAAGATGTAGTCATCAACATCCAGGGCGACGAGCCCTTCATCAAACCCGAGCAGATCGAGAGCCTCATCGCCTGCTTCGACTCGCCTCAAATCCAGATTGCCACCCTCGTGCGGCCCTTCGAGGCGTCCGAGGGATACGAAGCGCTGGCCAACCCCAACTCGCCCAAAGTGGTGCTGAACGAGCGGCACGAGGCCCTCTACTTCAGCCGCTCGGTTATCCCCTACCTGCGAGGTGTGGAACCGGCCGAATGGCTGGCCCGCCACACCTATTACAAACACATAGGCATGTATGGCTACCGAGCCGACGTGCTGGGCCAAATCACCTGCCTGCCCCAGTCGTCGCTCGAACTGGCCGAATCGCTCGAGCAGCTGCGCTGGCTGCAAAACGGCTACACCATCAAGGTAGGTATCACCACCCAGGAGACTATCGGCATCGACACCCCGGCCGACCTGGAAAAAGCTATCGCGTTACTGCCATGACCACGACTCTCGACCGCATAACCCCTCCGCCTGTGGGGGCATTCCCTCCGCTCGCCCTGCCCGAGCCCCAACGCTATCGCCTGACCAACGGCATCGAAGTGACAGCCTGCAACCTGGGCGACGAAGAGGTATGCCGCGTCGACCTCATGTTCGACGGCGGCTACTATGCCGACATCCGGCCCGGCACAGCCTCGCTCACCCTGCTCATGCTCAAGGAGGGGGCTGCCGGCAAAAGCTCCGAAGCGATAGCCGAGGCCTTCGACTACCACGGGGCCTGGCTGCAAACCACCACATCGAGCCACTACCAGTATGTGACCCTCTACACCCTCAACCGGCATCTCGACACCTGCATCGGTCTGCTGGCCGACATCGTGACCAGCCCCGACTTCCCGCAGCCCGAGTTCGACCGGCTGAAGGAGCGACGCATCCAGCAACTGCTCGTGCAGAACGAGAAGGTCGACTCGCTGGCCTCCGACACCTTCCTGGCACAGATTTTCGGCAGCGAGCACCCCTACGGACGCATCGTCACCCCCGCCCACCTCGAGCGCATCGTCACGGACGACCTCCGGGCCTACCACCGCCAGCACATCCGCCCCGACCGATGCCACATCTTCGTCGCCGGCAAGGTGACCGACCGCCTGCTCGACAACCTGGAGCACCACTTCGGCCAAACGTGGCAAGGTCCCGCCGACGAGCCGACGCCCGACCCCGTCTACCCCATAGAACCGGCCAGTCAGCACATCGCCATCACCCACAAGGAGCACGCCCTGCAATCGGGCATCCGGCTGGGACTGCCGGTCATCAATCGCGACCACCCCGACTTCTTCGCCCTCAAGCTGCTCTGCACCGCACTGGGCGGATACTTCGGCAGCCGCCTCATGTCGAACATCCGGGAGGAGAAGGGCTACACCTACGGCATCTCCTCGTCGGTAGCCGCCATGCGATACGGCAGCTACCTGGTCATCTCTACCCAGACCGGCACCGAGTTCACCCGCCCCCTCATCGACGAGGTCTTTGCCGAAATCGAGCGGCTGCGCCACGAACCCATCCCCGCCGACGAGCTGACCGTTGTCAAGAACTACCTGCGCGGCGACATGGCCCGCACCCTCGACTCGCCCTTCTCCATTGCCGACTACTACCTGTCGCTCAAGGCTAACGCCCTCACGACCGACTACTTTGCCCGGCAAGACGAGGCCATCCGCCGGCTCACCGCCAACGACCTGCTCGAGGCGGCCCGCCGCTATCTGGAGCCCGACCGCTTCTACATAGCCGTAGCCGGCGACCGCGAGAAGATTCCCGAGTTGTCGCTACCCCGATAACCCGACCTCCGACCCATAAAAAAATCCGGTCCTGCAACCATCTGCAGAACCGGATTTTTTTGCGGCACCCTCACCCGTCGGCACTACCGCAGCACCAGCCGGCGGGGCGAGCCGCTCCACGAGCAGCCCATGCAATAGACCGTCTCGAGGTCGAACCCTTCGAGGCTCTCGCCCTCGTTGCGAGTCACCACCCGATAATCGTCCGTCACATAGACCGACCGCCGTTCGCCCCCGCTGTTCTTCACATACAGGGCCGAGACCTTACATTGCGGGCACAGCAACTTTCTCATCATTCATGCGTTTTTACAATTACACAAAAAAATACCCCGACAGGAACAACGTTTCTATCGGGGCAATTCTTTTCAATCACAACAGAGGTTTTAACTCAACGATCGATTATTCTCTTTCGCCCAGTTTGTCGTCCAGGAAGAGGACACCCGATTCGTCTTTGCAGCGTTTCAGTTTCTCAACGATGTTGAGAGCGGTAGCCTCTTCTTCAACCTGCTCGCGAACATACCCCCAGAGGAAGTCTTGAGTAGCTTTATCTTTCTCGGCCGAAGCTACGTTGACCAACTCGTCGATCAACGAAGATACGTGGCACTCGTGTTGATATACGTTCTCGAAAGCATCGAGCACGTTTTCCCACTCTTGAGGAACTACGTCGATTTTATCGACTTTGGCTACACCGCCACGTTTAGCCATATAGTCGGCCAAATCGTAAGCATGCTGCAACTCTTCCTGCGATTGTTTACGCATCCAGTTGGCAAAACCGTCGTATCCCAATTTCTTGAAATAGAACGACATCGACAGATAAAGGTTCGACGACCACATCTCGGCCGTAATCTGTACGTTAATGGCTTCTTGTAATTTCTGTGAGATCATAATGCTATGTTTTTAAGTTTAATATTCAGTTTTCAAAACCACAGAGAGTACTACAAAAATTGTACCACCCGCCAACCGGGCGGCCTATATGCCCCACTGTCAGTATCCCGGTATCGCTCCGCCCCCATTTTCATGCCGTATTTTCGCCACCGGCGCCATCTTGTCCGATTCCCGGCGTGGACATTTTGGCAGGCCACGGCCGGCACGACCTGGATACCGCATCGCAGCGCGGTATGTTCCAACACTCCTCACAACTCCCGGTGCACACCGTGTCACCCCGCACTCAATGCGGGGTCCAGTAAAGTGTCGCTTGCGGGTACCAGCCTTTGCCGGTATTTCTGGATACCGCGTCGGAGCGCGGTATGACTAGTCCACTCCGTCACGCTGCGGTATGTCATAAACAAAAACCCCTGCAACTCGCACGAGTTGCAGGGGTTTGTCATATCGATAGTGTGTGTTATCGATTACTTGTTCAGGGCTTGGGCTACGTCTACGGCGCAAGCTACGGTGCAACCTACCATGGGGTTGTTACCGATACCGAGGAAGCCCATCATCTCTACGTGGGCAGGTACCGACGAAGAACCGGCGAACTGAGCGTCGCTGTGCATACGACCCATCGTGTCGGTCATACCGTAAGAGGCGGGACCGGCGGCCATGTTGTCGGGGTGCAGGGTACGGCCCGTACCACCACCCGATGCAACGGAGAAGTATTTCTTGCCTCTCTCTACGCACTCTTTCTTGTAGGTACCGGCTACGGGGTGTTGGAAACGCGTGGGGTTCGTCGAGTTACCCGTGATCGATACGTCTACGCCTTCGTGCCACATGATGGCTACACCTTCGCGTACGTCGTCAGCACCATAGCATTTTACTTTGGCGCGTTCGCCTTTGGAGTAGGGGATTTCACGAACCACTTTCAATTCGCCCGTATAGTAGTCGAACTGAGTTTGTACGTAGGTGAAACCGTTGATACGCGAGATGATTTGTGCAGCGTCTTTACCCAGACCGTTGAGGATGCAACGGAGGGGCTCTTTACGTACTTTGTCGGCTTTGGCGGCAATTTTGATAGCACCTTCGGCAGCGGCAAACGACTCGTGACCAGCCAGGAAGGCGAAGCATTTGGTCTCTTCGCGGAGCAGACGGGCAGCGAGGTTACCGTGACCGAGACCTACTTTACGGTCGTCGGCTACCGAACCGGGGATACAGAACGACTGCAGACCGATACCGATGGCTTCGGCAGCGTCGGCGGCGTTTTTGCAACCTTTCTTCAAGGCGATGGCGGCACCTACTACATAGGCCCACTTGGCGTTCTCGAAGCAGATGGGTTGAGTCTCCTCGCAAGTTTTATAAGGATCGAGTCCGTAAGATTCGCAGATGGCGTTGGCCTCTTCAATATCTTTGATGCCGTTGGCGTTCAAGGCAGCAAGAATTTGCTTGATACGACGGTCTTGACTTTCAAATTTCACTTCTCTAATCATAGTCTCTTCCTCCTTATTTTATTCGTTACGGGGATCAATATATTTCACTGCACCGGCCTCTTTGGTGAAACGACCGTAGGTACCGGTTACTTTCTTGAGAGCCTCGTTGGCGTCGGTTCCTTTTTTCACCTCTTCCATGAATTTGCCCATGTGAACAAATTCGTAACCGATGATTTCGTCGTTCTCGTCGAGAGCCAGAGTCTTGATGTAACCCTCGGTCATTTCGAGGTAACGGGGACCTTTGGCCAATGTTCCATACAGCGTACCTACCTGGCTGCGCAGACCTTTACCGAGGTCTTCGAGACCGGCACCGATCATCAGACCGCCTTCGGAGAAGGCCGACTGGGTACGACCGTAAACGATTTGCAGGAAGAGTTCGCGCATAGCCGTGTTGATGGCATCGCAAACGAGGTCGGTATTCAAGGCTTCCAAGATGGTTTTACCGGGGAGAATCTCCGATGCCATGGCGGCCGAGTGAGTCATACCCGAGCAACCGATAGTCTCTACCAGAGCTTCTTGGATAACACCGTTCTTTACATTCAACGTCAGTTTGCAAGCACCTTGTTGAGGAGCGCACCAACCGATACCATGGGTCAAGCCCGAAATATCAATCACTTCTTTTGCTTTCACCCATTTTCCCTCTTCGGGGATAGGAGCCGGCCCGTGATTAGGACCTTTCTTTACAACACACATGTGTTCTACTTCGTGTGAATAAACCATAATTCGCTCTTTTTATTTGATGAGTATTTTTATGCTCTTTTCAGCGGTACAAAGATAAGTCTTTTTCTTCATGTAAACAAGGGCTTTCCCCGAGCAATCGCATCAAAAAAATAAGGGAACCGGCATATTTATACCTCCCCGACCGGCGAGACGAAGGGCAACCTGTAGGCGGCGATGCCCTGTTCTCGATAAAGCAAAGTCCCGGCCTCAAGAGCCGGGACTTGATTCTGTGCATTACGCAATTTCTGTTTCTCATGCTATCGCGGGCGACATGCCGCTGTAACGACAGCACTTACCGCACGACCGCTTTCCGCACGGTATCGCCCACCTGCACGATATAGACTCCACCGGGCAGCGTGATGGTGCGGTCGGTTCCCCGATATACCGGGCGACCTTGCAGGTTATAGACGGTAGCCGGGGCTGACGTGCCCGCTATGTGCAACTGGCCGGGGGTAGTGAAGATGCGGAGGTTATCCCCATCGACCGACTGGATACCGCTCACCTCGTTGCCGGTGAGCTGCACGAGAATGGCAAAGATACGGTAGTTCACCCCTTCGCCCACGGGGACGAGAAGCGTATATACCTCACCCGGTTCAATGTCGTCGCTACCCGTATAGTAGAGGTAGCCGTCGGCTATGTGGGCGTCGAGTATGCGGGTGTCGCCCGAGGGTGTACCCAAGTAGGCTCCTTCGGGAATTTCGGGCAGAGCAATGGAGTCGCTATGCCCGGCGGCAATCATGCCGGTGGCCAGCTTTTCACCCGGCCATTCTCCCTTGTCAATAGTAATGTCAAACGGGGTTTGCCCATACCATTGTCCCTGGTTGTCCACCAGGGTGGACAGGATATGGTACGACCCGGCATCGGCCGGCAATCCATAGGCGAACGGTTCGATGGTGTCCATACGGTAGGCATAGACGGCCGAGAAACTGTCGGGAATACCTTCTACCGTGAAGTCGATACCAGCCTCTATCGGGGCTTGGTCATACACCGGGTTTCCGGGTGTAATGTCCAGCGCAATATCCGTCCCGTTCGTATTCCGTTTGTACACACCATAGGGGAAGCCCTCGCGATACCCGGTCACACCTTCGCCCACCGGTATGGCTATGGCTCCTTCCGTCAAGTAGTCTGTGATTGTCGGCTCCACGAAAAAGCCACCTTCAACGACGTTGTAATTGCCCCATACCTGGTTGACCTCAAACCTGCCCATATATCCCCCCTTAATGGATAATTGAGTACCATCTTGTCGGTTGATAAAGATGTCTTTGTCACGAAATTCATCGCCCGGGGCCGAGTTATTGATGATAACACCGCCTGTGATGGAGATAGTGTCCACCCAGTTAGTCGAAACGCCGGCTCCGAAATAACCGATATTACCGGAAATGAGACCACCGTTGATAACGAGGGATCTCGCTTGATTCATGTAAATTCCTCCACCCGAGTTGGAGCCCTCGCAAACATTGTCAATAATCAGACCGCCATTGAGCGTAAACTGGGAGTAGAGATATCCGTAAATCGCTCCGGCATCTTTTATCCCGTTGTTGCCCGATATTTCTCCACCGTTCATCACGAAGTGTGCTCTCGATCCTGAGATATAGACACCACCTCCTTTGTCGGCTCTGTTGCCCCATATCTTGCCCCCGTTCAGGGTCAAAGCCTCATAGGCAAATATACCTCCACCTCCCGAAACCGAGGTGTTACCGGCCACTTGACCGCCGTTGATGACAACCCTTCTTTCCATCTCACCCGGCTCATCACTACTATCCCAGATAGCGATACCGCCACCCCCGATAGGGCCTAAATTAGTGCGAGTAGATCGATTGCCGGCTATCGCACCGCTTTCGAGCGTGAAGCAAGCTCCCTCCCCATCGACAAAGACACCTCCAAGGGTAAGGCCACCGGTAATTACACCGCCATCAATCACGCCGATGGTATCGGCTGCCTCATATTGTGTGTCCCACTCGTCCGACCCGTCGTCGAACACGAACCGTCCTTCCTCATTTCTATAATACCGGTGCTGGTGCTCCGGAGCTTCGCTCCCCTCTTGACAGTCGCACACCGTGAGTTTGGAAGCATCGACACTGACAACCGGGTTGTCGCCCAGGCCGGTCAGTTGGTAACCATTCAGACACAGGGTAACCACCGCTCCGTCGGCTATGACGAGGTCGGCTTCCAGCCTGGTGTCGCCGGTGAGATAATACATGGCCGGCTGCTCGTCGGTAGAGCCGGCCCCAATCGTGCCCCCGCTTGCCGGTAACGGAATCCATCCGTCGCTGTGGTCGTGGGCACTCAACTGTGAGGTTGTCATTATCGCCAGAAAGGCGATGGCTGTGTAAAGCGATTTCATATCTTCAAGTTTTTAGTGATGGCATCTGTTGTCTCCCTGTCGGGTCAAACAAAAATAACCATAACCCAAAGGCAAAACAACCGCCATCCCCCCCCTTACAGAGCAATTTTTGTTGATAGAGCAAAAAAAATTGTTGATAGAGCAAAAATTTTATGTGAATTGGGTGCTGAATGACAGAAAAGGCACAAAAAAACAGGGCTGCCTTATTGCTCCTCTACAAAACTCTTCCTCCACTTGGAGGGCGAGCACCCCTCCTTTTCGGTAAAAATCCGGGAGAAATAACTCAGCGAGAGGAACCCCGACTCCTCGGATATGGCTGCAATCGTCAACTCGGGATGCTCCACCATCTGCTGCTTGGCATACTCGATGCGCAGCCCGGCAATCCACTCGCGGAACGAAGCCTGATAGACAGACTTGATGTAGTCAGAGAGGTAGGTGCGGTTGGTGCCCAACTCGAGGGCCAGGTCGCCGATAGTCAGCTTCGGACTGGTATATCTCTGACTCCCAATCCAGGCGGCGAGGCGTATTTCCAGCTTCTTCCGATACGGCTGCGGGCCCAGTAGCATTTCCTCCTCGACGGGAACAAGGCCGTCGGCATCTTCATCTTCGAGAGGTTCCTGCTCCAGGATGCTTTCCACCTGTTCGTAGAAAAGCAGGTAGTTGATGTAGGAGCCATAGAGGTAAATGTAGAACGGTATGGAAGAGAGCACCCACAGGAAGAGATACCGGTCGGGCAGGAAGGTGAGCACCCCACAGCTGACCCCATAGATGACCGCCCACCAGGTGAAGATGGACATCCAGCGGATATAGGCCGCGATATACTCGGAGTGCGTGTCGTCGAACAGGCGGACCGCCCATCGGTAGGTGCGGATGAGCCTGCGGGCCAGCCAAAGTCCATAGGCCAGCAACCACAAGTCCAGGAATACCAGTCCCACCTGCTGCACGGGACCCGAAGGCACGGCTATGAGAAGGAGGGCCGAAAGGGCGGTGAACAGCGCCCAGTAACCCATGTGCCGCCAGAAACGCCGGCGGGTCAGGTAAAAACGGTCGAGCAATATGGTAAGGGCTGCACTGAACAACCAATAGGCCATGAAGTAGGTGGAGAGGTTCATCAGGATAGCTTCCTGCTCGTGAAGAGGCCGAAGCCCGCAAAAGAGGTGTACCGAATAGTTGGCACTCAACACCAGCAAGGCTACACCCATGATGCGGCGCGAACGCAGATAGTTGACGAATATGGGCTTGTCGGGAGTTTTGCCCACCAGAAAATAGCCGGCAAAAAACAGCATCAGCACCAAGGCTATGCCCAATGAATAATCGTAGAGAGCAAGATCCATCTTTTCACACTTTGCGGCAACTCGATGCAAAGGTATAAGGATTTCCGGTTATTTCGCACTCGGTATCGGCACAAAAAATCGAGGGCGGTACCCTATTTCAGAAATCGCCCCCGGAGGCTTCGGCGGGGATGATGCCCATCTTTTTCATCAGGAAACAGGCGTTCATGTTGCGGGCAATGCCGGGTTGCAGCCGGTAGGTAAAGGTGAGCTCGTCGCCCTCGATGGTGGCCTCGAAACGGTAGTTGCTTATCTGCCCGGGCAGCTTCTCGGCCAGTTGGCCCAGCACCAGGTCGTGGGTGGCGATGATGCCGGCGGCGCCGGCCTCGACCAGCTGCCGCACCAGGGCGAGCGAGCCGGTCTGCTTGTCGACCGAGTTGGTGCCCCGCAAGATTTCGTCGAGAATGACAAAGAGTTTTTCGCCGGCACGCAACCGCACCACAATCTGCTGCAGCCGCTTGAGCTCGGCAAAGAAGTACGACTCGTTGTCGGCCAGCGAGTCGCTGGCCCGCAGACCGGTGAAGAGGGGCAGCGGCGTGAAGGTCATGCTGCGGGCACACACGGGGGCTCCCATGCACCCCAGCAGGTAGTTGATACCTATGGTGCGCAGGTAGGTGCTCTTGCCGGCCATGTTGGCCCCGGTGATGACCTGGAAGGAGCCTTCGTTCATGGGGGCCACGTCGTTGCAGACACAGCGGTCGCGGGGAATGAGGGGATGCCCCAACGCCTCGGCCTGCATTACGGGCCTACGGTCGAGCACAATCCGGGGGAAGACGTAGTGCGGGTGATTGTAGCGGAAGGTAGCCAGCGAGCAGAGAGCGTCGAACTGCGCCAGCACATCGAGCCAACGGGGCAGTTGCTCGCGGTTCTCGTCGAGCCAGC
>OJNR01000326.1_pt1 | contig 36195 bp, 39 predicted proteins | sample 1597901 | NCBI WGS metagenome assembly OJNR01 (sample SAMN01915223, study PRJEB22387) | human gut metagenome | isolation source: stool | host: Homo sapiens | place: USA | reverse complement strand
CTATTTTAATTATTACAATTTTAATTAGTTTGTGTTCATCAAAATTTATATATAATCAAACCAAAAATATATGGATATCTGGGTTATTATTTTTGTTATTATTAATTCCTATTCAAACAATAGTAGTACAAGTGATTCAAAGGGTTGCAGGTAAAATTGTAAAACCAAGACCACTGCCAAAGCTCGAAATTACAAATGCTATACCAGAGCAATATTCATGTATGGTCATAATTCCAACAATTATAAAATCCAAAGATAAACTTGAAGAATTAATAAAAAAAATGGAAGTTTATTATTTGGCAAACAAGAGTCAAAATATTTATTTTTCATTGTTAGGAGATTGTTCTACATCAAAAAGTGAAAAAGAAAAATTTGATGATGAAATTATAAAAAGAGGAAAAGAACTTGTAGAAGAATTAAACAGTAAATATCCAGATGAGAAATTCCATAAATTTAACTTTATATATAGAAAAAGAGTATGGATTGATTCAGAAAATTCTTTTTTGGGTTGGGAAAGGAAAAGAGGATATATTCAACAATTTAATGAGTATATGTTAACGAGACGTAAATTTGACTGGCAAGTTAATACTATTGAAGATTGGTTAGAAAAAGGAAATAACAAAATTATTCCTATAAAATATGTAATTACATTAGACGCTGATACTGATTTAGTTTTAAATTCAGCATTTGAGTTAATCGGTGCAATGGGACATATTCTAAATACACCAATTTTAAATACAGAAAAAGACTTAGTAATAGAGGGACATGCACTTATTCAACCAAGAGTAGGAATTGGATTAGTTGCAAGTAGAAAGAGCATATTTACAAAAATTTTTGCAGGTATTGGTGGAACCGATTCTTATACAGATGCTATGTCAAATTTTTATCAAGATAATTTTGATGAAGGAATTTTTACAGGGAAAGGTATTTATGATTTAAAAATATTTTCTCAAATATTGAAAGATGAAATACCCGAAAATACTGTACTTAGTCATGATTTGTTAGAAGGTTGTTATTTAAGATGTGGTTTTGCATCAGACATTATGCTAATGGATGGATATCCAACAAGTTATGCAAGCTTTAAAACAAGATTGCACCGTTGGATCAGAGGAGATACACAAATTTTATTATGGCTAAAAGAAAAAATAAATAATAAAAAAGGTGAAAAAAAGAAAAATCCATTAAATATATTATCAAGATATAAAATATTTGATAATCTTCTTCGCAGTAATATGGAAGCTTCCATAATTTTATTACTTATATTTTTAACATTTTTAAATTATGTGAAAAATATAAAAATATGGCCAATTGTAATTGTCTCTTTTGTTTCAGTTTTAATACCATCGATTTTGGAAATTTTAAATAGAATTATTTCAAAAAAAGATGGACAAAAAAAGCAAAATACATTTACTCCAATAATTACAAATTTACAAGGAAGCATTTTAAGAGGAATTTTATCTTTGGCATGTTTACCAGATAAGGCATATTTTTCAGTAAATGCAATGTGTATATCACTTTATAGAATGTTTAAAAGTAAAAAGCATTTATTAGAATGGACGACTTCTGAAGAAGCAGAAAAAAAGGCAAAAAAAGATTTGATATCTTATTATAAATCTATGTTTGCAAATATAATATTTGGTGTTTTAGCAATTTTTATAGGACTAGGTTATTTAAATAACTTTAAAAGTATTACTTATTTTGTAATTGGAATTTTATGGCTTGTTGCACCATTTATTATGTGGAATATTAGCAAAGAAATAAAACAAAAAAAGAAAGTAGAAGAGCTTAGCAAAGAAGAAAAAGATTACCTGTTAGATATTGGAAAAAGAACATGGCTGTTTTTTAAGGAAAATATAAATGAAAATACTAAGTTTTTGCCACCAGATAATTTTCAGGAAAGTAGAAAAGATAAAATTGCTATGAGAACATCTCCAACTAATATTAGTTTGGGAATGCTAGCAGTAATTTCTGCTTATGACTTAAAATACGAAGATTTAGAAAGTACAATAAAATTATTAAGGAAAATGTTAGATACAGTATCTAGCCTTCAAAAGTGGAACGGACATTTGTACAATTGGTATAATTTAGAGGATTTATCTCCTTTAATACCAAGATATATATCTTCTGTGGATAATGGAAATTTTGTTGGATATTTATATGTAGTAAAACAATTTTTCTACAAAATAAATGATAACAATAAATATGAAAATGAAATAAAACAAATTGATAAATTAATTAATGACACAGATTTTACTAAATTATATGATGAAAAAAATAGATTATTTTCTATAGGATTTAATATTGAAGAAAATAAATTAACAGACTCTTACTATGACCTTTTGGCATCTGAGGCAAGACAAGCAAGTTATGTTGCTATTGCTAAAAAAGATATACCACCTAAAAGCTGGTATAATTTAAGTAGAACACTTACAACATTAAATAAATATAAAGGGCTTATTTCTTGGTCTGGTACTGCATTTGAATATTTAATGCCAAACATTAATATTCCAAAATATGAAGGAAGTTTGCTAGATGAGTCTTGTAAGTTTATGATTATGAGTCAAATGGAGTATGCAAAAAAATTAAATATACCTTGGGGATTTTCAGAGGCAGCGTTTAGTTTAACTGATCTAAATAATAATTATCAATATAAAGCATTTGGAATTCCGTGGCTTGGATTAAAAAGAGGGCTAGAAGATGAAATGGTAGTTGCAAGTTATGGAAGCATTTTAGCGATTAATGAAAAACCAAAAGAAGTTATAGAAAATTTAAAAAAATTGGAAGCACAAGGAATGTATGACAAATATGGATTTTTTGAATCTATTGATTATACACCAAATAGAATGAGAGAGTCTAAAAATTGTGAACCAGTAAAAACATATATGGCACATCACCAGGGATTAATATTGCTGTCTATTAACAATTTGTTTAATGACTTAATTTTACAAAAAAGATTTATGCAAAATCCTGAAATGCAATCTGTAGAAGTTTTACTAGAAGAAAGAATGCCTGAAAATGTTATTATTACTAAAGAGGAAAAAGAAAAGGTAGAAAAAATTAAATATAAGAATTATGAAGTGTATTTAGTAAGAAATTATAACAAAATAAATGAAGATTTAAACAGGTCAAATGTTATCTCAAATGAAGATTATACAATTGTTATGGATCAAAAAGGAGAAGGTTATAGTAAATATAAAGATATATTAATTAATCGTTTTAAATTAACAAAAGATGTGCCACAGGGGATATTCTTTTTTATAAAAAATATTAAAACAAAAAGAATTTGGACAGCCAATTATATGAATTATCTTTCTAAGCCAGACTCTTATGAAATCAGTTTTAGTCCAGATGTTAATAAAATTACAAGGCAAGATGGTTCTATTGAAACAAAACTTATAACAACTATATCTCCTAAAGATCCAGTTGAAATAAGAAGAATAGAATTTACAAACTATGGCAATGAGGCTCAGACAATTGAGCTAACAAGCTTTCTAGAACCAGTACTTTCAAACAAAATGCAAGATTATGCTCATGTGGCATTTAATAATTTATTTTTGACATTTGAATTTTTAGAAGATACAGGGACTATTTTAGTTAGAAGAAAAAATAGAAATCAGAATGAAAATGACATGTATTTAGCAATTAATTTATATACAGAAGATGAAACAATTGGAGAGTTAGAATATGAAATAGATAAAGAAAAATTCTTTGGAAGAGGCAATCTAGGGTTTCCAAGTCTAGTACAAAAGTCTAGTCCTTTTACTAATAGAGTAAGACTGACAGTAGACCCAATTGTTGCAATGAAAAGAACTTTTTGCATAAAGCCAGAAGAAAAGAAATGGTTTGACTTAATAATTACCGTTGCAGATAATAAAGAATGTTGTATGCAAAATATAAATAAATTTTTAAATGAAGAAAAAATTAAAAGATCATTTGAATTATCTAGAGCAAGAGTGGAAGCTGAAAATAGATATTTAGGATTAAAAGCAAAAGAAATAGAAGTATATCAAAAAATGTTATCATACATTTTATTTCAAAATCCACTTCAGGAAGGGTATAAAAAGAATATAAATGATGAAATATGCTCAATTAACAGATTGTGGAATTATGGCATATCAGGAGATGTTCCAATATTGCTTGTAAAAATAGCAAATATTAATGATATGCATGTAATTGAAGAATGTTTAAAAGCGTATGAATATTTTAGAACAAAGAATGTATTTATTGATTTTGTTATTATTAACGAAGAAGAAAACTCATATGAAAACTATGTAAAAGATGGAATTGAACGAGCAATTTTAAATAGAAACATGATGTTTTTAAGAAATAAAAAAGCTGGAATATTTGTACTAAATAATTTAGATGAAAATGAAATTAATCTATTAGAGTCAAGAGCAAATCTGATATTAGACTGTCATATTGGAAAAATTGGTTTGCAACTTAAAGATTTAGAAGAAGAATATTTAGAAAACAGAAAAAGTTCTAATTTTGAGATTCAGAGACAGCCTGGTTTTGAGGAATATGTAAGTAAAGATGTTATAAAGCAAGAATTAAAATATTATAACGAATACGGAGGATTTTCACGGTGATGGTAAAGAATATAAAATAAAAATTAATAAAAATAATAGATTGCCAAATGTTTGGAGTCATATTATGGCAAATGAGAAATTTGGAAGCTTAGTAACAGATAGCCAAGGAGGATACACTTGGAGTCAAAATAGCAGATTAAATAAACTTACAGCTTGGTCAAATAATAGTGTTACAGATATTCCATCTGAAATTATTTATTTAGAAGATGAAGATAATAATAGAAAATGGTCATTAGGGCTAAATCCTATGCCAGATGAAAATGATTACTTTATAACATATGGATTTGGATATGCTAAATATCATCATAATAGTAACGGTATTGATCAAGACTTAACTGTATTTATTCCAAAAGAAGATTCTGTTAAAATTAATTTATTAAGTTTAAAAAATGAACTACCAAAGAAAAGAAAAATAAAGCTAGTTTATTATCTAAAACCAGTTTTGGATGAAGATGAAATAAATTCAAATGGTTTTATAGATTTAGAATTAAAGGAGAATACTAATGTATTAGTTGCCAAGAATATAGCAAATTCAGATTTCCCTTTAAGAATGTATATATCTAGTAATGAAAAAATTCAGTCTTATACAGGTGATAAAAAATTTTTTATAGGGAAAGGAACTTTGCAAGATCCTGATGGATTAAAGTGTGTTAATTTAAATTCAGAAAATTCTCTTGGAAAAGATACAATAATAGCAGTACAATTCGAAATTAAATTAGAGGCATATGAAGAAAAACAAATTTGTTTATTACTTGGACAAGAAAAAAATATTTTAGATTGTCAAGATATGGCATATAAATATACAAATTTAAGTCACTGTTTTGAAGAATTGAAAAAAGTAACAAAATATTGGGAAGATTTAATTAATAATATACAAGTAAATACTCCATTAGAGTCATTTAATATTTTAATGAATGGATGGTGCATGTATCAGACAATTTGTTGTAGAATGCTGGCAAAAACAGCGTTTTACCAATCAGGAGGGGCATACGGATTTAGAGATCAGCTTCAAGATTCTATTGCAGCTAAATATGTAGAACCCGATATTACAAAAAAACAAATTATCAGAAGTAGTAATCATCAATTTATAGAAGGTGATGTAGAACATTGGTGGCATGAAGAAACCAATAAGGGAATTAGAACTAGATTTTCAGATGATTTGTTATGGCTTGCTTTTGTATGTGCAGATTATATTAAATATACAAATGATTATTCAATCTTAGATATTGAGACAAATTATAAAAAGGGAAAATTATTAGAAGAAGGTACAGATGAATGCTATGATTTGTATGAAGACTCTGATAAAAAAGGAAGTATTTATGAGCATTGTATAAAAGCAATTGAAAAATCTCTAAACTTCGGAAAAAACGATTTGCCTAAGATTGGAAGCGGTGATTGGAATGACGGATTTAGCACAGTTGGAAATAAAGGAAAAGGTGAAAGTGTATGGTTAGGATTTTTCATGTATACAGTTTTAAGAGATTTTATTCCAATTTGTGAGAAAAAAGGTGATTTAGAAAAAGTAGAAAAGTATAACCGGAATTATGCAAAAATTAAAAAAGGCTTTAAATACAAATGGATGGGATGGAAGATGGTATAAAAGGGCATTTATGGATAATGGAGATGTTTTAGGAAGTCTTCAAAATGAAGAATGTAGAATTGATAGTATTGCACAAAGCTGGGCTACTATATCAGGAGCTGGTGATAATGACAAAAAATATATTTCGCTTGAGAGTTTAGAAAATCATTTAGTAGATAAAGAAAATGGATTAATTAAGCTTCTAGATCCGCCTTTTGAGAAAGGAAAATTAAAACCTGGATATATTAAAGCATATGTTCCTGGGACAAGAGAAAATGGAGGACAATACACACATGAGTATTGTTCTTGTGGACAGTTTTGAAAAATATTGATACTCTTACATAAAAAACACCATTAACATTTGACAAAAGGCGAAAAAAATGCTAAAATATTACTAGAATATGAATAGAATACAAAAATAATCATAAAATAGTAATAAAGAGGTGAGAAAAATGAATTGCTATAATATGGTGTTAGAATATATAAATAAAAGCGAAAAAGGAATGCCAATTTTTATTGAAGAAGTTAAAGAGCATATTATAAGATTTTACAACGAAAATGAAAAAGAAAAAGTATTCAATAATATTAAAGCTATTTTGAATAGAATGAATAAAGAAGGCATAATAGAAACAGCATATAAAGGAATTTATTATATTCCTAATGAAAACATATTTGGAAAGATGTTGTTAGGAAATAGACAAATCATTCAATATAAATATATAATGGACAAAGATGGAAATATAAAAGGATATATTACTGGAGCAAAACTTTTTAATGAGGCACATTTAACTACACAAGTTCCAAATATTATAGATATTGCTACAAATGAATGTAAAAATTTTAACAAATATGAAAATAAAAATTTAAATGTTATAATTAGAAAACCGAAGATGGCGATAAATAATGAGAATTATAAGTATTTACAATTATTTGATTTGATAGAAAACAAAGATAATATTGGAATTGAAGTAGATAATCCTGATGAAATAATATATAATTTTATTGAAGAAAATGATTTGGATTTTGAAAAAATAATTAAATATGCTATGGATACAAAAAGTAGAACAGTTATTAATAAGATACTTGTTTTAGCAAGGTAGGAGGTAAAAATGAATTTACATTTAAATAAAGAATTATTTAGAGAGTTTATAGATAACTTAAATACAAAAACAGGAATAGATTCAGATATTATTGAAAAAGATTATTATGTATGTACCATATTGAAGGAATTATCAAAAAATCAAGATGAGTTACAGGCATATTTTAAAGGGGGAACAGCAGTCTATAAAATATTAGATACAATGAATCGTTTTTCAGAAGATATAGACTTAACAGTAAAAGTTATTTCTGAACAATCAAATACTAAAAACAAAAAAAGATTAAAAGAGTCAGCTCTAGGTTATGAGATAGAAGGACTAGAATTATCAAAAGAGGAATGTATTGATAATAAGGGAAGTGTTACAGGAATATACAGATACAATTCTATTTATGATACTAGCAAAGATCCATTACATAGAGCAGGAATTATACAAGTAGAAGCAACATCTTTTACTGTTAGTGAGCCTTATAAAAAATATAATATAGAACCACTTATATATAAATTAGCAAACGAGAGTGAGAGAAAAATTTTAAAAGAACAATTTGAAATATCAGATTTTGATATAAATATTATAAAGCTTGAAAGAATGTTTATAGATAAAGTTTTTGCAGCAGAGTTTTATTATATTAGAAATATGTATAAGGATACATCAAAGCATTTATATGACATTACAATACTAGCACAAACAAAAGCAATTAAAGAATTGTTACAAAACAAAGAAGAACTAGAGAAACTAATTTCATATAAAAGGCAAGAGGAAAGCATTAGAAAAGGTGGAATTGATGCTGATTTGAAAATTAAAGATTTCACCTATTTAAAACAAGACTTTAATGAGGATTTATTAAAAGAATTTGAAAATATGCAAAATAAGTATGTACTAAATGATAAATATAAAATAAAAATTAGTGAAGTAAAGAATACTTTAAATGAAATTATAAACAATAAAAACATTATATAAGCGAAAAATGTGAAACAAAATATTCCAAAATAGAGTAAAATGTTTCACATTTTATTTAATTGAATAGAAAAATAGAAAGCATTTGCAATGTAAATATTGCAGATGTTTTTTTATTTTGCAAGAGATATGCAGAACCTCTATAAAAGTTCTTGGTTTAGCAAGCCGATGCTATAAAATTTGCTCGTATTAGTATAAACGGTCTATTTATACAAAGTGCGTAAGTGAGAATTTAGAACTATAAACTCACAATAATAAAAGAGTTTTGGTGGATACTTGGTTGTGGATTTATAATTGCAAAAAGCTTGGACAAATATAAGTAAAGATATTAAGTTATCAGCAATTATAGTAGATAAAACTACTTACTAGACTGCCTATGAAACTAGCAAACGACCGACGGTTTCTAAAATATAAGTGGCGTAATAATCCTTTTATCAAAATGGGATATATTACGCCTAATCTTCAAAGCTCACTCTCTCTGGTTTCTATTATAAATATTTATAAATTAAACAAAAAATATTGTTCAATTTTTTTTATTATGCTAAAATATAATTGAATTATTGAAGATAAATGACATTTTAAAACATAGAACAAAAGAAATGGAGAATATATATGGATTATGAAATAAGTAGTTATACTTTATCTTCGGCTTTGGGAGTTATTGATAATCTAAATGAAATGGAAGATATAGAAGAAGTTAGAATTTCTACACGAAAAGATTTTTTGCAAAAAAGAGGAGATATAACATTTGAAAGAGAACTTAATGAAGTATTAAAATATTTAGAAAAGTTAAAAAAACTTACAATAAATAACAGTTCAAAAGAAGAAAATGGTAAATTTGATATAGATATAAACTCTGGAATTTCGGAACAATTAGAATTGTTGCGTTTAAGAGGAATAAATCTAGGTGCGACAGATTTAGATAAATTTTTTAGAGAACACCCTAATATAAATAATTTAAGTTTGTATGATTGTAATATATCGAACATAGAATTTTTAAATTCTGTTCCGGATGGAGTAACCGTAATGTCATTAGCTAACAATCCAATTTCTGCAGAATGTGCTGATGATATATTAAAATTAAGGCAAGGAAGATTTAGAACATTAGATATAAAAGGCTGTGAAGAAGTTTTAGCTGAATTTGAAAAAAGGGGTTTTGAATTTTCAGAATTTTTGACAGAACATATAGGTAAGTTAGATGGAAATCAATTTTATGAGGCATTTCAAAAAGCGTTATCATCAAAAGAACTTACTGTTAGAGATATGCAACAACTATCAAAACATATAGATTTCTTTTCAGAAAAAAGAATACAAGAACAAAGAACAGTATATATAGACAGTTTAGAAGAATATGATGAGCAATATATTGAAAGCATAAATTTATTTGGAAGTGGAGAAAATACTACGGTAGTTTTAACACCTAAAATTGCAGAACAGTTAATGGGAAAAATATCAAAAGATATAAAGATACAAATTGCAATTAAAAATGCTTCTGAATTATCAGTTGAGCAATTAGAGAAATTACAAAAAAGTTATAATTTAAAAGATATTAAGGTAGCTGATCCTAATCAATCATTAAATAGACAACAGACAACACCTTATGATATAGAAACATATAAAAGATGTAGAGAAACAATAGATAGTTTATTAGCAGGAATAGATTTAAGTGAAAATCTAAATGATATTAACAGAGATAAAAAAATATATGGAGAAGTTATAAAAAGATTAGCCAATCACATGAGCTATGACTATGAATCTTTAAAATTGGAAGATAAAGAGGAAAAAGATATTATTGAGCAAATAAACCAAGAATTAGATGCAGAAGAAGGACTTAATTCTTTTCAAAAAAGCTATAAACGAATAGCACTATTGCAAAAATATAGAACGGAAAGAGTTAGTGAAGTTTCAAAAAATTGTAGAAATATGCAAGGTGGTTTATTAAATAATACATGTGTATGTGCAGGTTATGCTGAAATTGTAAGAAATGTATTTAGTTGTTGTGGAATAGATGCAAGATATATATGGGGATATAATACTATAGATAGAGAAAGTTGTTCTCATGCTTGGAATCAAATAAAGTTAGATGGCAAATGGTATAACATGGATTTAACTTGGGACAGAGATAGAATTGTAAAAGGAGAAGAAACTAAATATTCATTGCAAAGTGATAAAGACTTTAATACACAGAAACATCCATATTATGCAGAAGAATGTAAAAAAGAAAAATGTAGTGAAACATTACCAGTTAATAAAGTAACACAAATAATTTATGGACAAACAGCTAAACAAGAAGTACAAGATAGTAATATAGAACAAAGAACGAGCCAAACACATGAAATTAAATACTATCTTCCGGGAAAAGTAAGAGAAGAAAGTGGGCTTGTATCAGATAGAACAGATGAACACAAGAAAAAAGGATTATTAAAAGGAATTGAAAGCACAATAACAGAAACGGACATAGGTAAAAGTTATGGAATATTAAGTCAAACAAAAGTAGAAAGAGAAAATAGAGTAGCTTCTGTTGAAATGGAGGACACTTATGAAAATCGTTGAAGTAAATAACGAAATTATTAAAAGTAAGATTTATAGTAATTTAAAAAAAATTTTTTCAGAACAATTAACAGATGAAGAACTAAAAAAAATAAAAAGTATAACATTAAATTCAAAAGACAGCAACCAAAATAAAATTAACTATAATGAATATGATTATAAATGTTTGGAAAATTTAGAAACAATCACTTTAAATGGATTTATAATAGATGATGAAATGATTACAAACTTAAATTATTTGAAAAGTTTGAAAACCATAATTTTTAATCATTGTACTTTTAAAAATGAAAAGAAAATGAATAATGAACTTGAAAATTTATTGATAACATATAGTAAATTAGAAAGATTTAGTCTATTAAAAAAAGTTGAAAATATAAAAACAGTAGAACTAATAGAAGTTGGAGAAATAGATATAAAAGATATTACTAATATGGAAAATATAATTGAATTATCAATATATAATTCAAAAATAAGAAATTCAATAATGATTAACGATTTTATAAATTTGAAAAAGCTTAAATTGGATGGAAGTTTAGTTGATGAAGAAAAATTTTCAGAATTATTAAATAAAAGTATAGAATTTACTTATAAAGAAAAATATTTTCTAGAGGCATAGGAGGAAGTTATGGAATATACTTTATCAGATAAAAATGATAATCAAAAAAAGAAATACGAAAGCATAATAGAGCAAAATAATAAAAAATATTTGAAACTTGCTGAAGAAATAAAAAATATTAGAGCAGGTAAAGAGGGAACAGCACAAGATAGACAATTTGCGATATTAGAATTACAAATACAACAAGAAGAAATAGAAAGAGATACAGTTGCAAAAGAACAAGCTATTGCTAATTTATATGTTAGAGAAATGGAAGAAAACTTAACACAACGCAGAATGAATAAAGAAATTTCGACACAAGAGTTTTCAAATGAAATACATAATATAAGAGAATATAGGTCAATGATCTCTATTAAAAATTCTATTGAAGATTATGATAATGAGTCAACAATTCTTGAAATGAAATTAAGATTGGAACACATGAAAAAAAGTATGGGAAAAGTTCCTAAAGAACAAGCAGATAAAAATATAGTAGAAATAGAACAAACACTATCTGATAATGAAGAATATAGGCAAGATGAAGTTAATGAATTAGCTAAACAAAACTTTGAATATAAAAGAAAAAATTTATATTATCAAAGAAATAGTGGAGAAATATCTACAGATGAACTAAAACAAAAATTAGAAGAATTGGAACAAACCAAAGGAAAGATACCAACTCAGAAAGAATTTGAAGAAATGTTGAATGATTTAACAGAAAAACATTTAGAACAACCACAACAATCGCAAGAATATGAAAGAGAAGTTAGCAATAGAGATGGTATAAACTATTCACATTATTGGGAACAAAATAAAAATCAAGACATAAATGAATGGCATGATAATTGTGTATATCATCATGTTCAAGATTTTGATAATAAAACTTTTGAGTATGGTTTACATGCACCATCAGATACGACAGCACATTATGTAGAATATGTTGGAGAAAGATTAGGCGAAGAATATGCTAGAGGAGCAAAGGGAGAAAAAGTTGAACTAGCAAAACAATTTGCAATGCTTGAAGTACAAGGAAGAATGGGAGATTTTCTGGATTTATATAATTCAGAGGAAACAAATGGATATGATAATCCTAAATTGCTATTACAATTAGAAAAAGTTAGTGGATTGAATATTGAGGAATTAGAAGATACAATAGGTCTTGATACTTCTGCATTACACCAAAATATATATGTTGCAACTTATGAAATTGAAGAATGGGACGAAACTTTACAAAAAAATGTAATGAAACCTATAAAAGAATATTATACAAAAGATGAAGATGGATTTGATATTATTGGAACAGGAACTGAGTATGAAACAGTATTTGTAATAGATGGTATGCATATTAATGTTGATACTGAACAAGTGTTACAAGGAGATTCACTTGAAAAAGTAACTCAAAAAGAAATGGGAGATAGACTTATTAAAAATGGAATTGAAGATTCATTTAAAAGTGGCAAGGTAACAGAAGTAGCACAATTAACAGATATGAGTTTCTTAAAGGATTTTAGAGAACAATGTGGAATACCAGAAAGTTGGGACTTAAATGGTAGAACTTTTATTGTATCGACTATAAACGAAAAAGGCGAGGAAGATTTCGACATTATAATGAGAAATGATATAGGAGATAAGTATGAACATTTGATGGGAATAAATGCTACAGAAAAAAATGGAAGAGAAATGTATACTACAACAGGTAGACAAATACCGGGAGGAGCAGATGAACTTGATAAAACGCAGACACTAAAAGAATTCATGACAAAAAGTGGTCATAGATACACAATAACTAGAAATTCAGAGGGAAAACTTGGATTTAATGAAATTTTTAGAGAAAATGAAAATATAATTCAAGGGCAACACATAGACGCTTATACATATTCAACAGATGATTTAGTAAGTGCATATGAAAATGCAGGAATAAATCAAGAGGACTTAAATAACGCTTATGAAACATTAAACAGAACAAAAGCGGAAAGAGAACAAACACATAATCAAACAAAAACTAATAATTTTGAAGGTAGGTAATAAAAATGGATGTACAAACACAGGAAATATATTCAGAAGTTTATAGTATATTAAATTTGTTAGGAAAAAGCTATATAAAGAAATTACCAGTTAGTTTGTTTAATATGATAAAGGAAGAAAAAAGACAAGATTATAACCCTAAATATGATTCAAAAATCAATTTAGAACAGCAAAATCTTAAAAGAGAGACTTTATCAATGATTGCATTATTTCATCTTAATTATTGGTGCAATTCAGATGAAGAAAAGAATGAATTAAAAACATTATTTAAAACTAATGAAGAAAAACATCAAGCAGAGATTAGAGAAAAATATAATCCAGACAATTTATTTAAAAAGCATAGTTTAGAACAAGAGGAATATGCTGTAACAAATGAAGTGGCTATGGTTGAATATAAAGAACCATTGTTTAAAAGATTTATAAATAAAATTAAGAAAATATTTCATAGAGAATAAAGACATTATAAAATAATTTAAGAATGAAAAATAGAGTAGAAAGATAAAATTTCTGCTCTATTTTTTTATATAAAAATAATTTAAAGGAGGTTTTCATTATGGAAAATGAAAGAAAAAACAAAATTGAATATCGTAAGGAAGGAGATTATTATATTCCAAATTTAATTGTACCTAAAGATGAATATGCAGATTATTGTATAGGAAAATATTGATGCTTAAGATTAAATAGAACATAAGAAAGCAGAATATACAATAATGTTAATGAATGGAACATTAAGAAAACATATTGTACCAATAGATATGGAGGCAAAAAATAGAATAGAAAATATAATTAATAGTTTAAAAAGTAAAAGCAATTTAACAGAAGAAATGAAAAATACAAACCAACTTTATTGGGTAGGAATGATGAATAATTTTAAAAATCAAGCTGAAGAAATTGTACTAAAAGAGTTAATTTATGTAAAAAAAATAGCTTGACCATATTTTAAAAGCAAGCATCGCATTTATACTCCCGTATAAATACCGCTTGTGAGTTTTTTATAAAACTGATTTGATGGGGAATTCTTCCCCAAACCCCTTAATATTTTCTGCCAGTCTTTAAATAAAAGACTGGTAATTTTTTTAAAGGAGATAAAAGATTATGAGAAAGAAGAATATAAAAAAACAAATATGGATAGATGCAAAAGAAGATGAGCTACTAAAGAAAAAATCAAAACAAGCAGGATTAAGTGAATCAGAATTTATTAGAAGTTTAATTAAAGGATATAGAATAAAACAACAACCAACTGAAGAAATAAAATCTTTTCAAAGAGAGATATATGGAATAGCAAATAATATAAATCAGATAGCAAGAATTTCAAATTCAAGATATAGTACATCTCATGATGATTATAGTTATATCTCTAAAAAACTTTCAGATTTTATTTTAAGATTTGAAAAAGAAATTTATTCAAGAAAGAAATAAGGAGGCATTCTATGGCTATAACAAAATATAAAGTAATACAAAAGAATTTAGAAGCTGTTATTAACTATGCAAAAAATGGAGAGAAAACAGAACATGGGATATTAGTATCTGGAATAAATTGTTTACCTGAAAATGCATATACAGAAATGATGTTAGTAAAAAAGAATTTTCATAAAGAAGATGGAAGACTTGGTTATCATTTTATACAATCATTTAAGGGTAAAGAAGTATCTGCTGAAGAATGCAATGATATAGGTATGGAACTAGCAAATAGTTTATGGGGAGATAAATATCAAGTATTAGTTTGCACACACATAGATAAAGATAATGTCCATAATCATATAATATTAAATTCAGTTTCTTTTATTGATGGTAGCAAATATCATAACTCTAATATTGAACTTGCTCTTTTAAGAAAAACAAATGATGATCTATGTATAAAATATGGACTTTCAGTAGTAGAAACTGATAAAGCAAATAGAGAAGACGAAATTGCTGAAAGTAGAATTGCAAATTATAATCGTAATAGTGGTAAAATGGAACTTATAAAAAAGGATATTGATGAAGCAATTGAAAATGCAGTAAAATATCAAGATTTTATTGATGAATTAGGTTATAAAGGTTATTTTGTAAAAAAATCTAATAATTCTATATCTATATCAACACCTTATTTTAATAGAAATATAAGAATTGCAAGAGCATTTGGAGAAGATTATACTTTTGATAATATAAAACACAGAATATATTATAATGATTATAGATTCAAAAACGATAGCAATAAAATATATAAAATACTTGCTAATAATAGAATTTTGTACAATGAAGTTGAACAAATAAAGTCTGAATATAAAGAAAAAGAAATTGATATAGAATGGAAATATAAAAGCAAAATTAAAGTCTTGGAAAAAGAGAATAATTATTTGAAAAAAGTAGTAGATAGGTTTAAAGAAACTATTGGTAAATTCATAACTTGGATTTGCAAGAAATTCGATATGGGGGCAGAAGATTATTTAATTAGAGATTTTCAAAAAGAAAATAATATGTTACTAGATGTAGAAAAACAGATAAAACACGAAGAAACGGAGAAGGAATGGGATTCGGAAATATAAAATGTAGTAAAAATATTGTAAAAAAAAGTTAAATATGCGATAATAAACTAGGACTAAAGTATAATAAAAAGGATTTATTTTAATGGAAAAAATAATATTAGATGAACAAAATAGAAATAGAATACAAAAGTTTATAAAGCAAGAGCTAGGTTTCTATGGATATGAGCAAGATATAGAAATATTAGAACGAACTGGAGAATTAACAGAAGAATTAGCTAGAAAAGTTTTTACAGAAATTATGAATGATGCACATAGAACTAGAACTATGCTAGAACCAGAGGAAGATAGTGAATTTAGGGAAGAAATTGAAGAAGCATTTGCTAGATATGATAAAATTCCTAAACCAGAACATTTAGAAGAATATGGATTTTATGATGGTGTATATAACGAAATGGAATTAGAGGATATTTATTCTAATATGCAAATTGCTTTTGAATTAAGAGGGTTAGACAATAAATATTATGGGTGTAGAGATTTAAGGAATATTGCACAAACAGTAATAAATTCTATTGATGGAATAAAAAAATATCAAATTGAATTACAACCAGAGGCAAAAGAAGAATTACAAAGAATACAGGAAGAATTGAGAACTTTATTAAGTGCAGAAAAAACAGATATTCAAGGTATTCAAGAAAGAATAGAATTATATAATGGACATGCTACAAATATATGGAATGATTATTTGACAGATATAGATGATGCCCAAAATAGTCAATATAGGTGGGTTATTCATAATTTAACAAAAGGAGAATTAGAGGGCGATTTTAGAAACAAATATATGTCTACATCACTTATGACTAATAATGCAATGGGAAGATATGGCAATTCTGATTATGGACTAATAATAAAACCAAAACATATTGTTTGTGCAAGTTATAGAGATACATATACACTTAATACAAGAGATGATGAAGAAAATCTATTTAATATTAGACCACCTCTTATGTTACCACAAGAAATAGAAGATATTTGCATACAGCAAACTATTGAAGAAGATGGGGAAATGTTAAATTATGAAACAACACCTATTTATTCATAGCTTGTTGTAGATGAATTTGAAATTGAAGGAGTTTATTACATAAGTTATGGAGAACATGAACTTGCAAAAGATTATGAAAGGGCAAAAAAGGTAGCAGATATTAGTGGTTTTAGAATAAATGAATGTGGAGAAACCATAAGAGAAAATAATACAGGTGAAAGTGTAATACAAGACTCACATATTGGCACTGATATAATACAAAGAATATCAACAAGTAAGAAACTTGAACAACCACAACAAATTCAAGAAATACAAACAACAAATATGTGGAAAAATAGATTTCAAAATTGGTATAGTGCAATAGATAGAGTTTCACAAAGTGTTAAAAATAAATTTGTTAAGATGAAATCTGATATTGTAAAAGCTATAAGTGAGAAATTAAAAGAAAAAACTAATTTTAGACAAGTTAATAATACACAAGAGCAAGATACAAATGAAAGGTAGGTAATTCACTTGAAACAAGAATATAAAGAGGCTTTTTCAGAAGTTAATGAAATAATAAAAATGATGCCAGATGAATTGACTAATAAGATCCCTAGTAAATTTAAGGAAATGTTAGAAGATGAAAGAGATAAAGAATATAACCCTAATATACAAGAGCCACTAGAAAAACAAAAATTAAAAAATGAAACAATAATTATATTAGGTTTGATATATAGGGATTTTCTATGTCCTACAGATGAAAAAAGAAGATTACAAGAAAAAGATGCGAGAGAATTACAAAAAGTGCAAAAAGCCATAGAAGAAGAAATAAGAGAAAAATATAATCCAGATGATATATTTAAAAATAAACGAGAAATCAAAGATGAAGAAATAACTGAAGAAAAGAGTTTGACAGTTGTTAAAGAAGAAAAATGGTATCAAAAAATATTTAATTTAATTAAGGGAATATTTAGAAGAAAGAGTATGTAGAAAATTCAAAGTTTTTTAAGTCGAGACTATCGTAAAAGTTGTGTAAATCGGATTTCCTTCCGATTGATAACTTGAAAAAATAATATTTTTGAGTATGAGCCTATAGAAAAAATGTATAAAAAAATAGAACAAGAAAGTCTTCCTTGTTCTATTTTTTGCTATCTAAAATCCATTTTTCAAACTCTTTTGGAGAAATTTCTTTGTTTAGATATTTTTGTTTAATTATAGCCCCATCTTTTTTATATTTTTCAAATCTAGCAATGGCAGTATTTGTTCCATAATGAGAAACAGAACTTGCAAGAGACATATAGCGTTTTCTATATTTATGTAGAAGTTTATCTTCTTTTAGAGATTTTTTATAGGCTAATTCTTTTCCAATTTGCCTACAAGTTTTGCCTGTATTTTCATATTCTACATTACAATATTTAGTTTCTTTTAAATTTGATGGTACAAAGTAATATCCACAATTTTGGCATTGTCTTATAGTATTATGATTATCAGACATAAATTCTTTAAACATAAGAGCTATTATTGCTAAAATATCTTCACTTTCAAAATAGTATGGAATATTATATTTGCTAATATCTATGTTTTCAAAAAGTAAACCAAAAGTTTCAAATTGTATATTTAATTTTTCCATAAATCCATTTATTTCAGTTTCATTAAATTTCATTGATTTATCTTCATAATATTTTTTTCTTCTTGTATTATATTTTGTATATCTTCTTGAGTTAATTCTAATGCATCATCATATTGCCTAAAGAAGTTGGTATCATATGGTAATCTTAGATTTTTTAATAAAGTATATTTAAGATATAAAAATTCTTCTTTATATTCTTTTATAATTCTATCAAGTTCTTTATTAAATTCAGAAAATGAAAGTTTTAAATATGTTGATGAGTATTGATTTGCCTTCTTAATTTTAGGATATTTTCTATAATATAAGTTTTCAAAACAAAACCAAAAAACAAAAGATCTGCAATCTTCATCATCTTCAAAATCTGTATTTAAAAATATGAGTAGAAAAGAACCTATTGCATCAATCATATGCTCAGTGTTATATGATGAAAAAAATATTTTTTTACTTTTATCATAATACATATGTTTAAAAACAAAAAGCTCTAGTCCTAAATTCTTGTCAAAAGCCAGTTTAAAACTCAATTTTAACACCTCCACATCAAACAACCTAAAATTAATGAAAAATTTTTTGAGATTGTACAGTGTGAATTTTAAAAAATTGCACTTACAATGTATACAACACTTAATCGACATAATTTTACTACAAAAAATCGAAAAAGTCAAAAAATGGAAATGTACATTGAGAATTAAATAGTAGTTACAAGCACGAATAATGATACTTTCGTCTGGCTAACGTGATGTAAAGGGGCGATTCTGTAAAGCAGGAATGAGGGCAAATCTCATATGGGAGCAAATCCACTTGTAACTGTATAAAAAACTAAAATTTGGAAAAAATAAAACAAGAGGAGTGAGGCTATTGGAACAAAAAAAGAAATATAAGAAAAAGAATAATTTTAAGATAAATGTATTTTTTAATGAAAAAGGAGAAGCATTGGAGAAAGTTATTGAAAGAGCATTTGGAAATTATTGTTTGAAAACAGCTAAGAAATAAAATGAAATAATGGTATTTGATGAGATAATATGGTATAATGTTTGCAAGAGTATCAATATTATCTCATTATTTTTAGCAGGAAGGAGGAAAAAGTGAGCTATACAATAATGAATAATATTGATTATAAAGTAGGTATATACATTAGACTTTCAAGAGAAGATGAAGAAAAAGAAAAGTATCAAGAAAGTGAAAGTATTGGTAACCAAAGAACTTTGCTAATGCAATATATTAGACAAAACAAATTAAATTTTATATCAGAATATGTTGATGACGGAGTAAGTGGTACAAGTTTTGATAGACCAGGATTTAATAAAATGATTGCAGATATTGAATTAGGTAAAATAAATATGGTTATTACTAAAGATTTATCAAGACTTGGGAGAAACTATGTGCAATCAGGGTTATATATTGAAAATTATTTTCCAGAACATGAAGTTAGATTTGTTGCAATATTAGATAACATAGATACTGCTTATGATAATTCAAATAATGATATAGCACCATTTAAATCAATATTAAATGAAATGTATGCTAAAGATACATCTAAAAAAATAAATAGTGTTTTACAATCAAAGAGAAAACAAGGAGAATATTTAGGAACAGCACCTTATGGCTATAAAAAAGATCCAGAAAACAAATACCATTTAATAATAGATGAAGAGGCAGCAAATGTTGTAAAACTAATATATGAAAAATATTTAGCAGGTTTTGGTACAATGCAAATTGCAGATTACTTAAGTAAAAAGAAAATTCCAATTCCATCAGATTATAATAAAAGAAATAGAGGAGCAAAATCTTTAACTTATGGTTTATGGCAACAATCTACTGTAAGATTTATTCTTTCAAACGAGATATATACAGGAACAGTTATACAAGGAAAGAAAAAAAAGGTAAGTTTTAAATCAAAGAAATTTATAAATTTACCTGAAGAAGATTGGATAAAAATAGAAAATATGCATGAAGCCATTATAAGTAAAGAAGATTTTGAAAGAGCAAAGAAAGTAATTAATGCAACTAAAGGATCAAGAGTAGTTCAAAATGATTATTTATTTAAGGGATTACTTAGATGTTATGATTGCAAAGGATATATTGGAATAAGAAGTCCAGATAAAAATGGAAATATCTATGGCAGATGTCAAAGATATGGAAGGTTTGGAAAATTTGATGTATGTTCGCCACACAATTTTAATTATCAAGTTTTTGAAGAACAAATGCTAGAAGTTTTAAGAGAAGTTTGCAAAGAATACACCAATACAAAAAAACTAGAAGAAATTGCAAAACAATCTAAATCAAAGCAGTCTGAAGAACTTTGTATAAAAAAGCAAATAGATTCCTTTAAAGAAACAATTGAAAAAGAAACTAGAAAGCTAGAAGTAATGTATGATGATAGATTAGCAGGAATTATCACACTTGATGAATATATGAAAAATGCAAATAGAATAAAAGAGTGTGTAAAAGGATATGAACAGAGCATTAAAGAGCTTGAACAAGAGCTATCTGGAGAAAGTGATAAGACAAAAAGTGAAAGTAGATTAGATAATTTAATAGAAGAGTTTCTTAATATGGAGAAACCATCAAAAGAAATAATTAGAGAATTTATAGAAAAAATAGAAATTCATAGTGACAAACAAGTGGATATATATTTTAACTTTAAGCCACTACAAGAATTAAATGATAATTTAGAAAAATTTATATGTGCTAAAAAAGAATATGAGAGAAAAGCTGTATAACAGAAGTTGTGACATAAAAGAGAGAATAAAAAATGGTCACAACAACAATATACACATGCAAGTTGTTGGGTAATTATTGCAGAAAGTATGTTAGGTTTTGGAGACAAAGCAACTGAATATTTCCGTATGATAAATCCAATTGAGCATGCAAGAACAAAAGAAGCGGCTAATAAGTACAAAGTAGAACCATATATTATTGCAGCTGATATCTACGGACAAGGAAATTTAGCCGGAAGAGGTGGATGGACATGGTATACAGGTTCTAGTAGTTGGATGTATACAGCTGGTATAAAGTATATTTTAGGATTAAATGTTGAAAATGGATATCTAAGTATATCTCCAAGTATTCCAAATGAATGGAAGGAATATTCTATAAGATATAAATTCAAAAACAGCATTTATAATATAAAAGTTTCAAACAATAGTGGTATAAATAAAGGTGTAAGTAAAGTTTTAATTAATGGAGTAGAACATGAAAATCGCATTCTACTTGATGACGGTAGCAGTAATGGAAAAATATACAATATTGAAGTAATTGTATAAAGAAATAAGATCTTTCGTTATCTGAAAGGTCTTATTTATATATGTAAATTAAAATAGTAACTCAATCTTTAACTTGTATCATATATTCAGCTTTTTATTTTTTAGTGAATTAAAAGGAGTAGTGAATATAAATATTTCAAGAAAAAACTTGTGGAAAACTAAGAAATGTGATATAAAAGGAAGAGAAAGTAAAAAATATATAGTAAAAGAGACAAAGAATGGAGGTATGTATTTTGGACAATACCATAAAAGGGAAAAAAACAATATTAATTGTGGATGATGAAAAACCAATTGTTGATATTTTAGTATATAATTTGCAAAAAGAAGGATATGAAACATTAGAGGCATATGATGGAGAAACAGCTGTAGAATTAGCAATAGCTAAAAAACCGGATTTGATTTTACTAGATGTAATGTTACCAAGAATGGATGGATTAGCTGTATGCAAAAAGATAAGACATACATTAAATGTTCCAATTCTTATTCTATCTGCAAAAGATGAAGAAATTGATAAAATATTGGGTCTAGAATTAGGAGCGGACGATTATGTTACAAAACCTTTTAGTGTAAGGGAATTAATGGCAAGAGTAAAAGCAAACTTAAGAAAAGTCGAAGTTTCACAAGAGCCAGTGGAAGATGTAAAGGAAGAAATTAAGCCTAAAAAGCAAAATAAAATAGAGGTAGGAGATTTATATTTAGACTTAGATAAATTTGAAGTAAAAATAAGAGGTAGAGAAATAAATCTTACACTAAGAGAATTTGAAGTGTTAAAGTACTTGGCAAAACAACCAGGACAAGTAGTAACAAGAGAGGTCCTTTTAGAAAAAGTGTGGGGATATGAATATTATGGAGATATCAGAACAGTAGATGTTACAGTTAGAAGGATTAGAGAAAAAATAGAAAAAGATACCTCAAATCCTAAAATACTTATTACCAAAAGGGGAGTAGGATATTATATTTCATCAAAATAAATATAAACATCAGGTCTTTAGTCTTTTAGCTTCAAAAGACTAGATTTGATGTTTTAAATTTAGTTTAAACCAAGGTAGGGATTTTTATGATAAAAAATACACAAATAAAAATGATAGTCGTATTTATAATATTTGGATTATTAGCGATTGGAACAATTGGTATAATAAGCATTAATGAAATAGGAAACATTAATCAACTTGTAATTGAAAATATAGATGAGAGTAGCAGTTTAGAAATTTCGAAAGTCTTTACTGAAAAAATAAATAGTATGAAATTAATAACTGGTATATGTATGTTTTTTTATTTAATTACTCTAACTATTGTTGGTATTTTTTCGGTAAAAAAGATTGTTGCCCCAATAACGAACTTTATTAAAATATTTGAAGAGAATAAAGATAACTTAGAACAAGAAAAAAATAAATATTTAATAAAACAAAAGACAAGTGGTGAACAAAATGAATTTATTAGTGCTTTTCAACTAATTACCAAGGATCTAAATGAAGATTTAAACAATATAAAAGAACAGAAAAAACAAATTGAAACAATTTTAGTACATATGACAGATGGAATTATTGCATTTAATTTAAAAGGAGAGGTTATTTATATAAATCCTGCTGCAATTTCATTACTAGAGCTCGAAAAAGAAGATAATAATTTTGATAGTATTTTTAAAAGAATAAAAGTAGAGGTTAATCTAGAAAAGTTAATTTATTTAGATGAGCTTACTTCTTCAGAACAAAAAGTTAGCATTGGAAATAGATATGTAACGATTCTATTTAAAACATTCAAAGATAGAAATGATAAGAATTCTGGTGTTATTGTTTTAATTCAAGATATTACAGAACATGTAAAATTAGATAATATGAGAAAAGAATTTGTTGCAGACGTATCTCATGAATTGAAAACCCCAATAACATCAATTATGGGATATGCAGATACACTTCTTGAAGGAGATTATGATAAAAATACGCAAGAGAGATTTTTAAATGTAATTGCAACTGAAGCAAGGAGAATGGCAAAACTTGTAACAGATTTATTAACTCTTTCTAAACATGACAACAATAACATACAAGATGAAAAAGTAGAGTTTGATTTAGGAGAGCTTGTAAAAAAATGCCAAGAGAAATTGCAAATTGAAATTAAAAAAAAGCACCATCATGTCGAATGCTTTGTAACAGCAAATGTTCCGCCAGTAGTGGCAGATAAATATGGAATAGAAAGAGTAATCTTGAATATTTTAACTAATAGTATTAAATATACAAATGAAAATGGTAACATAAAAATTTATGTTGGATTTGTTTATAATGACGCATATATAAAAGTAATTGATAATGGAATAGGTATACCAGAAGAGGATTTAGCTAGAATCTTTGAAAGATTTTATAGAGTTGATAAAGCAAGAACACGTCAAATGGGAGGTACAGGTTTAGGATTATCGATTGCAAAGGAAATTTTAGACAGAAATAATGGAAGCATTGATATTAAAAGTGAACCTCAAAAAGGTACAGAAGTTGTAATAAGAATTCCAACAATCAAACAAAATCATCTTGAAAAAGAATAGTAAATAAAGTATAATGAATGCGTTATATATAAAAGTATGAGAGGAAGTTATAAAAAATGATATTATTAACAGATAAACAAAAAAGTATATTAGAATGGGTATATTGTATTTTAATTGCAATTGTAATTGCAATATTAATTAGATATTTTGTTGGAACACCTACAGTTGTAAAACAAAATTCAATGGTTCCTACATTATTACAAGACCAAAGATTGTGGCTAAACAGGTGGTCTAGAACAATTCATCAAACACCAAAAAGAGGAGAAATAATTACTTTTGAAGCACCAAGTACATCATATGTTTCAGCAAATGAAGCCAATTTTCAAAATCCTGTTGCAAAATATGAAAATGAGCCTAAGGGGTTATGGAATAAATTTACTTATTATGTTTTAGAGATAAATAAAGTAAGCTTTATTAAAAGAGTAATTGCACTTCCTGGAGAACATGTCAAAATAGAAAATGGAAAAGTGTACATAAATGGAGAAGAATTACAAGAAAGTTATTTAAATGATGATGTTTATACAGGCGATACAGAAGGAGTATTTACAGATCTTGTAGTACCAGATGATTGTGTATTTGCAATGGGCGATAACCGTTCACAATCAACTGATTGTAGAAGATTTGGATGTGTTCCAATTAAGAAAATTGAAAGTAAAGTAGCATTTCGTTTTTGGCCACTAAATAAGTTTGGAAAAGTAAAATAACCAAATTCGGAGGTAAAATCATTTGAAATTTGAAGAGATAATTGGTAACAAAGAAGAAAAAGAAGTTTTAGAAAATGCAGTTTTTTCAGGAAAGATTAGTCATAGCTATATGTTTTTAGGAATAGATGGTATTGGAAAAAAACTAATTGCTAGAGAATTTGCCAAAAAAATATTATGTTTAAGTAATGAAAAGAATTGTGAAGAATGCAAATCATGCATCGAATTTGAAGCACAAAGCCATCCAGATTTCAAAGAAATAGTTCCAGATGGAAAAAATATAAAGATTGATCAGATAAGAGAATTCCAACAAAAGGTATATGAAAAACCTGTTATTAGTCAAAAAAAAGTGTATATAATAGATGATGCTGAAAGTATGACAAAGGAGGCACAAAATTGTTTACTAAAAACATTAGAGGAACCACCTGAGTATACTGTAATAATTTTAATTGTTTCAGATGAGGATAAATTATTAAATACAATAAAATCTCGTTGTACAAAAATGTTATTTAATAAATTGACCATAGAGGAATTAAAAGAATTTAATAATAATGAAAGTATAGAAGATAAAATACTTTTAAGAGCAAATGGAAGCATAAAAAAGCTAATTCATATTAAAGAAAATAGAGATATCTATATAAAACTTGAAGATATTATTAATAAAATAGATAAACAACCATTATTAGATGTGTTAAAAGAAGCTGAATTATTTACAAAAAATAAAGAGATTATAAATGAAATATTAGACTATATGAATGTAATGTTCTTTGAAGAAACATATGGTACTAATTTGTGCATAAAGCAAGCTGAATTTATAAATTGTATGCAAATAATTGAAGAAGTAAAAAGGAGAATATCATCTAATAGTAATTTCGATATGAGTATTGATTACTTATTAATAAAAATTTGGGAGGAAATAAATGAAGAATGTAGTAGGGGTTAAATTTAAAAGACCAGGCAAGATATACTTTTTTGACCCAGGGAATTTAAAGGTATACAAGAATCAATATGTTATAGTTCAAACATCTCTAGGAGAAGAATTTGGACAAGTTGTGGTATACCCAAAGAAAGTTTTAAGCCAAGATAACAATATAGCTCCATTAAAAAAAATAGTTAGAATTGCTACAAAGGAAGATATAGCTAATTATGAAGCAAACAAAAAGAAAGAGCCAGAAGCATTTAAAATTTGTGAACAAAAGATAAAACAGCATAAGTTAAAAATGAATTTAATAGATGTAGAATATAAATTTGATAACAGTAAAGTTTTATTTTATTTTACAGCAGATGGAAGAATTGATTTTCGTGATTTAGTAAAAGACTTAGCAAGTATTTTTAGAACTAGAATAGAATTAAGACAGATAGGTGTTAGAGATGAAATAAGAAGAATTGGTGGAAATGGAATTTGTGGAAGAGAACTTTGTTGTTGTTCTTTTTTAGGAAACTTCGATACCGTATCTATAAAAATGGCTAAAGAGCAAAATATCGCTTTAAATCCATCAAAAATTTCAGGGAGTTGCCGGAAGATTAATGTGTTGCTTGAAATATGAACAAGAGGTTTACGAAGAAAAGCTAAAAAGACTTCCAAGACCCGGCTCAATTGTAAAAACTCCTGATGGAGAAGGCACAGTAGAAAATGTGGAAACACTTAAGGAAATTGTAAAAGTTAAATTAACAGATGGAGAAGATTACTTTTTTAAAAAATATAATGCAAGTGAAATAAAGATAATAAAAAATAATGAAAAGGAAAGTATAGATATAGAAGAAAAAAACAATCTTAAAGAATTAGAAGAACTAGAAAAATTAGAAGAGATTGAAAATAATCAAGATGACGATATTTAAAATTGGAAGGTGGTGAGTTTATGGCATATAAAATTACTGATAAATGTATTAGCTGTGGTGCTTGTGCAGCAGAATGCCCAGTTGGTTGTATATCTCAAGGAGAAGACAAATATATTATTGACCAAGATGCTTGTATTGGCTGTGGAACTTGTGCAGGAGTTTGCCCAGTTGAAGCTCCAGAGGAAGCAAATGACTAAAAAGGTGATATATAAATTTAAAGGACTTGAAATAATGTTTTCAAGTCCTTTAATAAATCATGTTAATAGTAATAAAATTAAAGAAATAAATAAGTATTGATCTTTAACCCCTTCATTATATAAAAAGAATATAAGACAAATTAACAATATATCATCAAAGAAAAGTTTTATTCCAAATATCTCAAAAAGCTCTTTTTCAGAATTATCAGAAGAGGCTCTTTCTTCTATTTGTTTTTTTTCTTCATTAGTATAATTTTTTTCTCTTTTAGATGTATTTTTAGAAAAATTTGAATTTATATTATTATAATATCTTGAATTGTAATAACTATTATATGGGTAGTAATTACTACCCTGTGGTCTTCTATAGTATGCTCTAGAATAATATGGGAAATTATATATCATTTCTTCTTGTCACCACCTAGAGGATTCATAACTTCGAATACTTTACTCATATTAAATAATTGAATATATTGGTCAACCTTTTCCTTCCTGTTAGAGTTTAAGTAAGGTTTCAAGGACCTTAAAAGATTAGCTCTAGGATCACTTTTGTTACTTTTCATTGAATCCATTATAGTTTTCATTTTCATAATCATATTAATATCAAATTCTGGTGCATTTCCTGAATCAGAATTACTGCGTTCTTCTTTTTTATTTTCTGTATATGAACCAAAACCACCAAAATTAGATTCAGAAGAATTTGAATTTGAGGAGTTTGAATTTGAAGAATTAAAACCAGGTGAGTTTGAATTAGAGTTATTTTGATTCTCCGAAATTTGATTTGATGAATTCAAGTTAGAAGTAAGATTTTGTACAATATTTTGCATATCAGGAGGAATTTCTTTTCCGCTTAACATACTGCTTAGTTTTTCAAACATACCTGACATATCTTCACTCAAGTAAGATCACCCCTTTTAAAATATATTCAAACATTAGATAATTATGAAATAAATTGTATTTTATACTTATTATATGAATAATAGATAAATAGTGTTACAAAAATCCATATTAAACATATTAATAATCTGTGATTATTAGTGAAAGCTTTATGTTGAATTTGTCTTAAATATATATTTTTTAGACATTATAATTAAAAAAACTAGTAGTAATAATAATGTGAATTTGTGAATAAATCTTGTATTTTTAGCCATTTTGCGATAAAATAAATAACGTAATATGGTAAATAAATAAAAAATATAAAATAAAGAATAAAAATAAATCATAAGATGTAAAAAACTTTTTATGTTCTGTGTAGCAAAACCGACAAATAATTACTAATACCTTGTATTAAAATGCTATAAGAATTTAAAAAGTAGGGGTGGTATAAGGATGTTTCAAAATATAGCAAAGGACTTTGAAAATAAACAAGGTTCTTATGAGGATGTAGAATTTAAAAAGAAAAGCGATATAAAAGAAGTTATAACAAGAGTATTTACAAAACAAAACATTGTTTTATATATTGTATGTTTTCTAATATCTATGGTTAAATTCAATTTAGAAGGTTCAGTTATTTTGCCTGTTTTTGGAGTTGCTATTTTAGCAGCAGCTTTAAGCAATTGTATTCCAATCGGAATTATATTTATAGTAAGCGGAATAGGAACCTTTATAAGTTCAGGAACAGAAGGGGTGCTTGCATATCTATTTACTTCTTTAGTTTTATTTATAACAACAGCAATTAGAAAACCAATTATAAAACAAGAACAAAATGAAAAAAGAAGAATAGGTATTCATTTATTTATATCAGCACTAATTGTAAATAGTATTCCAATGGTCTTTACAACATTTTATTTGTACGAATTTTTAATTGGATTATTAGTTAGTGTTTCAATTGTACTTTTTTATAAAATTTTTGCAAGTTCATTAACTGTAGTAAAAGATTTTGGAGAAAAGAAAGTTTTTTCAACAGAAGAAGTTATTGGAGCAAGCCTTCTTATTGCAATAGCTGCAACAGCATTCGAACCAATAAAAATATTTGGATTTTCATTAAAAAATATCTTAAGTATTTTAATTGTACTTATACTAGGATGGAAACATGGAATTCTAATTGGAGGAGCTTCAGGAATTACTATAGGAGTAGTGCTTGGAATTATTAGTAACGGTGAACCAATAATGATAGCATCTTATGCAATATCTGGTATGATCGCGGGATTATTTAATAAATTAGGAAAAATTCGGTGTAATTGCTGGTTTTGTTTTAGGAAATGCAGTACTTACATACGTATCAAATGGAAATGTAGTTCCAATTATAATGTTCCAAGAAATATTAATTGCATCTTTAGGACTTTTAGCCATACCTAAAAATGTTGGAATTGATATTGAAAATGCATATGGAAAAGAAAAATTACTATCTGAAAGTAATACAAGAGCATTAGAAGAAAATAGAGAAACTAAGGAAAAATTAAACAATATCTCAGAAACAATTTCTGAAATGGCAAAAAGCTTTGGAGAGGCGGCTGTTACAGAAGTAACAGAAGATGAAATAAAAAAACAAGAAGAAAAGAATAAAAAAGTATTTATTGAGGAACTAAAAAATAATTTAGAAGGCTTAGAACAAAATATTCTATTTGATGATTTATATAATGATGAAAAAATTCAAGATGAAATCTATTCCAGTCTACAAGAAAACGAAATTATGACACAAAGAGAATTAATTAACGTTTTGGAAAAAAATAATAGATATATACTTGGATTTAGTGCAAACACGAAAAATGATAGTATAGATTTAGATATAAGAAAAGTAATAAAGGCTATAAATTCTTCTTACAGAGTTAGCAATTTGAATTTTATTTGGAAAAAGAAGATAGATGAAAATAAAAAGAATGTATCAAAACAATTAGAAGGTGTTTCACAGGCTATTTCGGAACTTGCAAATGATATAACTAAAAAAGAAGAACAATTTGTAGAAGAAAAGGAAAAGATAAAAGTTTTATTAAAACAAAAAGAAGTTTCAGTTAAAGACTTGCAAATAAGTAAAGAAAAAACTGGAAGATATAAAGTAAAAATTTATACATCAATATGCGAAAATGAAGACGGATTGCAATGCGGAATGAAGAAAATTAATCAATGTTTATCAAAGGTATTAAATTGCGATATGGTACTTCAAAAGCAAGAGTGTGGATTAAGACAAGAAAAGGATATATGTATGTTCACCTTCATTTCAAAAGATAAATTTAGATTGCAGGTAGGAGTCTCAAAAACAACCCAAAAGGGATCACCAGTATCAGGAGATACAAGTACGCAAACTAAATTAGAAGATGGAAAAATATTACTTGCAATTAGTGATGGAATGGGCTCTGGACCAGAAGCAAGAAAGAGTAGCAAAATAGCAATAAAGATGTTAGAAAGACTATTAACATCCGGATTTGAAAAAGAAAATTCGATAAAATTAATAAATTCAACAATATCAGCAAATACAGAAGAAGACATGTATGCAACACTAGATGTAGAGATATTTGACTTATATGCAGGAAATGTTGAATTTATAAAAAATGGTGCTTGTCCAACATATATAAAAAGAGATGACCAAGTACAAATATTAAAATCTCAATCTTTACCAGCAGGAATATTATCTGATATTGATTTAGAAACATATGATAAGGATTTGCAAAATGGAGACATATTAGTTATTTGTAGTGATGGAGTAATAGACTCAAATAAAGAGTATCTAAATAAAGAGTTGTGGATTAAATATCTACTAGAAGATATAAAAACAGATGATGTACAAAAAATTGCAGATATTATAATTAAGGAAGCTATAGATAATGATTATGGTCAGGAAAAGGATGATATGACTGTTATTGTAGCTAAAGTTAAGTCAAAGTAGCTTCTAAAATGCCTTTAAAATGCTTTTTGCTTGACTTTTTGGCAATTTCGGGGTATGATATTATAGTAAAATATGGTTTTTATGTTATCTAAAAGATAACTTAAGGAGGAAAAATAGTTTATGGGAGAAGTAATAGTTATTACATCAGGAAAAGGTGGAGTAGGAAAAACAACAACAACAGCAAATTTAGGTTCAGCATTAGCATTAAATGGCAAAAAAGTAGTACTTGTAGATACAGATATAGGACTTAGAAATTTAGATGTTGTTATGGGACTAGAAAACAGAATTGTATATGATATTGTAGATGTTGTAGAAGAAAAGTGCAAATTAAGACAAGCTTTAATTAAGGACAAGCGTTTTAATGAACTTTTTTTACTTCCTGCTGCACAAACAAGAGATAAAAGTGCGGTAAATGAAGAACAAATGAAAGAACTTACAAGTAAACTAAAAGAGGAATTTGACTACATTTTAATAGATTGCCCTGCTGGAATTGAACAAGGTTTCAAAAATGCAATAGCTGGTGCAGATAGAGCAATTGTAGTTACAACAGCAGAAATTTCATCAATTAGAGATGCAGATAGAATTATCGGACTACTAGAAGCCTCTGAAATTAAAAACCCAGAATTAATTGTTAATAGATTAAGACCTAATATGGTAAGAAAAGGTGAAATGATGGATGTAGACGATATTGTAGATTTACTTTCAATAGATTTAGTTGGAGTAATTCCAGATGACGAATACATTATTACACAAACAAATAAAGGAGAACCAGCTGTTTCAAATAAAAAGGCACCATCTGGAAAGGCATATTTAGAAATAGCAAGGAGAATATTAGGAGATAATATAGAAGTAACAATACCTGGCAGAGATGAAGGATTTTGGAGTAAAATTTTAAAATTCTTTAGAAGGAAATAAGGCAAAAATAGTGGAGGGAAATATAACATGTTTGAAGGCATAATCAGTTTTTTCAAGAAATTTGCAAAAAGCGAAGAGAAAAATACAAATTCCAAAGATACTGCAAAAGAAAGATTACATTTAGTCTTAATGCAAGATAGAGCAAATGTGTCTGCAGACTTCCTTGAAATGATGAAACAAGAAATAATTGAAGTAATTAAAAAATATATTGAAGTTGATGAAAAAGAAATTGATGTAAAATTAACAAATAAAACAAATGAAGATGGTAGTATAGGAGCACCTGCACTATATGCAAATATTCCGATTACAAATATAAAAAATGAAAATAAAAATACTAAAATTTCAGATGAAGTAAAAAAAAGCGAGAAAAAAGCAGTAGTTGAAAAACAGGATTCTAATAAAAATAATACTAAAATTAAAGAAAATAAAGATAATGCAAAATCTAATGAAACAAAAAAAGATGAAATAAAAGAAAACAATATAAATAAGCAAGAGTCTAAAGAAAAAGAAGAAGCTAAGCAAGATGCAGAAATTAAGAAAGAAAAAGAACCAAAGCAAGTAGCAAGTACTAAAAAAAGTAATAAGTCTACTAAACCAATAAGTTCTAAGAAAAAGAAAAAATAAAGAATAAATTATAGGAGCATAAGAATGAAGAAAAGTATTTTCAAGAATATGCAATGGAGTATTCTAATATGTACTATTTTACTAATAGGCATTGGAATTGTTGCTTTATATTCTGCAACGCAAGAGACACAGCATGATGAACTAAAAAAACAACTTATGTGGCTTGCAATTGGTATACCAGTTACTATTTGTGTAATTGCAATTGATTATGAAACAATAGCTAAGGTATCCACATTTTTTTATGCTGCTGTTCTAATTTTATTAGTATTAGTGCTTTTTACAAAACCTATAAATGGAGCTACAAGTTGGTTTGAACTTGGACCATTTTCGCTTCAACCAGCCGAATTTGCAAAAATATTTGTTATAATATTATTTGCAAAGGTAACAACAAAAATACAAAATGAAGGAAAAAGTGAAATAAGTAAACCATTAAAACTAATAAGTGTATTACTAGTTGTTATGGTACCAGTGCTATTGATAATAAAACAGCCAGATTATGGTACAGCACTTGCCTTTTTAGTAGCAACAGTTCTTATATTATTTGTTGCAGGACTAGATAAAAAATATATTATTATAGCTGCTATATCTGTTGTTATTATAGTACCTTTATTGTACTTTTTTGTTTTACCTCAACATGCTAAAACAAGAATAGATGTATTTTTAAATCCAGACCTTGACCCAAGGGGTTCTGGATATAATGTTATTCAATCTAAACTTGCAATTGGTGCAGGTGAACTTTTCGGAATGGGAATAACTAAAGGAAATCAAACACAACTTGGTTTTCTCTACCCAAAAACAACAGACTTTATTTTTTCCGTTATAGGCGAAGAAATGGGATTTATTATAGCAGGTTTAGTTATTATACTGTATACAGTTTTAATTACCAAATCAATTAATATAGCCAAAACTGCAAAAGACGATTTAGGTTCTTATATTGCAATTGGAATTTCAGGAATTTTTCTATTTCATATGGTAGAAAATATAGGAATGACAATGGGACTATTACCAATTACAGGTGTTCCACTTCCATTTGTTAGCTATGGAGGAAGTTCACTTTTAACAAATATGATAATGATTGGATTACTACTAAATATTAGTGCAAGAAGAAAAAAAGTAATTTTTGCTGAATAGAACTAAGTAATATTATTGAAGCTATATAAGATAATTAAATAAATCAGGAATGGAAGTAAAAAAATGAAAATAAAACCTTTAAAAATAGGAGATGTCGAACTAAAGAACAATTTACTATTAGCTCCAATGGCAGGAATAACAGACCTGCCATTTCGTTTAGTTTGCGAAAAATTTAATCCAGGGTTAGTTTGTACAGAAATGGTAAGCGCTAAAGCTCTTTTTTATGGAGATGAAAAAACAAAAACGTTATTAAATACTGAAGGAGAAAAAAGACCAATTGCAGTACAAATTTTTGGAAGTGATGTAGAATCAATGAAATATGCAACAAAATATGTGAGTAATATAGCCGATATTATAGATATTAATATGGGATGTCCAGCACCAAAAATTGTTAAAAATGGAGATGGAAGCAAATTATTATTAAATTTAAGTTTAGCAGGAGAAATTATAGAAAATGTTGTTAAATCTACTAATAAACCAGTAACTGTAAAATTTAGGATTGGTTGGGATAAAGAACATATTGTTGCAAAGGAAATGGCCAAAATTGCACAAGAAGCTGGAGCTTGTGCTGTTACAATACATGGAAGAACAAGAAAAGAATTTTATTCTGGATCTGCTAATTGGGATATAATAAAAGAAGTAAAAAAGGAAGTAAGTATTCCAGTTATAGGAAATGGAGATATAAAAACACCAGAAGATGCACTAAAAATATTTAATCAAACTAATGTAGATGGAATTATGATAGGAAGAGCATCGATGGGAAATCCATGGATTTTTAAACAAATTTCGGATTTTTTAGAGTTTGGTACATATAATAAAGAATTTCCAAATAAAGAAGAAAGATTAGAAATTATATTAGAACATTTAAGTTTAGCAGTAAAAGAAAAAGGAGAAAATATAGCAATCAAAGAAATGAGAAAACACTTAGCATGTTATGTTAGAAGTCTAAAAGATGCAAGTAAATTTAGAGAAAAAATTAATACATTAAACTCAGAAAAAGAGGTTAAGGATTGTCTAATAGAATACTTTAAAACCGAATGCATATAAATTTAAAAGAAGAATAGTATAAAACTATTCTTTTTTTAGTGTTATAAAGGAAAGGATGGTTATAAAAATAAAATGAAAAAGAAAAGTATTATATTAATTTTGTTTATAGTATTAATTTTAATTATAATTGCATTTTTTGTAAAATGTAATTATAAAAATTTAAAAATAGGAAATAATATAATTAATAAATCTGCTCGGAGGAGTAGAAGAATATATTTTGAATATTAGTTCTTATGAAGCTAAAATAGAAGTAACAGTACAAAGTAATAAAAATGAAAATAAATATAAACTAAGTCAGAAATATAGCAAAGAAAATGGTGCAAAACAAGAAGTATTAGAACCAAGTAATATACAAGGAGTTCAAACAATCCTGCAAGATGGAAAATTAGAAATAAAAAACTCTAAACTTGGTTTAAGTACTATTTTGGAGAATTATCAATATATGACTGAAAATACTTTATGGCTTTCTAGTTTTATAAATGATTACAGAAATAATAGTCAAAAAGGTATTAAAGAAGAAAATGGGGAATATATAATGGAAACTAAAGTTAAAGACGCAAATAACTACACTTCTTGCAAAAAATTATACATTGATAAAAATACAAATAAACCAACTAAAATGTTAATACAAGATAAGAACAATAAAACATTAATTTACATATTATATAATGAGATAAAATTTGATAGTTTAAGCAAAGAAGAAGTATTAGCATTTAAGTTAGAAAATTTAAATTCGAATGATTTATAAGTTTAGTAGAGACTATCGTTTATCTTAAAACTAATATTTAAAATATATAAATGACGAATAGATATACAAATATATATAGGAGTTGAGAAAAATGGTAGTCAAAAGAGGAGACATGTTTTATGCAGATCTAAGTCCTGTAATTGGTTCAGAACAAGGAGGCATACGACCAGTGGTAATTATACAAAACGATGTTGGAAATAAACACAGTCCCACAGTAATTGCAGCAGCAGTTACTTCGCAAATAGGAAAAAACAAATTGCCTACTCATATTGAAATAAAACCAAAAGATTGTGGACTAAAAGCTGATTCTGTTGTACTTGCAGAACAAATAAGAACTATTGATAAAAGCAGATTAAAAGAAAAGATAGGACATATTGAAGATGAAAATATTATGAATAAAATTAATAGTGCACTAGGAATTAGCTTTGGATTATAAATTTAAAATATGAAAATAAAACTTTATTTAATAGTTAAATGAAAATTAGATACAATATAAATTTATGTTGTATCTAATTTTTTGAATGTCGTTAATTTTAAAATATTAAAATCTAGGTTTTAAGCAGTGCTCTTAAGCTTAGCAAACAGTTTAAAATTTCACTTATATATAAAATAATTATATAGCCTATTTCTCCTCCAACAGGTAAAAGAAAAAGTATAAAGAATATAGTTGTTAATAAATCTATAATATTTATTTTCATTACTTTTGTTTGTTTATTTAAACCCTTTAGCATGCTATCAATAACATTATCTAGATACATGAAAATAACAAGTGGTGCTAAATATATAATATATTTCGACAATTCTACTTCATTAAAAAGAGATTTGCTTATATATTTAGAAAAAAGTACTAATATAATTACAACAAT
>OJNR01000322.1_pt1 | contig 36399 bp, 24 predicted proteins | sample 1597901 | NCBI WGS metagenome assembly OJNR01 (sample SAMN01915223, study PRJEB22387) | human gut metagenome | isolation source: stool | host: Homo sapiens | place: USA | reverse complement strand
TATAACTATTTCCCACTTTTATAGCTTCTTTGTATATCGGATTTTTACGGGACATGGATTAAAGTCACCAATGCAGCTATAAATGCAAAGAAGCAAAAAATACTCTTACAAGACAATCAAACTGAAGTTTTTCTCAGGAAAAGAGACAAAAAAATACATTTTGGCCTGAAACCGAAAAGGAAATGGAACCGTTTCCACATTCTAAAAATGAATAAAAAATTTTAGTATCGGCAGAATTTATTCTAAATTTACCCGCATAACTCAAAAAGTGCTTAGATGAACAAAAGAATTCTCACGGCAGGCGCTCTCCTGCTCGCCCTATCGTCATTCGCATACGGGCAAACCTCGACCCGCGATTTCCTGCATCGCAACCCGCAGTTCTTCGGCAGTACGGGTACCCCCTACTACTGCAACGACACCACCGACACGCCGGCTCCCGAAGGGTTCGTTCCCTTCCACGTCGACCACATAGCCCGGCACGGTTCCCGCACACACGACTCGAAAACACTGGTGCCCAACCTTTACAAACTCATGAACCGGGCCGACTCGCTCGGCATGCTCACCTCGCAGGGCAAACTGCTGAAAAGTCAAATCGACTCGATATACCAGCGCATGAATCACCGCTGGGGCGACCTCACTCCCCTCGGGGCCCAACAACACCGTGATATGGCCCGCCGCATGTACAACCGCTTCCGCCCGGCATTTACCCCGCAAGACGGCCGTGTGAACCTCATCGCCCAATCGACTACCGTACCCCGCTCCATGGCCAGCATGGCGGCCTTCGTGGCCGAGATGCGGGGCTACACCCCGGAGGCCGATTTCTCCATGGACCCCAGCAACGGCTACGACAACACCTTGCGCCCTTTCAACAGCAAGGACTACAAGCAATATCTGGCCAAAGGGTCGTGGAAATCGGTCCTCAAAGAGTATCAAACGCGGCACACCCCCACCCGGCTCATCGACCAGACCTTCAAAAAGGGGTGGGAAGAGCTGATTCCCAACCCCGTCACCTTTATGACGCACCTCTATGCCCTGGCCATGATTCTGCCCAATACCGACTACGACATCGACCTCTTCCCCTGGTTTACCGAGGATGAGAAGTACGACTTGTGGAGCGTGAACAACCTCTCGCAATACCTGCGCAAAGCCAACTACCCCGACGGCCAAGGACTGCCCGTGGCCATAGCCAAGCCGCTGCTGGCCGACATGCTGGCTACCTCGCAGGCGGCTGTCGACGGCAACGGCATCGAGGCCAACCTGCGATTTGCCCACGGCGAAAACACCATCCCGCTGCTGGCTCTGCTCGGCATCGAGAATGCCGCCGTGGCCGAGTCTGACCCCGAGAAGGTGGCCGACTGCTGGCAGGATTTCAAATACAACCCCATGGCCACCAACATCCAGTGGATTCTCTACCGCAACCCGGCCGGCCGGGTGCTGGTCAAGGTGCTCTTCAACGAGCAGGAGGTGAAGTTGCCCATCGCTTCGGACCACGCTCCCTACTATGACTGGGAGGCGTTCAAAGCCTACTGTGCCGACCGGATGGAGAGCTTCCCCGACGTAGCCCCCGCCCTGCCCTAAAAGCCGAGACCTGCAACCTCACTATTTCACTGCCGATATACCTACTTGGGCCTGAATGCGAGACGAATCGTCCCCTTCAGGCCCAAGCCTGTCACTCCCTCTTGTTGAAAACTTCTTCATAAGATTTGGCCCGCCCTATACTGCGGCACACAAAGATTATATACCTTTGCATCTCGAAAGAAAGCGATATATGGAAACTCGAAGAAACTATACCCCCCGTCAGAAGAAAACCTATGCCCCGAAAGTCTCGGAACAGGGCAAGATACAACCCCAGGACACCGAGCTCGAAGAGGCCGTGTTGGGAGCCCTCATGCTCGAGAAGGATGCCTACACCACCGTGTGCGACATTCTGAAACCCGAGTGCTTCTACGACCCCAACAACCAGACCATTTACAGCGCCATTGCCAAACTGGGTGCCCAGCAACGCCCTATCGACATGCTCACCGTCACCGAGCAATTGCGCCTCGACGGCAAACTCGACGAGGTAGGCGGTGCCCTGCGCATCTCGGAGCTGACCGGCCGGGTGGCCTCGGCGGCACACATCGAGTATCACGCCCGCATCGTGGCCCAGAAATACCTGGCCCGCGAGCTGATCGAGTTTTCGAGCGAAATCCTGAACAAGGCATTCGACGAAACCAACGACGTCGACGACCTCATGCAAGAGGCCGAGGGAAAACTCTTCGAGATTTCGCAACGCAACCTGAAAAAGGATGTGGTGCAAATTGCCCCCGTCGTGAGCGAAGCCATCAAACAGATACAGGTGGCAGCCAACCGTACCGACGGTTTGAGCGGTCTGCAAACCGGATTCCACGACATCGACAAAATCACCTCGGGGTGGCAGAACTCCGACCTGATTATCATCGCCGCCCGCCCCGCCATGGGTAAGACCGCCTTCGTCCTCTCCATGGCCAAGAACATGGCGGTCAACTACAACACCCCGGTGGCCATCTTCTCGCTCGAGATGTCGAACATCCAGCTGGTGAACCGTCTTATCATCAACACCTGCGATATTCCGGGCGACAAAATCAAGAGCGGACAGCTGAGCCCCTTTGAATGGGAGCGCCTCATGTCGCGCATCGAGATTCTGCAAAATGCCCCCATCTACATCGACGAGACCCCCAGCCTGTCGGTATTCGAGTTGCGAACCAAGGCCCGCCGGCTGGTACGCGAGCACGGCATCAAAATCATCATCATCGACTACCTGCAGCTGATGAACGCCAGCGGCATGTCGTTCGGCAGCCGTGAGCAGGAGGTGAGTACCATATCGCGGTCGCTCAAGCAGCTGGCCAAGGAGTTGCAGATACCCATCATCGCCCTGTCGCAGCTGAACCGTAGCGTCGAGTCGCGTGGCAACGACAAGGACAGCAAGGAAGCCAAGCGGCCGCAGCTCTCCGACCTGCGTGAGTCGGGAGCCATCGAGCAAGATGCCGATATGGTCTGCTTCATCCACCGTCCCGAATACTACACCCGCTCCAAGGAAGACGGCAACGGCAACAACATCGAGGGTTTGGCCGAGTTCATCATCGCCAAGCACCGTAACGGTGCCACCGACATCGTCAACCTCAAGTTCGTCTCCTACCTGGCCCGCTTCCAGAACTACGACGAGGATACCCGCCTCTCCGACCTCAGCGCGCCGGTCACCTCGAAATTCAACGCCGCACCTGTCGGGCAGATGGCAGGCGGTCTGCCCGGCGACCCGCTGCCCGGTAGCGCACCCCTGCCGGGGAACACCGACTTTCTGAATCCCGGGAAAGACGAAAAATTACCCTTCTAAGGGTCCGAACTTTATTTCCTCGACGATGTTACTCTACCAAAATAATCGAAGTAACATCGACGTATGGAAAACAAACGACAAAAACGACAAAAAATCTGGATGGCCATCGGCGTAGCCCTGGCCATTGTCCTGCTACTGTTCTGGCTCACCCTGGCTATCTGGATAGACGATGAGCCCGAAGCAGCCATCGTACCTCATACCGAACAGATTGCCGATAGTTAACGCACGTTAAAACCGACAACCGCCGAAACCTTTCTCCCCCCAGCGTTGTTTTATTATCGAAAACGGCCTCCACAGAGCCCCTCCCACTCGGGAAGCGAAGCGTCGCCCCGCCGGAGACAGGCCGGGAGCCCGATTCAAAAGAGTTTGATTTATACGATAATATTCTTGTTTTTTGTGTGTTTCATTGGTATTATATTATCCTTTGTTTATCCTGTATAAACATTATCCTCTTTCTTGTTTTTGATATATTTCAAGTAGTAAAGCCCCGTCGTGAGACGAGGCTTTGCTATTTTAAATCCTTGCCGATTTCAATCCATACGTACCCAGAAGCAACCCGGCGGTCAGCGTATGCCCCGCCGGTTCAACTCGCGCTGATAGCGCACGGCGTTGCGCTGGTGCTCGGCCAGCGTCGTGGCAAAATTGTGATACCCCGAAAAATCCTCCCGGGCACACATATACAGATAGTCGTTGGGCCGGTGGTTCAGCACGGCGTCGATAGCCTGCTTCGAGGCGATGCGTATGGGACCCGGCGGCAGCCCCGTCACCCGATAGGTATTGTAGGGCGACTCAATAGCCAGATGCTTCTTGAGGATACGCCGCAAGGCAAAGTCGCCGCAGGCAAACTTCACCGTGGGGTCGGCCTGCAACGGCATATTCTTGTGCAGACGGTTCATATAGAGACCGGTCACCGTACCCATCTCGTCGGGTTTGTTGGTCTCTTCCTCGACAATCGAGGCCAGCGTAGCCACCTCGACGGGGGTCAAGCCCCAGGCCTCGGCCTGCTTCTCGCGCTTGCCGTTCCAGTAGCGTCGATACTCCCGCGCCATCTTCTTCAAGAAATCTTCGGGAGAGACGGTCCAGTAAAACTCATAGGTGTCGGGCAGGAAGAGGGCCGGCAGCGTAGCCTGCGTGAACCCCAGCTCGGCACACACGCTGTCGCTTTGCAACAGAGCCGACAGCTCCTCTTTCGAGAAACAGAGCTGGTCGGCAATCTTCCCGGTCAGCTGGTCGAGGGTACGCACATTGTTGAAGGTCACCCGCACCGGTGTCTGACTGCCCCGCGACAGCTTCAGAGCCACCCGCCAGGCACTCATGCCGGGCTCTACGGCATAGGCCCCTTCGCGCTCGGCCGCATCGAAGCCGCACAGCGAAAGCATACGCCCCACCCGAGCCACCGCCCGGTCGTCGCCCAAGGCGGCATACAGGGCACTGTCGAGTTGGGCCGCACTCCACGACCCGCGCACATACACCATGGCCCGCGTGTGCACCACCGCGTCGTAGCCATAACTCTTACCCAGCCACAAGACGGCACACACAATCAAGGCCGCTACGGCTGTCAGCGACACGATCCATATCCTTATCCCTCTCGTTTTCTTTACATTTGCCATAAACAATCGATACTACTACGTGATTCATTTATATAGGAGCGACAAAAATACGGAATATTCGCGAAATAAAATAGGCCAAAAAAATTTGCAGATTCAAATATTCGCCTTATCTTTGCGCTGCGTTTGGAAAAACGCCGTTCAACAACGGCACCATCTCTGGAAGGATGGGTGAGTGGCTGAAACCACCAGTTTGCTAAACTGACGTACTCGAATGGGTACCGGGGGTTCGAATCCCCCTCCTTCCGCCAACGCTTCAAAAAGCCTGCATCGTCGAAGCGAAGCAGGCTTTTTTCTTTCTTCCATCCCGCAAAATTAGCCCCGCAACTTTGGAATATTGCCGCTTTGGTTGTATTTTTGACCCGAATAAAAGACAGGAGACAAAGGAGTATAGAGTCTTGCACAAAACGAACTCCCCGAGAGACCCCACAACAGGAATCGGGGTGAATTTATGCGCCACTCTATCCCGAACAAAATTTTGTAACATTTCAATTTAAATTCAAAATTAGACCTCATTTTTGCTGCATGAAAATTTACTCATGAAAAAAATTCAAAACATTATGACTCATCGAAAATTCTTTTTATCGGTATTGGTTTTCATGCTTCTTTCGTGGTCGGCGGCCGCCAAAACTCCGGCTTTCAAAAACGACTCGCTCAATATCACTCTCCCCGATACCGACTACTCCGACGAGCTGAGACTGATACGCATGCACATGCCCGACATCGAGGTCGGCAACGGTATCTCGTTCCAGCCCAAAAACAAAAGCTACAAGCTCACCATGCGGATACGAATGCAAAACATGGTCGACGTCGATTTCAACGAAAAATTCGAAGCTCAGGAACTCGACGCGCGCGTGAAACGGTTGCGTCTGCGATTCGACGGATATATCTATACTCCCAAGCTCACTTATCTCGTACAACTGGGATTCTCGCCATACGACACGAAAACCCTGCCCAACGGCAACAGCAACATCGTGCGCGACGCCATGATTTACTATGTGCCCAATGCGACATGGAACATCGGTTTCGGACAAACCAAGATACGTGCCAACCGGGCACGCGTCAACTCGTCGAGCGCCCTGCAGTTTGTAGACCGATCGATTGTCAACTCCGAGTTCAACCTCGACCGTGATTTCGGTGTCTTCGGCGAGTACAACCAGCACCTGTTCGGCTCATTCGATTTGGCAGCCAAAGCCTCGATTACTACGGGCGAAGGGCGCAACTGGGGCAACAACAAGGGCAGCGGACTCGCCTATACGGGCCGCATAGAGTTCTTCCCCCTGGGCCGCTTTACCGGCAAAGGCGATGCCATGGAGGGCGACTATGAACGCGAGCAGACGCCCAAGATACTCCTGGCCGGAGCATACAGCTACAACGACCGGGCCTTGCGAGCCCAAGGTTCCAACGGCGACCTGCTCCGCTTCGACCAGGCACGCAACCTCTCGTCCTATTTCGTCGATTTCATCTTCAAATACCGAGGCTTTGCCTTCTATACCGATTTCATGGGACGCACATGCACCTCATCGCCCCTCATCAAATCGGGCGAAACCGTCGAGCAATATATCCTCACCGGCATGGGTCTCAACGTGCAGGCCAGCTACCTGTTCCCCTCCAACTGGGAAATAGCTCTGCGCAACTCGACCATCAAGCCCGACAAAGAGGTACAGCCCTACACCAATTACCGCTGTTACAACCAGTCGACCCTGGGCGTAACCAAATACCTCATCGACCACCGGCTCAAAGTACAGGCCGACCTCTCCTACAACTACAAGGACGAGTTCACCGCCTCGGATTACAGCCGCTGGCAGTTGCGGTTCCAAGTAGAGCTGGGATTCTGACCCGCTCTGTCCATTCGACGAAACCTAATACCTAAACAATATAGATCATGGCCATTCAGTACGATTTTGACACAATTATCGACCGCCACCACACCGGCGCAATGAAGACCGATGTGCTGGGCGAACGATACGGTCGCGAAGACCTCATTCCCCTGTGGATTGCCGACATGGACTTCGCCGTAGCTCCCCCGATTACCGAAGCCCTTGTGCGACGCCTGCAACACCCCGTCTACGGCTATGCCGAAGCTCCAGCCAGCTACTGGCAGTCGATTATCGACTGGCTCAAATACCTGCACGGCTGGGAGGTGAAACGCGAGTGGATTACCTACATTCCCGGCATTGTCAAAGGCATCGGCCTGGCCGTGAACGTATTCAGCAACCCCGGCGACAAAATCATCATACAGACTCCCGTCTATACTCCCTTTATGGCCGTGCCCGAGGGCAACGGCCGGCAAGTGGTGCACAACCCCCTCAAGTGGAACGGCACCCACTACGAGATGGACTTCGACCACCTCGAGTCGATTATCGACCCGCAGTGCAAGATACTGATACTCTGCAATCCCCACAACCCGGGCGGTGTGGTGTGGCCGCTCGCCACGCTGCAACGTGTGGCCGACATCTGTGCCCGCCACCATATCCTCATCATTGCCGACGAAATCCATGCCGACATGCCCATCTTCGGCTCCAAGCATCACCCCTTCGCCTCGGTATCGGAGACGGCCGCCCAGAACAGCATCTCGTTCGGCGCCCCCTCCAAGACCTTCAACATCGCCGGACTGGTGAGCTCCTATGCCATCGTGCCCAACGAGACCATCCGCAAGCGGTTCTTCGACTGGCTCACGGCCAACGAGCTGAACGAACCCACCTTCATGGCCCCCATCGCCCCCGAAGCCGCCTATAACCACTGCCGCGACTGGCGCGAGCAGATGCTCGCCTATGTCGAGCAGAACATCCTCTTTGTCGAGGAGTTCCTCCAGCAACATATCCCCCAGATCAAGGCCATCAGACCGCAGGCCTCGTTTATCGTCTGGCTCGACTGCACCCGGCTGGGGCTCGACCACGACGCCCTCATCGACCTCTTCGTCGACAAGGCTCGGCTCGCCCTCAACGACGGCGAGATGTTCGGTCCCGAAGGCAAAGGCCACATGCGGCTCAACGTGGGTACACCGCGGGCCGTACTGCAAAAAGCACTCGAGCAACTGGAGGAGGCCGTGAACCATCTCGACCGATAGAGAGGTTACGGGCCACTTTGCCGCCAAAGAAGTATCGTTTTCGGAAAATATTTTATACTTTTGCACCCAATTGGTACAAGAGACCGATACCTCTGTACCTCACCACAATAATAAGAAAATCTGAAAGAATCGCTTTATGAACGAACTTGCCACAAAGTACAATCCCGCCGACGTAGAGGAGAAATGGTATGCTTACTGGTTGAAAAACGGGCTCTTCAAGTCGAAGCCCGATGGTCGCGAACCCTACACCGTAGTCATCCCGCCCCCCAACGTCACCGGTATTCTGCACATGGGGCACATGTTGAACAACACGATACAAGACATTCTCGTACGCCGGGCCCGCATGGAGGGCAAAAACGCCTGCTGGGTACCCGGCACCGACCACGCCTCGATTGCCACCGAAGCCAAAGTGGTGAACAAACTCGCCGCCCAGGGTATCAAGAAGAGCGACCTCACCCGCGAGGAGTTCCTCAAATATGCCTGGGAGTGGAAAGAGGAGCACGGCGGCATCATCCTCAAGCAGCTGCAGAAGCTGGGAGCCTCGTGCGACTGGGACCGCACCGCCTTCACCATGGACGAGGTTCGCTCCAAGAGCGTGCTGAAGGTATTTGTCGACCTCTACAACAAGGGGCTCATCTACCGCGGCGTGCGCATGGTCAACTGGGACCCCAAGGCACTCACCGCCCTCTCCGACGAAGAGGTCATCTACAAGGAGGAGCACAGCAAACTCTACTACCTGCGCTACTACATCGAGGGTGAGGACAAATATATTGTCGTGGCCACCACCCGTCCCGAAACCATTCTGGGCGATACGGCCGTGTGCGTAAACCCCAACGACCCCCGCTACACCTACCTCAAAGGCAAGAAGGTAATCGTGCCGCTGGTCAACCGGGCCGTGCCCATCATCATGGACGACTACGTAGACATCGAGTTCGGTACCGGCTGTCTGAAAGTGACTCCGGCTCACGACGTAAACGACTATATGCTGGGCGAGAAATACAACCTGCCCGTCATCGACATCTTCAACGACAACGGTACCATCAGCGAGGCCGGCGGCCTCTATATCGGCATGGACCGCTTCGACGTGCGCAAGCAGATTGCCAAAGACCTGCAGGCTGCCGGGCTGCTCGAGAAGGTCGAGGACTATAACAACAAGGTAGGTTTCTCGGAGCGTACCAACGTAGTCATCGAGCCGAAACTCTCGATGCAGTGGTTCGTCAAGATGGACAAACTCGCCGAGCCGGCCCTCAAAGCCGTGATGAACGACGACATCAAGTTCCACCCCGACAAGTTCAAGAACACCTACCGTCACTGGATGGAAAATATCAAAGACTGGTGTATCTCGCGCCAGTTGTGGTGGGGACACCGCATCCCGGCCTACTACCTGCCCCAGGGCGGATTTGTCGTAGCCGAGACTCCCGAAGAGGCCTTGAAACTGGCCCGCGAAAAGAGCGGCGACGATTCGCTGCAACTGAGCGACCTGCGTCAGGACGAAGATTGCCTCGACACCTGGTTCTCGTCGTGGCTGTGGCCCATCTCGCTCTTCGACGGTATCAACAACCCCGGCAACGAAGAGATAAACTACTACTATCCCACGAGCGACCTGGTTACAGGCCCCGACATCATCTTCTTCTGGGTAGCCCGCATGATTATGGCCGGCTACGAATACACCGGCGAAAAACCGTTCAAGAACGTATACTTCACGGGTATCGTGCGCGACAAGATAGGCCGGAAGATGTCGAAGTCGCTCGGCAACTCGCCCGACGCCCTCGAACTGATAAAGACCTACGGCGCCGACGGTGTGCGCATGGGCCTCATGCTGGCCGCACCTGCCGGTAACGACATTCTCTACGACGATGCCCTGTGCGAGCAAGGCCGTAACTTCAACAACAAAATCTGGAACGCCTTCCGTCTGGTGAAAGGATGGAACGTCGACGAGAGTCTGGAGCAGCCGCAAACGGCACAAATCGCCGTCAAGTGGTTCGACGCCCAGCTCAGCCGCACGCTGGCCGAGGTAAAAGACCTCTTCGGCAAATACCGCCTCTCCGAGGCCCTCATGGCTGTATACCGCCTCTTCTGGGACGAGTTCTCGTCGTGGTACCTCGAGATGATCAAGCCCGGCTACCAGCAGCCTATCGACCGCGCCACCTACGACGCCACGCTCACCTACTTCGATGCCCTGCTGCGCATGCTGCACCCCTTCATGCCCTTCATTACCGAAGAGTTGTGGCAACACCTCTACGAGCGTAAAGAGGGCGAGAGCATCATGTATGCCCGCATGCCCGAGGCTCACCCCGTCGACGACACCATCATCGACCGCTTCGAGACCACCAAGCAGATTGTGGCCGGTGTGCGCACCATACGTCTGCAAAAGGGTATCGCCAACAAAGAGCCCCTCACGCTGCAAATCATCGGAGCCCACGACCACGCCAACGATTGCATACTCACCAAGATGACCAACCTCGAGGCCATCGAAGCCATCGACGAGAAAGACCCCGCCGCCGCTTCGTTCCGCGTACACGCCACCGAGTATGCCATACCGCTGGGCAACAACATCGACGTAGAGGCCGAGCTGAAGAAACTCGAAGGCGAGTTGCAACACGCCCAAGGATTCCTCAAAACCGTCATGGGCAAACTCAACAACGAGCGTTTCGTACAAAACGCCCCCGAGGCTGTCGTAGCTCTGGAACGCAAGAAAAAAGCCGACGCCGAAGAGAAGATAAAATCGCTCGAAGAGAGCATCGCCGCCCTCAAGAAATAACCGGGACCGTAATCGGTCGCACACCATACAGAAGAGTGTGGTTCCTCTCCATCGGGAACCACACTCTTCTTTTTATATTCCTCGATGATAGAGATCCGTAATCTAATGAGATACTCCTATCCAAACAAGACCGGCTCGGCCTGCCCCGGCCACTACTCCGCAACCCAGAGACCGAGGGAAATTTCCAGACCGGCAGGCACAAAAAAAGTGCCCGGCACAACCGGGCACACCATATGATTCACGAAATAGAATATCAGAATTTATAGTAGAGACTGAAACTCAAGTCGTTGCCGCTCAGCGACAGACCCGAAACGCTGTTGCCGTTGTATTTGTCGCGATAACCCAGGAAGCCATAGTGAGCTACCAACGAGAAGTTCTCGGTCAGGTTGAAGGCCAAGCCCGGTTTAAAACCGATTTCAAAACCAGTCTCCGAATCGAAACCTTTGTGTTTCCCGGTAGAGATACCAAATCCACCATCGACCAACAGCCCTATGATACCTTGGTTGAAGAAGGTCCAACGGGCATAAGGAGCAATGTAAAACGAATTGTAGTTGTCCATGTGTGTATAGCCGATAGATCCGGCAACGGTCCACGCATCGTTAAACGCATAGCCAAACTCGGGGGCAATACGGAATGTCGTGTTTTCGGTATCACCGTCGTAAGTCAAACCAAATTGACCACCCACAAAAAATTGTGCATTGGCTGTCAACATGCCAAACACAAGCGCTAAGGTTAAAACTAATTTTTTCATTTTACGTGTTTTTTAGTTTAAATTGTAAGAACAAATATAAGAATTTGTTTCCAACAATCCTATTTTTAACCTCTCTTTTTTCACAGAGCTGTTAAAATAGATAAACCGCAGAGTCAAATCGATACGGTTCCTGCCGACCGATATGCCGGATGCGCTACGGCTTTGTCAGTTCAAATCCCATCAACACGCCATCGTATTCCGACAACAGGTTACTGATGGTCTGCAGTGTAGAGCTCTGTGTCTTCGAGGCAATCGAAACCAGCACATCGACCAGTTTGTCGACATTGAAAAGTATCTCCATCGTATTGCCGCTCTTGGTAATATCGGCATCCATTACCATCACCGGGATATGCCCGCCTACCAGCGTAAAGGTCACCACAAACTTGCCGCTCGGCTCATCCTTCACGATATAGCCGTTCAGTTTGGCACTGCCGTAGTTCATCACCATAGTCGTATCGGCAAACGAGAAGGAGACGCGCGACGAGGTAATGCCGGCCTTCTCGTAATAGGTAGCCAGTTTGTCTTTCAGGCTCGAAGCGACTACCTCGCCTCCGGCCGACTTCAACAGATCGTCGCTCTCAAACTTGCAGGCCGGAGCCGAATAACGCCACGTACCGGCCAAATCGGCTACCGTGAGTGTAGCATCTTTGTCGGTCAGTGCACCTACCACTTTGTTGACCGTCGACGAATTTAACAAATCGCCCAGCGAAAATTGCGCGTGGGCACTGCTCCCGAATAAACATAGTCCGCACAGGGCCAAAATCCATCTTTTCATAATCCAATCCTATTTTCTGTTATTTGTTTCTTTTATATGGTATTACTTCTGCAAATATACAATTTTATCGGGAAATATGAACCGTGTGCCCTACACCTTCTCGAGGCGAAAGGGTGTGAGCAGATAGTCTCCTCGTCTCTTTTTTTCTATAAAAAAGCATCGGCTTTGAACCAAAATCGGCAAACGATGTTATTATAGACAGAAAGGGCGCCCGGGAGGGAGGTTCTCCACAACGTAACGGTAAAAGGAGGAGCAGCCATTGCGAGTGGACGAATATCGCTCCAGCCCCTTTCACTACCAAAAAGGCAGACATCCGTCCCGGGATAGGACGCATGTCTGCCTTACCTTTTTTTACACTTCTGCTATCGACAAAAAACTCAATGCAAGGGGCGGCCTATGCTGCGATAGACAAAACCCAACTCCTTCATCTCGGCCGGGTCGTAAATATTACGACCGTCGAATATGACGGGCGACTTCATGGCACGAAGCACGGCAGTCCAGTCGGGCATGCGGAACTCTTTCCACTCGGTAACGATAAGCAAGGCGTCGACGTCGGCTACCGCCCCGTAAATATTTTCGGCATACTCTACCCGGTCGCCTATGCGACGACGGCACTCGGGCATGGCTACCGGGTCGTACACCCGCACGCTGGCCCCGGCGGCACACAACCTATCGATCAGAATCAGGGCCGGAGCCTCGCGCATGTCGTCGGTCTCGGGTTTGAACGAGAGCCCCCACACGGCAAACTTGCGGCCCGCCAGATCGCCCCCGAAGTAGTCGTGCAACCGATGGTAGAGCAGCTCCTTCTGCGACTCGTTCACCCGCTCCACGGCCTCCAGTATCTGCATGTGGCAGCCATTCTCTTCGGCGGTCCTGATGAGAGCCTTCACATCCTTGGGGAAACACGAGCCCCCGTAGCCACACCCGGCATAGAGGAAACGGCTGCCTATGCGATCGTCAGCACCGATGCCTTTGCGCACCGCAACCACATCGGCACCCACTTCATCGCACAACAAGGCAATTTCGTTCATGAAGCTGATACGGGTTGCCAGCATGGCATTGGCAGCATACTTAATCATCTCGGCCGAAGGTATATCGGTGATGATAATGCGGTATTTGTTAATCATAAACGGCTTGTAGAGCTTCTGCATCAAAGCTTCGGCCCGTTTGCTCTCCACGCCTACGACTACACGGTCGGGGCGCATGAAGTCGGCAATGGCACTCCCCTCCTTGAGGAACTCGGGGTTCGAAGCCACATCGAACTCAATCGACACGCCCCGCTTGTCGAGCTCGCTCTGGATGGCCGCCTTCACCTTGCGGGCCGTACCCACCGGCACGGTGCTCTTGGTAACCACCACCAGATAGTCGTTCATGTAGCGACCCACGGTGTGGGCCACGTCGAGCACATAGTGCAAGTCGGCCGAACCGTCTTCGTCGGGCGGCGTGCCCACGGCACTGAAGAGAATCTCTACCCCGTCGAGACAAGTCGACAAATCGGTGGTAAAGCGCAACCGCCCCGCCTTCATATTGCGGAGAACCATCTCGTCGAGTCCAGGTTCATAAATGGGAATATCGCCCCGCTCGATGCGGGCTATCTTCTCGGCGTCGATGTCTACACACACCACATCGACACCGATTTCGGCAAAACATGTTCCGGTAACGAGGCCTACATAGCCTGTACCTACTACCGCTATTTTCATATATATCTTTTTTTGTACCGTAAAAAATACGAAAAGACGAGAGCAGAAAGAGGCGTAAACCCTCGGTTTTCAGCCTTTGAACAATCCCCGCCCTATCTTCGTGGGGTAAAGATAGTGACATTTTTCGAGCTATGCGCTCTTTTCTGTCGATTTCGTCGAGAAAAGAGCTCCAAAACGCACTCCACTCGAGCCAAGAGACACACAAAAAGCATTCATTTCAAGGTCATTACTTCTCCTATTTACACCACGAAAGCTAACAAAAACCTCGGTTCGGCTGTTCTATCTACAAAATTTTTACTATCTTTGAGCCGATTTTCGACTTATACTCAAAGTGTATGAGGGCGATTCCGAGGGACTCCCCACGCACTTAATCCATCTGCGAATAGACGGAAATTAAAAAAGAGAAACATGAATGTAAAGAATCTTTTCTTATGTGGCGCAACCGTGCTATTGTTAGTATCTTGCGCAAACGAGGAGAATCAGGTCGATTCGGGATACGGTTCCATAAACGTAAAAGTTTCAGCCGATTACCAAGTAGTACCTGTCACTCGCTCGACCACCGAAATTACCGAAACCACCAATCCCGATGTCAGTGAATTTGCCTTAAAGTTGGTATCTGCCGACGGCAGTTTTTCCCGCGCCTGGGACAGTCTGGTCGACTTCGACCCGGCCGAAAAAATTCCCGTAGGCACCTACACCATGAGCGCCTACTACGGCAACCTCGAGGAGGAGGGGTTCGACAAGCCCTACTACCTGGGGCAGTCCGACGTAGCCGTACGCTATCGCGAGAATACGCCGGTCGAGATACTCTGCACCCTGGCCAACGTGAAGGTGACGGTCGAATACTCCGATGCCTTCAAGAAATACTTTGCCGACTATGCCACCACCATACATGCGGCCGAGGGTGACTATATAAAATTTGAGAAAGAGGAGACCCGTGCCGCCTATGTGAAACCCGGCAAGATAACCATACAGACCTATCTGAAGAAACAAAACGGCATCGAGTCGACCTTCGAACCGGCCGCCATCGAGAATGCGCAACCGCGTCAGCACTACCGCATCAAACTCGATATTGCCGACAATGCCGCGGGCGAAGCTCAACTCAGCATCAGCTTTGACGAAACAACCGAGACACAGCCTATCGCCATCGACATCTCCGACGAGGTGATGGTAGCCCCGGCCCCCTCGTTCCTCCCGGCCGGATTCGAGTCGGGCACGCCCCTCGAAGTGAAAGAGAACAGCTACCCCGACAACCGGCAGGTAAATATCTCGCTCACAGCCAAGGCCGGCCTCGCCGCCTGCACACTCACCACCTCGTCGGCCTGCCTCGAAAGCGAAGGGTGGCCCCGCGAAATAGACCTGGTGAACCTGAGCAGCGAAAACCGCGCCCTGCTCTCCCGTCTGGGACTGAAGTTGAAAGGCTTTACCGAGATGGGCAGCAAGATGGGATTCATCGACTTTGCCGAACTTTTTACCCACCTGCACACCCTCGACGGGAGCGACCAGCACACCTTCACCCTCTCGGCCAAAGACATGTATGGCAAGGTGAGCGAATCGCCCATCACCTTGTCGGTCAAGAGCATACCCATCACCTTTGCCTTGCAGACCCCCGAACCGGTATTCGTGGGCAGCAAATCGGTTACGATTCCCGTCGAGTTCGATGGAGCCTACATCGACCAGGTGAAATTCAGCTACCTCAACGCCGAAGGTGCGAAGGTAAACAGCAACTCGACCGTGGTCTCGAGCGAAGGCAACCTCTACCAGATAAAGATTTCGATCGAAGCTACCGACAAGCCCGTCGTAGTCGAGGGCTCGTATGCCAACGGAGCCAAGACCTCGACCATCTCGATACCGGTCAAGACCCCGGCCTTCACCATCACCGCCGAGGAGTATGACATCTGGGCCCGCCGCGCCACCGTCAAACTCACTGCCGAAGATTCGCAGTATCAAGAGGCCGTAGACCGCTATGCCGTGCTCTTTGCCAACAGTACCGGCCAGTGGGAAACCGTCGCCTCGACCTTGAGCCAGGGCCGCCGCGTCATCACCGGCCTCACTCCCGACACCCGCTACCAGTTGCGGGGCTCGTGCAACAGCGGCCAGGACAACGTCAATTACAGCGGCGACTTCACCCTGCGCACCGAGTCGGCTGCCGTCGTGCCCAACGGCGACTTTGAAGACCTGGTACAAACCATATCGGTACAAAACATGAACCAAGGCGGACGCTGGTCGCCCACCATAGGAAATCCCACCTATCAAAGCACCTGCAGTTTCACCATACAGGAACCTACCGGCTGGGCCAGCGTCAACGACAAGACCTGCAACCTCTCGGCCGCCAACCAGATGTCGTGGTTTGTATCTCCCTCGACCTACAACACCACCCTCTCGTGGACCGGAACCGTGCCCGGCATTCCCATCTTCGGTGGCGGCGGTACCGACACCCCCGACATCTATAAAGGGCTCACGGCCCAGAGCGGAAGCAATGCCATGGTGGTACGCAATACCGCGTGGGATGAAAACGGAACCTCGCCAGAGAATCACTACAAGACCCGTACATCGCCCTATTATTACAGCGAGAATGTACCCACCATCGCCAACCGCTCGGCAGGCAAGCTGTTCCTGGGCAGCTACTCCTATGCAGGAGGCAGCGAGACCTACAACGAGGGTACCGGCTTCACCTCGCGACCCTCGGCCCTGAAAGGGTGGTACAAATATGTCAACGATCCCGGCGACCCCACCGAAACGGGCGTCGTGACCGTCACCCTGCTCAACGGGCAGACTGTGATAGGTAGCGGCACCGCCAACCTGCCGGCTGCGGCCGACTATACCGAATTTTCGGTGCCCGTCACCTACACGGTGACCAACCAGAAGGCCACCTCGCTGCGCGTCATGATTACCTCGTCGAACCACGCCTCCTACACCCAAAGCGAAGAGACGTCGACCATCAAAACGACAGCCTACTACTCCCGCTACGAGTCGACCTCGCGCGGAGCCACTCTTACCATCGACAACTTAACTTTCACGTATGAATAAAATGAACAAGATAAAGCATAACCCTATGAGAAATATATTAGGCATCTCTCTGGCCGTAGTGCTGGCCGTGGCCGCCACCTCGTGCGACCGGGAGAAATTCACGTACGACCTGGGTACCGAAAGCCCGTCGGGGAAAACCGGGACTCTCGACCTCTCGACCTTCGGAGCCGTGCCCAACAACGACTCCCAAGTAATAGAAAAAACACCGGTGAGCCGGGCCGTCGATACGGGCGACTTCACCGTGCAAATATACCCCTCGCAGGGAACCGACACCCTCGAATGGAAATATAGCGAGATGCCCGAGATTGTCACCCTCAACGTGGGCGACTACAACGTGGCCGTATTCTCGCACCGCGTGCAGCCGGCCGAATGGGAACACCCCTACTACTATGCCGACAAGGCCTTCACCATCGAAGAGAACAAAGTGACTCAAATCGACACGGTGGTCTGCACGCTGCAAAACATCAAGGTGACGGTAACCTACTCCGAAGACCTGAAATCGTTCATGGGCAACGACTGCAAAGTGACGGTCGACATCGGCTCCGGCTCGCTCGACTTCTCGCAGACCGAGACCCGTGCCGGATACTTCCGCTCCGACGGTGAAAGCAACCTGCTCATCGCCACCTTCACCGGCACCATCGACGGCTACGAAGAGGTGAACCGCATCCAGGTCGACAACGTCAAGGCCGGCGACTGGCGCAAGATTCACTACGACATCAAGCGACCCGAACCGGGCAGCGAGACGGGCGGCGTGACTCCCTCGATTACCCTCGACGCCTCGTGCGAGACCATCGACCACGAAGGTAACGTGACCATCGAAGAGGAGATTATCCCCGACCCCAATCCCGTAGACCCGGGTACCGACCCCGATCCCGATCCTGACCCCGATCCCACACCGGGCGAGGCTCCCAAAATCACGAGTGAAACCATACAACTGGGTACCCCTGTCACTATCACCGAAGGGTTGAAAGTGGTGGTCGACATCACCAGCAGCGACCCGGCCGGTCTCACGGGACTCACCGTCGACATCGATTCGCCCACACTTACTCCCGAGGAGCTCTCGGGCATGGGCCTCTCGGCGCACCTCGACCTGGTGAACCCCGGCGACTTGAAGGCTCCTATCGAGAGCCTGGGCTTCCCCACTGAAGGCAATGTGCTGAACCAAGCGAAAGTAACCTTCGACATCAGCGACTTCATGCCGCTGCTCGGTCTGCTGGGTGCCGGTACACACAACTTCATCATCAAGGCGACCGATGCACAAGGCACCACAACCGAATCGTTAATCCTTGTAACCGAATGATATGAGATACAATATAAAGAGATATTTGGCTGGTACGCTCCTCTTCCTGCTCCTCTTTACCGCCTGTAAAGAGGAGGATATGGCACTGGGCGAAGGCTCGGTGCGGCTGAGCGTGCGCGTCTCGGACGACGTGGCCGTGGTCACGCGGGCAGTCGACCCGGGTATCTACAACACCATGCAAACCCGCATCTACAGCAGCAAAGGGCTCATCCGCTACTACGACGCCACGACACCTGTCCCCGAAACCCTCAACCTCGCCAGCGGTCAATACCATGTGTTCGTACTGGCCGGCGACTCGGTGCCCGCGGCATTCAACGCCCCCTACTACACGGGCTCGACCGACTTCGACGTGCGAAGCGGCGAGACCACCACGGCCAGCGTCACCTGCACCGTGGCCAACACCCTGGCCACCGTAGCTTTCGACCCGGGCCTGAACGAGGTGGTGACCGACTGCAAGGTCAAGATATTTACCACCAACGGCGAACTCTACTTCACCGAAGCCACCGCTGACTCGGTAGGCTACTACCTTTTCAACGGGAAAGACCGTAGTCTGGCCTGGAGCTTCGAAGGCAAGAAGACCGACGGCAGCAGCTACACCCAGTCGGGTGTGGTCGAGGATGTACAGCGCGCCACCAAATATGCATTTACCTTCAGCTACAACGCCGAGAGCGCGGCTACGGGCGGCACCTTCCTCGACGTGAAGGTGAACGAGTCGACCGTCGACTCTACGCATACGGTAGTCATCACCCAACGTCCGCAAATCGTGGGCAACGGGTTCGACCTGTCGGCCCCCCTCTACTACGAGACCGGCAACGGTAGCGAAACCTCGGTGTGGGTCAATGCCGCCACCAAGCTGAAACGGGTTTGGATCTCGTGCGACAAGCTCACCACACTGGGATTCCCCTCCGATTCGGTCGACTTCCTGGCCACCGACGGCTCTCTGGCTGCCGGGTTCGAGTCGCGAGGCATCTCGTGCAAGCACACCTACCAGGAGGATAAAGACCTCTCCAATGCCAAGATTACCCTCGCCGGGAGTTTCATCAAATCGCTCCCCGGCGACGAATATACCTTTACCGTCCAGGCCGTAGACCAGGACGGCAAAGACAACACGGCCACGCTGTCGATTGTCGTGTCGGACGCCATCGTCGTGACCGAAGAGCCCGAACGGGCCGACATTTGGGCATGCCGGGCTACCCTGCGAGGCAACGTGGTGAAAGAGACTGCCGAGCCGCTCACCTTCCAGTACCGCCGGACAGGGACCAAAGACTGGACATCGGTGGCCGCCAACCGTTCGGGCTCGACCCTGTCGGCCGAGGTAACCGGCCTTACACCGGGTACGACCTATGAATACCAGGCTGTCGCCGGGGCACAAGCATCGGTCAAGACTGCCACCTTTACCACCGAAGCGGCTACTCCCCTGCCCAACAGCAGCTTCGAGAACTGGCAAACCCTCTCGAAGGTCATGGTATTATACGGGCCCAATGAAGAGATGTTCTGGGACAGCGGTAACCACGGGTCGGCCACAATGAACAAGAATGTGACCTCGCCCGACGAGACCTACAAGCACAGCGGACGCTACTCGGTGAAAATGCAATCGCAATTCGTGGGCATATTGAGTTTCGGCAAACTTGCCGCCGGCAACCTCTTTGCCGGGCAATATGTGGGAACCGACGGAACCAACGGCATCCTCGATTTCGGGCGCCCCTTTACCTCACGTCCGGCCAAGCTGAAAGGCCATATCAAGTACACCCCGGGAAGCGTCGACTACTCCGAGACCAACGATTTGCCCAAAGGCTCGACCGACATCGGCAACATCTATATCGCAGTCGGCGACTGGGATGCCCCGGTGCGCATCACCACCAAAGACAAGAACCTATTCAATAAAAACGACGAGAAGATTATCGCCTACGGCGAATGGGACCTCACCGGCGAGACCCAAGGAACCGACGGCGGCCTGCTCGAATTTGAAATACCGCTCGACTACCGTTCGCTCGACCGTATACCCAGCTATATCGTGCTCGTGGCCTCGGCCAGCAAATATGGCGACTACTTCACCGGAAGTACCGGCAGCACCATGTGGATCGACGACTTAGAATTGATTTATGAATAAACTTATCTATCCCATACTCGCGCTGTTCCTGTTGATTCCCGGCCTCTCGCGGGCCGAGGAATTCGACCGGGGCATCGTGCTGAACACCTTCATACCCAAGGGACAATGGGTTGTAGGAAACTCCATCTCCTACTCGGAGTATAGCAACAACAACTACCAGTTTCTCGTAATCGAAGGTATCGACGGCATAGGCTATAATTTCAAGATAAGCCCCATGCTCTGCTACATTGTCAAGGACAACCTGGGCCTGGGCGGCCGTTTTGCCTACGAGCGCAGCCTCACCAAGCTCAACAGCGCCTCGATACAACTGGGCGACGACCTCAACTTCGATGTCAACAACGTCTACAGCCTCAGCCACACCTACTCGGGCATGGCCATCATGCGCAACTACATCAGCATAGGCAACAGCAACCGGTTCGGCCTCTTCAACGAACTGCAGCTCAACCTGGGCGGTGGCGAGTCGAAGATGGTAAACGGCTCGGGCGACGCGCTCACCGGCACCTACGAGCGGTCGTTCAACTTCAAGATTGGCATCGCACCGGGGCTCATGGCCTTTATCAACGACTACACCGCCATCGAGGTGAATGTGGGTGTGCTGGGTTTCAATTACAGCCACGTGACCCAAACGACCGACCAGGTCTACACCGGTAAACGGTCGCAAAACCTGGCCAACTTCAAAGTAAACATCTTCTCTCTGGGATTAGGTATCGCTTTTTATTTATGAAAAACTGGAAATACATACTCATCGCCATAGGCTTCATGCTCCCCGGTCAATCGCTGCTCCACGCTCAAGAGCTCGACTCGACGGCCGTAGCCTACCCCGTGCAACAAGAGGTACCTGCCGCCTCGCTTGTCGCCGCAACGACGCCGACCGAACCCGATACCATCGTGGAAAAACGCGGGTTCAATCGCAAAAAGTACAAACGCGGACTGAAAAACTACCTCTTCATACCCAAGAAGCAGTGGATTATGGGTCTCACCCTCTCGCACGGCGAGTTTGACAGCAAAGACAACAACCTGCTGATTTTTGTCAAGGATTTCAACTTCAAGGGCAACATCACCACGCTCAACCCCTTTATCGGATACTTCATCAAAGACAACGAGTGTATCGGTATCAAACTGGGATACAGTCACCTGAGCGCCAACCTCGACAACCTCAGCATCGACATCGACGAGGATATGCAGTTCAACCTGAGCGACATGCGCTATCTGGGCGAGACCTTCTCGGCCTCGATATTCCACCGGGCCTACATCGGTATCGACCGCAACAAGCGGTTCGGCTTCTTCAACGAAACCGAGCTGGCCTTCTCGAGCGGCTCCAACCGTTTCGTGCGGGGTACCGACGAAAACCTGCGCAACACCAAAACGACCACTTCGGAAATCAAACTGGGGTTGAACCCGGGCTTCTGCGTGTTCATCATGAACAACATCAGCACCAGCGTCTCCTTCGGGGTAGCCGGTCTGCGCTACGGCACCATCAAACAGACCACCAACAACGTAGAGACGGGTAGCCGACGCTCGAGCGGGGCCGACTTCAAGCTCAACCTCTTCAACATCAACATAGGCATGTGCCTGCACATATAGAATGAAAGTCATGCGAAAAAAGATAAGCTACATAATCCCGTTGTTCTGCGCGTTGCTATTGGCATCGTGCATCCAGAACGACATCCCCTACCCCCGCATCAAGGCTCAGATTCTTGCCATTTCCGCCCAAGGTCAGGTGGGTGCGGCTACCATCGACAACGCCACCCAGACCGTACGGATAGAACTGGCCGACACCGTAGACATGCGGCGGGTACGCATCGAGTCGCTCTCCGTAACCGAAGGAGCCACCTCTACTCTACCGGCCGACTCGACCATCGACCTCACTCACGACTATTCGATTACCCTCTCCATTTACCAGGACTACACCTGGACCATACAGGCGGCCCAAAACATCGCGCGCGCCTTCAGCGTCGAGGGGCAAATCGGTGCCCCGGTATTCGACGCCTACAATCACCGGGCTGTCGCCTATGTAAACAAGGATGCCGACCTCTCGAAAATCCACATCACCGAACTGGTGCTGGGTCCCGAGGGGATTACCACCTACTCGCCCCAAATCGAGAATATCTCCGACTTCTCGCTGGGATACCAAAAGGTAATCATCACCTACCACGACATCATGGAAGAGTGGACTCTCTACGTCGTACCCACCGAGAGCGAAGTGTCGACCGACGGGGTCGATGCCTGGACCAATGTGGCCTGGCTGCATGGCAGCGGCAAGGAGGGGGCTCAGAACGGATTCGAAATCAAAGAGGCTACCGCCGAAACCTGGGAACGGGTACCCGACTCCTATATCACCCACGACAAAGGCTCGTTCACGGCCCGCATGATTCACCTCAAGGCCAACACCACCTATGTGTGCCGCGCCGTATCGGGCGACCTCACGGGCAACGAGGTGACCTTCACCACCGGCTCGGCAGCCGAACTGCCCAACGGCAGTTTCGACTACTGGAACCTGGACGGCAAGGTATGGAACCCCTGGCCCGAGGGTAGCGAGAACTTCTGGGATACCGGCAACAAGGGGGCAACAACACTCGGCGACAGCAACACCCAGCCCACCGACGACACCTGGTCAGGTACCGGGCAAGCGGCCAAACTGGCCACCAAATTCGTGGGTATCGGCTCGCTGGGCAAACTGGCAGCCGGCAACATGTACGTGGGCAACTACCTGCGTACCGACGGCTCCAACGGTGTGCTCAACTTCGGCAAACCCTTCACCCAGCGGCCCACTCGTCTGAAGGGATACTTCAAGTACACCACGGTGCCCATCAACAAGACCAACAGCGACCTGACCGCACTCATGGGACAACCCGACACCTGCCAGATATACATCGCCCTGGGCGACTGGAGCGACCCGGTAGAGATTCGCACCAAACCCAGCGACCGCAAGGTGTTCGACAAGAACGACCCGCACGTGATTGCCTATGCCGAGATTTCATCGGGAGAGTCGGTTCCGGAATATACCCCCTTCACCCTCGAACTCGAGTACCGCGATACCTCACGCATCCCCTCCTACATCATTGTGGTAGCTTCGGCCAGCAAATACGGCGACTACTTCACGGGTGGCGACGGCAGCGTGCTCTTCATCGACGACTTCTCGCTCGAATACGACTATTGACACCTCGCCCGGCCATCGGGCCCACACCATACATCGAGGCCCTGCCCCACTCTGCTACGAGCAGGAGGCAGGGCCTCGGTGTTTCGTCTCCATATCCTCCGCATGAACCTCGGGTCATAAACCGCCCGCACGACAACCTCCAAACCTTTTCCTCTAAAAACAGACTTTCCCCCCCCAAAAAAACAGACAAAGAGCTGCCCCCGATTACCGGGAACAACTCTTCGTCGATCATATAAATGACGCCTCTCTCTTCAAAAAAAATTCATTCAACGTCGGTTCTGACCCGGGCCATACACTCACCCGGCATACCGCCGCCTCTATCGCTTGCCCTTGCCTTTGGCCTTGGCCGGTGCATACTTGATAGGGAGTCGCGGACGCTGCATGGCCCGCACCACCAGCCACACCCCGCCAATGACAAACGGGATGCTGAGCCACTGCCCCATGTTCAACGACATCGAAGCCTCGAAGGCCACCTGGTCGTTCTTGATAAACTCAATCAGGAATCGCGACAGGAAGGTACCGATGAGGAAGGTACCGAAGATGAGCCCCTCGCGCTCCTCGGCATTGCGACGCCAATACATGTAGAGCAACAGCCCGAAGAGCAGCAGATAGCACAGGGCCTCGTAAATCTGTGTCGGATGCGACGGAGCCGAAAATACGGGAGGCGCACCGGCCATCCACTCCGGCAGATTCTCGATGAAGCGGAAGCCCCACGGCAGCGAAGTCTCGTGCCCGTAGATCTCGTGGTTCATCAGGTTGCCCGTGCGGATAAAGGCCGCCACCAGAGCCACCGGCACCACCAGACGGTCGAGCGTAAAGAGCATGCTGCGATGCGTCACCCGGCGCGAGTAAATCCAGATGGCTATGAGAATACCGATTGCACCGCCATGACTGGCCAAGCCGCCTTTCCAGATTTTCAGAATCTCGATCGGGTGTTGCGAATAGAGGTCCCATTCATAAAACAGGCAATGCCCCAACCGCGCCCCGATGACCATAGCCACCACCACATAGATAAAGAGCGAATCGAGCCACTTCACATTCAACTGCTCGTGGCGATACATGCGGTCCATCAGGCTATACCCTACGATGAAACCAATCGCGAAAAAGAGCCCGTACCAACGAAGCTGAATAACCCCGTCGAACAGTGCCGGGTTGGCAGTCCAAGTGATAAAATCAGTAATCATAACCTTCGTAAAAAACAATGCCCTGCCCGTGCAAACACACAGACAGGGACAAAGATACATATTTGTCGGCGAAAACGGGAATCTTCCGCCCCGATTCTTTCGTCACATCATACCAACCGGCGCACCAGCTCGTCGCGGTCGCCATAGAGCAAATCGATCATCGGTATCTCGATAAGCGTGTAGCAACCAGGGCGCTGCAACATGGCAGCACGGGCCGTACCCACCAGAATCTGCGCCGTCAGGGCCGGGTTATTGATGCTCATGTCGAACTCGAAACGCTGGTTCTGCGTCTTGCCCGAAACACCCTTGCGCACCATGTTCACACCGTGGCCCATATCCTTGAGGGCATCGACACTCTCGACCTGCATCACGTGCGTCTCGTCGTGAGCAAAGTAGTCGTCGCTCTTGATGGCACGGGCCACCTCGTCAAACTTGTAACCCTCCTCGAGTTCGATATAGACCATGCGGCGATGGATGCCCGTACCCAGAGGGATAGTCATCGACAGGGCAGCCTTCACGCCGGCAATCGCCTTCACGGCCACCGTGTGACCCATGCTCATGCCGGGGCCGAAGTTGGTATAGGTAACCCCCTTGGGCGCACAAGCCTCCATGAGGGCACGCACCACCGAGTCGGTACCCGGGTCCCAGCCGGCCGAAATGATGGCCACCGAGTTGTGCGCCTTGGCCTGGGCATCGAGCGTCTTGCGCAAGTCGCCTATCTGGGTGTGAATATCGAAACTGTCGACCGTGCGGATACCCTTCTCGAGAGCCTTCAGGGCATAATGCTCCACCTCGCGGGTAGGCGTGCAGAGGATAGCCACATCGACCGCCTCCAGTTCGTCGAGCGACGTCACCACCCGATAGTCGGCCAACTCCCGAGGAATATCGGTTACCCTACGACGTACCACACCCGCAATCTCAAAGTCGGGTGCCACCTGCAAGGCCTCCAATACAAAGTGGCCTATATTGCCATAACCTACTATGGCAGCTCTGATTTTCTTCATATCTCGTTTCTTTTTTAATTTTCGAGGCGTAAAGATAGTAAAAGGTGAGCGGAGAGGCAAACCGAAAACGCAGTTTTCAAGGGTTAATCATCCCGAACCGACTCCTATCTTATTTAAAGATAGCAAAAAGTGAGAGAAGAATAAAAACCTCCTCCCCCTGTTTCAGCTATTTTTAACCAGCTACAAATACACTCCGCCAGATTCAATGCTGAACCGTTACGGTCCAACCCGCCCCCTCGACCTCCAGACAAAAGGTGCACGACCGGTCTCCGTCGTCGGCAAGCCGAAAACTCCAGCACCGACCTTCGACGGTAATCTGCCACGATGTAATCTCGAGACTACGGCTTGCCTCCCATCCGGCAGACCAAGGCAGCACCACACTCCACAACCAGCACCCCAAAGCCGAAAACAATTTACACGCTACGATACTCGTCATACCTCATCCCTATCGTTATGCCGCCGACGCTCCGGCAGCGGTTATACAAAAAGGGCGTAAGCTGCATCGTCCATCCGTTTTCAAGGCTCTGGTAAACCCACACACAAGACAAACGACAAGCTCACGCCCGTTGTATAACAAGCGTGAGCGTCCAGTTGTCATTATCTCTGTGTGTTAAGAATTTACCAGATTCTGAAAACGAGATAATTTCCGAACGCTTTTTACGTTTCCCTCAAAAATTCAGCCGTAAAGTTATCACTTTTTTTCGGTTGCACCTCATGCAAAACGAGAAACATGATGCCCGACATACTTCAAAAAAACATACAAGAGTCCCTCCATACTGTCTGCCAATCGAAAATCCAGATGGAGACCCTGCGAAAAAGGGCTGTATCGTACATTACGACACAGCCCCAAGGAATTGAGGGTAAGACCCTCTTCTGAAATTTATGGAATTAAAGCTATTCCCTATTAGCCATCTCGGTCATCTTGTTGAGTATGCTAACATATCTTTTCTGTTGTTTCGGAGTCAGTTCGTCATTTACCCCAGACAGTTTCTCAGAGAGTTCAGTCGCCTTTTGGGCTATCTTTGCATACGACACAGCTGCTGACAAATCTCCCGAGGCCGCCTTTTTGACCGCAGCCACATATTCGTCGACACACTCTTCGTAGAGATCGAGTACGGCATCCCAATCACCATCTGCCGGAATATCCAAAGAAGCCGATTCGGTCTTTTTGGGCCGCCATACCTCTTCTGGTTCTCCAAAGATATATGATATGTTTTCTGCCTTGTCGAGAATTCTGCGAGAGTACTTGTAACGGAATTTGAAATCGTCAACTGGTCCCCAACAGTCGTAACATCCATCCCGGCAATATCTTTCAAGAAGGAACATGATTATAAGATCTCCAACCTTCATTTTTTTCACGTTCATTCCCAGAAAGTTCTCTGTGCCCATCACAAGTGGATATTCCCCACTTCCATATTTTATTGTTCCATTTTCTATTTCCAGATAGTTATATTCCTCATAACTAATTCTATAGTCATATACGGCAGTGTAATATCCTTGCGCAAGGTCTTTCATCCCGGCCTTCCTGAATCGGGCAGTACGATTGGGGGCTATGGATATTTCGTAGACTTTCGTCGAATCGTCACAGTGAAAAAACAGAGGATTGTCAATAAGACCTTCTCCATAAATCAGTCCATCCTTTTGACTCGATTCTATAAAGTTCGAACCTTTAATATTGTATGGGATAATCTGTTCTCTATTCCGGTTGAACTTGAATATGGTATTGACCGTAGACGAATCGGCATTGATAAGCCAGGTATTGGATGGAATCTTATCGAGTTCTGCACCATTATCGTTGATCATCGATGTCCAGGCTGACTCGTAACGAGGATTATCTTCAATATAGACAACCGCGTTGCTGAAGATTTCGTATTTCTCTTTTTTGAAATTTTTCCCGGCTGTCGCGATTATGGAGTCAGCCTTGTTCTTGATGTCCATAAGAGCCTGATACCTTACGAACGGCGTGGCTATCGAATCATAAACCGAGAGTAAACTATCGGTTTCACGATTGACACGTGCAGCCTCTTCGGCAGGATCAAGAGGTTTGCATGAGACTGCCAACAAGGCCATTACACCGATTGCTATCCAATTTTTTGTTTTCATAGTAACTGTTTTTTTAATTTTTGTTAGCAAATATAATGAACGGCTTGGCTCCACCAATAGCCCTTTTTGGTCCTTTTGACAGAACAAGTATAGAGACGAAAAGGAAGAATTGAGAAGATTTACTCCGATTAACCTCAATGTATATCTGATTTTATGAATCCCCCTTTTTAGTGCACCTTCTAATTGTACTCCGACGCGTCGATATTGCCGCGCATCTTGTCGGCTGCCTTCCAAATCTCCTTCTCAAAGCCTATATCGGCTGTATTCATTGCTGCCATAGATACTCACAAATGGGATATTTGGAGTAAAGGTAACAACTTTTACAAAAAAAATACCATTTACGGGAGAAATTAGACGCCTCGTCCCAGATGAAACGGCTTTGCTCCCCCGCGGCATATGCCGCGGGCAAAATGCGATGCCACGGCCCTCACTCGTGCAGACCCCGGCGGCGCAGGTAGTCGAGCAGGAAGGCGGGGCGGTCGGTCTGCAAGATGCGGCAGCCCAGCGAGTCGACAAGGCAGCCATACTCCCGGTCGGGTGCCGAAAGCGCACGGTCATCGTCGTGTCCGCCAGCGAGGGTGTCCCACAAGAGGTTGTACCAGATGAGCGACTTGCCTCGGAGCGAACGGGCCAGCTGACGGGGCAGCGGATTGTCGTCACGGGCATACAGCAGTTCGAATGCGGCCGGCTGCATGGCGCGGACAAACGCTTCTACCTGCTCCCGGGCTCCCGGTTTGTCGAGGTTGACCACCGGCATATAGATGACCCGGTCGAGGTATTTGCCGTAGAGGGCTCTGACTTCGGCGGCGGGACGGCTCCCCTTCATCACAATCTGGCGGGTGGTTCCTGTCTTTTCGAGCAGCTCGTACACCTGGTCGAAGTAGCGGTCGGCCTTGTCGAGGTTGATCATGACTTTTCCCCGGGCCAGCCGCAAGGCCTCCTCGAGGGTGGGTACCCGGTGACGGGTCCTGATGCCGCACCCGTTTTTCAGGTACAGGGTGCGTATCGAGTCGAGCGTCCACTCCCCTACCTTGCCTCTGCCGGTTGTGGTGCGGTCGAGCGTGTCGTCGTGCATCAAAATCAACTTGCCGTCGCGGGTGCGCTGCAAATCGAGTTCGACCATGTCGACCCCCATATCGATGGCGCTCTGTATCGCCGCCAGGGAGTTCTCGGGGAAGTTGCGCCAGTCGGCCCGATGAGCAACCACGATTACCGACGACAGTTCGCGGTCCAACAACCGCTCCCGTATCTGTTCGGCCCGCTCTTGCGCCCAAGCCGACACGGCCAGCAGCCACAATGTGGCCACGGCCCATAACCTCAAATGTTTTACACTGTTGATTTTCATTATCTTACCTTTTTATACGAATAAAAAAAGTTCCTCGATACGAGAAACTCACCCAATGATATGTTTTGAAAGATAGATAATGAAGTGGAGTATAGCGGACTCGAACCGCTCACCTCGACACTGCCAGTGTCGCGCTCTAGCCAGATGAGCTAATACCCCTCGTGCTGATTTTCGCTGCAAAGATAAGCGCTTTTTTCGAACCGTGCAAAGATATTTTCAACTTTTTTCTGCATTTAAAATCGAGCGCCTCATCTTCAAAGAGTTATATCCCGAAAAAAAATAGACCATAGAAAAAAGCGGAGCGAATGTAGTGAACATCCGCCCCGCTCGCAAGGAGATGAAATCTTTTACGTTTCTCTCTTATTCTTGCTTTTATGCTATTTTGTCACCGGGACAAAGGTGAAATCGAACCGATAGGTGTCGAGCGGCAACCGGTAGGCGGGCAATATGCCGGGGCCACAGGTGGCGGTACCTACCCCGGTTTGGGCAGCATCGAGGTGAACGGTGACCGTACCGTCGGCATGCAACTCGTTTACGTGGGTGGCGGCATCGATGCAGGCATCGGTGTAGGGCGTGGCGCTGAACTGGAAGGGTGCATCGGCCGTGACTTTCCAGCCGTTACCGGCCTCGCTGCCGAAGGTTGCCCAACGGGTATCGGTGCGGTTGCCGGTGGCCTGGGGCACTACATAGCAGTGGAACATCTCGTCGGGACTGGTCTCGTAAAGGGCTATCTTGCCGGCGAGGCGGTCGACGTAGGTCTCCATATCGCCCCGGCCCAGATAGGTTACCCGGCGGCAGTTCCCGGTCGGCATCCCGAAGGTGAGGCCCACGCGGGGCAACGACTTCACCACCGTGGTGTCGGGAGTGAATGTGGTGTGTACCGTCAACATCCCCTTGCGGTCGAAGACGTAGGTGAGAGTACCCTCTCCTATCGATTGGCCCTGTGCATTGGTGAGGGCAATGGCCACCTCGCATCCGTTTTTGCCCGGCTCGATCGAGGTGACCCGCTGCGATACCGACGAGAGGCCGGCCTTCGCCCACAACTGGCCGCTGGTCTTGTCCTTCTTGTCGTTCTCGGTCAAGGGACGGTAAAGCGAGAGCACCAGGGGCGAGGCTATCATCTCGGCGCCGTTGTAGCGATAGGAGGTCAGGGCGCCGGTCTCGGGCGATACGGAAGCCGATACCCGGTCGTTGCTCCAGGTGTAGCCGTCGCGTTTCAGCGACCGGCCCGAAGGCAGATCGATTTTGGCCTCGTAGCGCGGATTGGCCTCGAGCACGAACTGGTCGTAGGCCACCTCGTCGGTCGTCTGGACAAAAGCCGTAGCGTGGTTGGGAGTCCAACTGAGGTTGAGGTAGGCCTCCCGAGCGTCGCGGGGCAGTGCCACACGACCCAAGACGACATCGACCGTCTGGTGCGGAGCGCAGGCAACCACCTGCTCGCCCCGGGCCACGACGGTACCGTTGTCGGCCGTCACGTTCCAGTGCAGGGTATAGGCGTCGAGGTCGGTAAAGTCGTGCCAGTTTTTCACCGTGACGGTGAGGTTATCGGCATCGGTAAGGGTCGACTTGATGTATTGGTACACATGCTTGACGGCATGGAGATGGGGATGCGGCTCGCGGGCGGCATTGACCAGACCGTTGCAGCAGAAGCTGCCGAACGAGGGTATCCCCTCGGGGCCGTAGTCGCCACCGTAGCTCCAGTACCAGCGGCCGTTGGCATCGACCTCGCGGAACGACTGGTCTACCCAGTCCCAGATGCAACCGCCCTGAGCCATCGGCTCCGACTCGAACACCTTCCAGTAGTCCTGCAGACCGCCCTCGCTGTTGCCCATGGCGTGGGCATACTCACACAGGATGAAGGGGCGGTAGATGTCGGGCTGGGCCAGATAGGCCTTTATCTCGTCGATGCTGCGGTACATGCGGCAATAGATGTCGGTATTGAAATTCTGCTCGGCGCGCTCGTACTGCACGGGGCGGTTGGTCTCGACCGATTTGAGCCAGCGGTAGGTGTGCTCGAAGTTGACCCCGTTGCCGGCCTCGTTGCCCAGCGACCAGATGGAGATCGAAGGGTGGTTCTTGCTCCGCTCGTACATGCGCCGCGTGCGGTCCATGTGAGCCTTGAGCCAGGTGGTATCCTTGGCCAGCGTAGCCGGGCCGTAACCCATGCCGTGCGACTCGATGTTGGCCTCGTCGATGACATAGAGTCCGTAGCGGTCGCACAGGTAGTACCAATAGGGATTGTTGGGATAGTGGGCGCAACGCACCGTATTGATGTTGTTCTGCTTCATCAGTTGTATATCTTTCAGCATCAGCTCCTTGCTCACGGTGCGGCCGCGGTCGGAGAACTCGTGGCGGTTCACCCCCTTGACCAGGACGGGCACCCCGTTGATGCAGAAGCGGCCCTCCTTGATTTCCGAGGTCTTGAAGCCCACCGGGCAACCGGTCGTCTCGACCACCCGTCCGGCCTCGTCCTTCAGATTCACAACCAACGTATAGAGATAGGGCTGCTCGGCGCTCCAGGGGTGAGCATCGGGTATCACCTGCTCGAAGCTCACGATACTGTCGGCCGACACCTCGCGGGTATCGCGCACCACCAGCCGGTTGTCGGCATCGTACAACTCGTAGGCCACGGTAGGCTTTTCAATCCCGCCGACTCCGCCCACATGCACGGCCAGCGACAACTCGCCATCCCGGTAGTCCTGCCGGTCGAGCGGCGACACCACCTTGTAGTCGGCAATATACTGCTGCGGCGTGCTGTACAGATAGACATCGCGCTCGATGCCGCTCAACCGCCACATATCCTGACACTCGAGATACGAACCCGCACTCCAGCGATAGACCTCGACGGCCAGCACGTTCTCGCCCGGTTTCACGCGGTCGGTCACATCCCACTCGGCCGGGGTCTTGGAGTCCTGGTTGTAGCCCAGCAGCTCGCCGTTGAGCCACACGTAGTAGAACGACGCGGCCCCCTCGAAACAGAGCACGATGCGACGCCCGGCCCACGAGTCGGGCACGGTGAAGGTGCGGCGATACGAGCCCACCTCGTTTTCGGCGTAAGGCACCAGGGGCGGATTTTTCTTGAAATTGAACATGGGGTCGTCGAACTCGTACGACTCGTTCACATAGATGGCCGTACCGTATCCCTGACGCTCCCAGTTGCCGGGCACCTCTATCTCGTTCCAGTTGCCCACGTAGTAGTCGGGGCGGTAGAAGTCGACCGGCCGCGTGTCGGGGTTGCGCACCCAGTTGAACCGCCAGGCTCCGTTCAGACTCATGTAGTAGGGCGACGACTCACAGGCCTGCTCGCGAATAGCCTCGACATCGCCCGCCGCATAAGGCCACACATAGGCATGCGGGGTCAGTTTGTTCAGTCCCGTGGCATATTGGCTTTGCCACTCGGGCTGGTTCTGTTGGGCCTGCATGGTCGCTGCCGTCAGACAAGCGAGACAGAGGCCCGTCCATATTGTTCTCTTCATCGTTTCAAAAAAGTATAGATTTCAAAAAAAGTTACCTTCACACATCCTCACTCCAGCGGGAGCCCTACCCGACCGTCCTTGATTTCGGCCAGCTTGCGGGCCAGTTCCTCGACAACGGCCGGATATTGGGCAGCCACGTTTTTCGTCTCGCCCTTATCGCTGCGCATGTCGTAAAGCTGAGGGTCGGGGCTGTTACCGGTCTCGATACCCACGTTGCTGTTGTAGGGGCTACCCTCGCCCGGTTCGAGGTATTTCCAGTCGGCGGTAATAATCGAGAGGTTGTTCTGGGCATTCTGCTCGACCAGCGAGCTGCGCCCTTGACGGTCTTTGCCCAGCCAGGCATCGAGCCAGTTCTCGCTGTCGGGAGCAGCTCCGGCAGGCATCGACACCCCCAGCAGCGAGGCCAGCGAAGCCATCCAGTCGAGCAGACAAACCAGCGCGTCGGAGACTGCCGGTTGCACATGACCGGTCCAGCGAAGAATGCACGGCACGCGGGTCCCGGCCTCGTACAAGCTGTATTTGCCTCCGCGGAAGGGTCCGCCCGGCTTGTGGTTGCCCAGCAGCTCGACAGCCTGGTCACGATAACCGTCGTCTACCACCGGCCCGTTGTCGCTCGAGAGAATCACAATCGTATTCTCGTCGAGACCCAGCCGCTTCAGCGCAGCCATCACCTCGCCCACGCTCCAGTCGAACTGCAGCAGCACGTCGCCTCGCGGTCCCATACCCGACTTGCCGGCAAAACGGGGGCCAGGCACCCGGGGCACATGAGCATCCTGCGTGGCAAAGTAGAGGAAGAAGGGCTCGTTCTTGTGCTGCTCGATGAAGTCGATGGCCTTGGCCGTCAACTCATCGGCAATCCGGTCGTCTTTCCACAGGGCCGACTTGCCCCCCTTCATAAACCCGATGCGAGAAATGCCGTTCACAATACTCTGGTTGTGACCGTGCGAAGGGAGCATGGTGAGCAACTCGGGGTTGTTCTTGCCCGTAGGTTCGCCAGGAAAATTTTTCTGATAGCTGACGTAGATGGGGTCGTCGGGGTCGAGATTCGCTACCCTCCCGTTCTCCACAAACACGCAGGGCACGCGGTCGCCCGTGGCCGCCATGATGTAGGAGTAGTCGAACCCGATGTCCGACAGGTTGGGCGAAATGAGCCCGTTCCAGTCTTGCGTCCCCTTCTTGTCGCCCAACCCCAGATGCCACTTGCCTATGGCACCGGTCGTGTAACCAGCCTCGTGAAACATGTCGGCCAGGGTGTAACGGTCGGGGCGTATGATCATACCGGCATCGCCATCGGCAATGCCCGTGCCCTGCCGACGCCAGGCATACTCGCCGGTGAGCATGGCATAGCGGGCCGGCGTACTGGTGGCCGCCGCACTATGGGCATTGGTAAAGCGCACCCCCTCGGCGGCCAGTTGTTCGACGTGGGGCGTGCTGATGGTCTTGGCGCCGTTGCAACTCAAGTCGCCATAGCCGATGTCATCGGCATAAATGAATATGACGTTGGGCGTTTGCGACTCCCGCTCGGCGGCATGGCTCGCGAAAGGAAGCGGCAGAGCCATCAAAGGTAATATCAAAGGTATCGATTTCATCTCTTTCTCTGTTTTGTGTATCGTATGGATGGCACCCTTGCCCCGCATAGAGCAGGGTGCGGTAAAAGTCAAAAAAAAATTGTTCTTCGGGAAGCCGTATCAGGGCTATCCCCTGGGCTGTCGGGCGACTATTGCACCATCACCTCGTCGAAGTACATCCAGACCTTCTGCCCTTCGCGCACATCGCCGGCCGGACAGAGACCCGGATTCACCACCTCGAACTTCAGATAACGGGCTTTCACCCCGAGGTTGTCGAAACGGGCATCCTCGATAGCCATGCGGTTCTCGAAAATCTCCTCCCGGGAATAGCAAATCTCGCCCACCGGGCGGTAGTTCTTCTTGTCGTTCGAAACCGACAGCCTGATTACGGCAGGCTTGTGAACCGCCATGCCCGAGTTGGTGATGCAGCCGAGAGTCACCTCGCTCACCGGGGTCTTCTTTCCCAGGTCAATCACAAACGTGGCATCCTGGTCGTACCAGCCCACCCACTCCGAATCGGTATGGCGCAAACTGCCCCGCACACCGTTAGTGAGTACACCGGCACTCCCGTTGTTGGCTATCTCCCGTTTGCCCGTAGCCAGATTCCACTGCATATCCAGGGTGAGGGTCTTCCCCATCTGCACACCTTGTGCAAAGGTAGCCGCCCGAACACAGGTGGAGGCATCGACCGTAAACGGTTTTTCGTATAGCGGCGACGTGGCCACCGGCTCCGTGCCGTCGCAGGTGTAGCGTATCTCCACATCGGGGCGGATGCACGAGAGGTCTACCCGCAGTCTCTTCTTCTCGGGGGTAACCCGGTGGTCGATGTTGTACATCGAGCGGGCGCAAGTCACGCCCAATGCCTCGAGGTGAGGCAACACCCGGTCGAGCCGGGCGAGGAATCCGGGCCAATCCTTCGTGCCCTTTTGAGTCCAGGCCACATCGGCCAAGGCCAGCAACCGGGGGAAAAGCAGATACTCCACATCGGCCGGCGAGTTGCAGAACTCGGTCCACATCGAAGCCTGTACCCCCATCAGCAGCGATTCGTAGGCCGGTTTCCAATCCTGCTGCACCGGCTCATACTGGTAGACATCCTTCAGGGTATTGTTGCCGAAATAGGTAAACGGCTCGAACCACTGGGGTCCCTGATAACGAATGAGGTAAAGCACCCGGGCCGGAGTCATCACAAACCGATGCCCCTGTTCGGCCGCCTTGAGAGCCGCCTTGCCCAAACCTTGCCAACCGTAGATGATGGCCCCCTCGGGCAGGGTACTGTTGGTGAGCTCGTCCCAGCCCATCACCTCCTTGCCCTTGCTGCGCACATAGTCGCACATGCGGGTCATAAAGTAACTTTGCAGCTCCTCGATATGGTCGATGTGCTCGGCCTTCATGCGGGCCTGGCACAACGGGCATCGTGCCCAGTTTACCTTCGAAGCCTCGTCGCCACCCAGGTGTATGTATTTCGAGGGGAAGAGTTCGACAATCTCGTCGATGACATCCTCGAGAAACGAAAACACGCTGTCGTTGCCGGCACAATAGACAATCTCGGAGTTCTTCCCGCCGATGCCCGGCAACACCCCGATAAAGCGGTCCTCCACGGGGCAGGCCAACTGCGGATAGGCAGCCAGCGACGAATTGGTGTGGGCCGGCATCTCAATCTCGGGGATTACCTCGATCTGACGTTCGGCCGCATAGCGCACAATCTCCCGAATATCGTCCTGCGTATAGTATCCGCCCTCGGTAGCCTCCTCGCCCCGCTCCTGGTTGCGGCGGTTGGGAAAGAGCTCGTCGCGCTTCACGCGCCAGGCTCCCACCTGCGTGAGGCGGGGGTACTTCTTAATCTCGATGCGCCAGCCGTTGTCGTCGACCAGATGCAAGTGCAGCTTGTTGATTTTCAGCATCGAGGACGCCTCGATAATCTGCAACAAATCTTTTTTGGGCATAAAGTAGCGCGACACGTCAATCATCAGCCCCCGATATCCGAACCGCGGAGCGTCGTCGATCGTCATCGCCGGCACCCGGCAAAGGTTACGCGCCACAGGCTCCACCCCCCCGATGGAGGGCGGGAGCAAATGACGCAACGTCTGCAAGGCATCGAAGAAA